>Ga0210377_10000002_pt1 | contig 295735 bp, 229 predicted proteins | sample PLM4_65_b1redo_FD_155480 | JGI IMG/M metagenome (GOLD analysis project Ga0210377, IMG submission 155480) | Groundwater sediment microbial communities from an aquifer in East River, Colorado, USA - PLM4_65_b1 redo | ecosystem: Environmental > Terrestrial > Soil > Riparian zone | place: USA... | reverse complement strand
CGCCGCCTGCATAAACGACAGGCTTTCCGCGGCGCTGGTGTCTATTCCTCCGGAGCCGGGAGCGCCCCACTGGATAACGGATTGCGCCTGGCTCACGGTTACGGCGGTGTTGGCACCCTCGACAATGGTCCCGGTCCCGATGGTGAATACTCCGCCGGAAGGCGTCGCCATCACGGCCGGAAGCGACGTGTTCAAAATCAGGCACCACGTCAGGAAATAGATAACCGCCTTCCTCCAGTAATGCCGTTTCAGAATCTTCTTCGCACTTTTCATCATCCATCCCCTTCATTGAGAGCAATAATAGTCTTCTCAAATTCGTTTCTGCACGCTTCCAGGCGGAAGGAACAAGCGGCTGGATATAAAAATCAAGGAAACGGATATCAAATCCGGCCTTCTCCCCAAAACTCCGCCTCATATCCCCCTGACCGCGGGTACGATTCAAGCCCCAGCGATTTCCTCGCGTGCGGGCGTCAATCGTAACATCCATTATTATACTTTTTTGGATTCTCTTTGTCAAGAAGAAGTTTCTTTTGCTAAGATGGGATATGTAGTTAATATTATGTCATCCATTGAAGCAAAGATGGATAAAATATGGATTGTTGCCGCAAGTGTGGCAAAATATCGGGAACCTGGGCCGGTTTCCGTCGCGGAAGGCAACGGCGGTGATTTTGGGGGGCGGTGGTGCAAAAAGCGTTGCGCCTGGCCTTCACGGCGGCACTTTATATAGGACGTCGCAAATCAGTGCTCCACGGACGGAGGGAGCATAACGCATGGAATACGCCAAATGAACAATACTGATTCCGGATCCAAAAGGAAAGAATGAGAACGGTCTGGCATATACCATATCCCGGCCTATCCAGCGTGGAACGCATTTTCAGCCCGATACGGCCGCTCTTGAGCTTCATTCGCGACATGGTAAAGACGCTGTACCTGGCGGGGATTCAAATCTGTACAAGGTTGTTTTTTCTTGAGCGTGGATCGGGATCCGCAATTAGCCTGTGGGCCCGGCTCGACGTCATCCCGCGCGCCCCGCACCACGAGCGCCACAGGCTCAGGCTCGGAAGAAAATCACTGATAGAAGCGTCGGCTGTCGTCTGCACCTGGCACGGAGATGTGATTTTGGGCGATGACGCCAGCGTGGGCGTCGGCAGCATTGTGATTGGTCCGGTGCGCATGGGGGAGAATTCGGCGTGCAGCCAGTACTGCTTCATCAGCGGGCAGTCCCACCGCTACGAGGACGTCTCGGTGAATTTCCTCAGACAAGGGTGCAAAATTGCCCCGGTGGTCATCGGAAAAAACGTCTGGATCGGGTCAAACTCTGTGATACTGCCCGGAGTGAAGATCGGCGACAATTCGATCATAGGCGCCGGCTCGACGGTCGTTGAAGACGTTCCCCCTTATACCGTTGCATGCGGCAAGCCGGCAAAAATCATCAGGCGATACAATTCCCAGGCCAAGCAGTGGCTGCGGGTATAATCTCTCCCTTCGGAACGGCCGATCTTTGCCGGCTTCCTGGCCGCCTGTTCTCATATCCAAATTTGGACTGGCCCACCTAACATCTGGCGGACCAGCCCGTGAATCTGGTATAAATGCGTGCGATTAAAGACAAATGGATCATGGAGCATATGTTCGGATTCAAAAAAAGGCGACGAAAGCGACTGGCCGCCCGGCCGTTTCCCGACGAGTGGCTGGCGATAATCAACAGGAATGTGCCCTTCTACGGCCGGCTGCCAGCCGAAGACCAGAAAGAATTACAGCGCCACATCCTTATTTTCATCGCGGAGAAACATTTCGAAGGCTGCGGGGGCCTGCAGATAACCGACGAGATCAAGGTCACGATCGCCGCCCAGGCCTGCATCCTCCTTCTGCACCGTGAAACTGACTATTATCCGGGTCTGCCATCTATCCTGGTCTATCCTCGCTCGTACGTAGCTCCTGACGTTGAGCGGCTTGTCGGCGGAGTCCTTGTGGAAGGTTCAGAGGAACGTCTGGGCGAGTCCTGGCATCGCGGATCGGTCGTCCTGTCGTGGGATGACGTCCGCCGCGGCACCGCCGACGTACATGATGGTCATAACGTGGTTTTCCACGAATTCGCCCACCAGCTTGACAGCTCCGGCGGCAAAGGTGACAGTACACCGGTGCTTGAAAGTTCTTCGACGTATATCGCCTGGGCCCGGATTCTACAGAGAGACTACGAGAGGCTTCGATACGAAGTCAGCCGGGATAGACCTACTCTTCTGGACGAATATGGCGCCGTTGACCCGGCGGAGTTTTTCGCCGTCGCCACTGAGCATTTTTTCGAGAAGCCGAAGGAGCTGCAAAGACTTCACCCCGAATTGTACCAGGAGCTGAAACGGTTCTACCAGCAGGACCCGGCCCGGCTGTAACCGCCGCCAAGAAGCAAACGACGAGATAACATTACCGACTACCAGGGTAATTGCGGCAGCGATGTTCCTTGTGCGACGAAATAGACCGGCCGGTCCGTCAGCACAATGTTGCCGGCCTCTAATTCATTGCCCTGCAGGTCCACGGCGCGCCACGGTTTTCCAGCCAGTGAAATCCGCCTTGTTCCCGTGTCTTCTTTCGCCCAGGCGACGACGACCGTCCGGCCGGCGGTCTCAAATCCGTAAGCCTTTATTGTTTCCGGGCACTGGAGAGGACCGAGGGACTTGACCGGAGGCGTCAGTAAATTTGCCATCGCCGATTGCGTCGCCGTCATCTTTCGCGGCATCCCGGCCCATTCGAAGAAGATTCCTGCAAGGTTCTCGTCGTTGAGGCTGCCCGGAGTGCCGGAATGGTAGATGATTTTCTCGGCTCCGTAAGCTAACAGCAACGTGTTGAACTTGATCTGCCACTCGGCGGCTTCGATCTCGGAGTCGGCCGGCTTAAGCCACGTATTGTCGAAAGGCTCGTAAGGCGTGTCATCGTCGGCATAGTATGCACCTTCTGTAAACCAAATCGGTTTATCGGCTCCGGCGGACCGCATTTTCTCACGCAACTGGCGCAAGGGTTCCTCGTACGCGTCGGGGGCCGTCAGGCCCGGATAAACATGCAGATTGAGCGCATCGACCCAGCGCAAGCCATCCGCGTCGATAAACTCCTGCGTATAAGTGGCCGGACCGCCTGCAATGCCTCCAATGACCAAAGCGCAGGGATCGACCTCTTTGACCGCCTGATAGCCGACGCGCAGCAGCCGTACGTAGTCTTTGGCCTGATAGCCTTTGGCCCGAGGCAGTGCATAGGATGTAAAAACAGGCTCGTTCAGAATCTCCCATACCCGCAGCCGCCCACGATAATGCCCGACTGTGCCCCGTACATAGTCACTGAACTCCCCGAGATCACGCGGCATGGCGGCGATGCGTTCCAGCCCGGCGGGATAATTGCCGGTCGCGTCCGTTTGCGCACCGGTGCTGGACGACCAGTTGCCGGAAGGAAAAGGCAGCAACGCAAGCACGTGAAGACCCTGCTCCAAAACCCGGTTGATTTGTTCATCAGGTTGTTCGAACGTGAACTTTCCCTTTTCCGGCTCGACGTCGTGCCATTTGAGCGACCAGTCGCGGAACCAGCAAAGGCCGATTTGTCTGCTCAAATCCAGCAAGTGGGGCCAGGGCCAGGCGTGGTTCATTCCAAACAGGCTGTCCCGCTGGTTATAGGGATCAATGATGGCCAAACGCATCGGCCGGTTTAGTGCGATTTCGGCCTCTTGAGCCTTCACGTGCAGGCGGTAGAAACCCTTTCGACGTACGCCAAGGCCGATGGGCGCTGCCGCCGACCGGCCCGGCGGCGCACTGACGGTCACCGCCGCTTCATGGACAACGGCATCATCGAAATCCGTCGCCCGCACGTTTAGCGTAACAGACTTAGAATCCTCGCCGGCGTTGAAGACGATGGCCGTCATCTGTGGCTCGTCGCCGTATGGGAAGATGTTCCCCGGTTGGTTTGTTTCCAAGCCGGCCTCCACGGGCGCCCGCGTTGAATAAGGCGTCGCCTCGGCGCCTTTCTCCAATTGCACGGCGTCAATCCACGCCGTCCCTGCGTCCTGATTAGATGCCTGCAGGTCCATACCCATCGCGACGAATATCTGGCCGGCCTGCGGCCTAAACGTAAAACTGTGCCGCTTCCAATCGGTTGTGAGCTCAATCTGCCGACGCAAAGTCCCTTGAAACGCCTGATAGACGCAAAGCACTCCGGCCAAACCCTCACGGTTGGCCTTCATGTGAGCCGAAAGCGTGTACGCCGCCCCAGGCTCGACTGCAATCCAGCCCCGATTGGCCAGCAACGGCGATTTGACCGGCACACGGTAGAGCGGAAAGTAATCGAAGTAGAAAACCGGGAGCGTCTGGGGCGTCAAAGCAATCTTGAAACTCGAACCGTGAACCTTCCCGGCGCCAGCATCCACCTCTCCGAAAAGCAGGTTCAAATTCCCTCCCCAGCCGGGCAGCTCGGCAATACTTCCCCAACCGCTTGAGCCGCACTCGAAGCTGCTGTTCGGCAGAAGATTCACGCCGGCGGCGGGCGCGACGACCTCGGTGAACTTCTTTACCGCCGGTTCCGACGGCTCCAATCGGACGTTGTCTATCCAGAAGCTTCCTGTGGACGTGTACCAGAACTGAAGGCGGGTATTTTCCGAGACGGTCTCGGCGGCCCTGAAGCGGAACTCGAAATCCTTCCACTGCGAAGACGCCCTGAAGGACTCCTGGAGGCCGCAGTTGCTCCATGATTTCGTGTTGGAGATCGCCACCTGGATGGCTCGGCCGGGGATACCCTCCTGTTTGGCCGAGAAAGAAATCTTATACCACGCGCCTTTGTTCAGCCGCACGGTGTCAAGCTGGCAAAGCATGACGTGACTGGCGGGAGATTGACTGTTGAAACGCGTGCAGGTCAGCTTCTGACTGAATTGGCCTATTCGCCCCGCATCCCGCCCCCAGGAGACGATCACGCCTTGATCCCCTGCATATTGCCAGCCGTCCGCCATGCCGTCGCCGTCAGCGTCTTCTTCGAAACCGCCGTTCCTGACTATATTCAGCTCCTGGGCTGGCACAACTGAGCGGGCCGCACCGATTATCAACAAAGCCAGCAATAGATTTTTCATATCTGTTTTGTCACAACTCCTTTGACGCCGCCTGAAATAAGCGTTGCCAGATTAGTGAGAATTCGCGGCAGCATAAGACCTCGGGGGCAGGCCAGGTATCTCGGCTGCCACTGCGGGCTGAATTTCTCCTTGTACTGCCGCAGACCCTGAAAATTGTAGAAGTGCTCGCCGTGGCGGAAAACAAAGGTCCCGAGTTTATGCCATATCGGTGCCAGCGATCTATCCTCAAACCCCGACATCGGCGCCATACCCAGGCTGAACCATCTGTATCCCTCTGCCTTGCCCCACAGCATCAGCTCTGCGAACAGGTAGTCCATGATGCCGTTCGGCGCCGACGGCAGATGCCGCATCAGGTCTATCGAGAGCTCTTCCTTTTCGGCTCCCGGCCACACGTTGGCAAAGGCGATGATCTCATCCGCTCTGCGTACAACCGCCGTGGGGAACCTCTTGAGGTAATCCGGATCGAAGAAGCCCATAGAGAACTGTTTTTCTTTGGTATTCTTTTCGCTTAACCAGGCGTCAGAGACGGCCCGGAGCGAATTCAGCACGCCGGGCACGTCCGGGGCGGGAATCACGGCAAAAGTACAGTTTTCTTTTTCGACCTTGTGGCGAGCGTGCCGAAGGTCTCTTGCGGATGGGCCTTCCAGGGAGAAATCCGCCAGGTTGACGCGGCCCTCTTCTCCCAATTTGAGAAACGTCATGCCCAAATCCACATAGGAGTCCAGGTGTTCGGCGCCAACCTGATAGAAAACGGCCCGGCCGTCGTGGCGGTCACACAGCTCCCGGAACTTCCATAGAAGCTCTTGCCATTCTTCTTCGGGACCTATCGGATCACCCATCGTAATCCAGCTTCGCCCCTCGATAGCGTACATGATGAAGGAGCCGCCGCTATCGCTGAGCAAGAATGTCTTATCGCCTAAAAGTGCAAGATTGGCATACGTTTTTCGTGAGCTCGCCACCACGCTTTCAACGACCTGCATCGTCTCGGCATCCGTAGTGCCTTCTTTCGGACTCGCGGGGACCATGAGCCGGGTCAGGCCGTACAGCAGGATCAGAACGGAGGCTCCCAACGTTGCTCGAAGGAACCGCGGTGCATCGCCGTTTGCTGCAAAACGCCACCACAACTGGTCAGAGTACTCAACATGCTTGTACGAGAAGGAACCGAGCCAGACGGAAGCAATCAGCACGGCGACGATTGAAGCGGTCCAGGCAGGTGTAAATCGCCCTCCCATGAGTGAAGCCTTCCTGCGGAATTCGCCTATGCAGGGTAGAAACAGCAGCAGCAGCACCGTCAGAACGATGGCCTCCTCGTAATCAAAACCCTTCAGCAACGAGAAGACCGCACCCAAACCCAGCAGCGCCACTGTCAGATGATAGGCGGCATCCACGCGACGTTGCAGACCTCGAGCCAGGATAAGCAACCCTGCGCCGGCCAGACTGCCCAGGAAGTGAGATGCCTCTATCGCGGGAAGAGGCAATAAGCCGCCCAACCAGTCCATCCGGCCTTTTGTGGCCGGCAAGGCCCCTGAGAACAGCAGGACGGCGCCGGCCACAAAGCTCGCTGCGGCCAGCACGTGAGGAGTCACCGCGGAACTCCATTTCCCAAAAGCCATTCCGAATCGCTTTAGTACGTGCCTCTTGGAGGCCAATTCATGAACGGCCAGCAGGCTGGTGGCCAGACCGAACGGCAGCAGATAGTAGATGAAGCGGTACAGTACCAGAGAGCTGACAATCGCTGATTTTTCCGCTTTGTCCGAAAGCAACAGCAAGATCACGGTCTCGAAGATGCCGAGTCCGCCGGGAACGTAACTGAGTAACCCGACCGCCTGGGCAAGCATAAAGACCCCGATGAACTCGACAAAGGTGAGCTTCACCGCAGCGGGCAGCAAAGTATAAAGAACACCGCAAGCCAGGAGCCAGTCAACCGATGCAATTGCGATCTGGCCTGTGGAGATTGGAATTGACGGGACGGAGAATTCCCATCCCCGCAGCCTGATGGGCCGGCGTCTGAAGGTCGTCGCAAGTATGTAGGCCGACACGGGCGCAAGGAAAATCACACCCAGAGGCCGCACGGAGACAAAGGGGATGTGCAACGCTTCGGGGATTGCTTGCCCGTGAAGAAGAAAGACGGCGCCGCTGATCGCAAAGAATCCCAGCCAGAAGGTCAGCCCGCAAAATACAACCAGCCGGGCCACCTCGCTCGCAGAGACTCCCATGGCTGAGTAAATGCGGTATCTGGCCGTGCTTCCACCGACAATGGTCATGTTATGACTGAATACGTAGCCGACAAAAGACGCCAGCGCTATCTTGCTCCATTCGAGCCTGCGCCGAATGTAGCGTAAAGCGAGTGCATCGTAGCCCACAAGAACCAGATAGTCCAGCGCGGTCAAAGAAGCGGCCAGGGCCAGCAAGGCCGGTCTGATCTGCTTGAACTCGGCGACGATGTCTTTGTAGTGGTAGTGCCTTAGCTCGCGATGCAGAACCACCATGGCGCCCACGAACAAACACAAACTGATTATGTAGCCAATGTTGTGTATCAGGCTTCTTCTCATACGCGGCCTATTCCGTATCCTTACATACCCACACCCCCCGTCCTCCACGCGATTCTAACACAAAATCCGCTTCCGGCAATACATGGGTGAGTCAATGGCATCTTTAGTGCATCGCAAAAATGGTCTGTGCAGCAGCAAATCCCACAAATCCTACAATTTCACTTGACGGGCACGCAATTGGTTTGATATAAGATAGTTATAGCAGAGCGTATGCTAATAATCCCAGAACCTTTGTGGATTTGTGGCGTCCCGGAAGGTTTGAAGCATCGCAGAAGCCGCAGCACTGCGTGAGTCATGCCTTTCGGATGTGGATTCTCATTCTTCAATTGACAGGCTTCACGATGCTCTTGAAGAAAGGAGGTGGTGTCAAATCCCGCAGAATGGTCTTGCACCGGCGAGAGTAAAATACAGTCAATGTCAATTTCTTACCAGATGTGTTTTCATTTTTCAACTTTTTCTGAAGGAGGACTATTATGTGCAGGAAACTAATCTGTCTGGTTTCTTTTGTTTCGATACTCGGCATACTTCTGCCAAGCGCGGCGAGGGCGGCCGACCCTGATCTGGTCGGGTGGTGGAAGCTGAACGAAGGCTCCGGCGACACGGCTATTGATTCGTCCCGTTCGGCCACCAACGGGAGAATAGTCAACGGCGCCGCCGGCGGTTTGGGACCGGGCGGCTCTGTCTGGGTCAATGATCCGGAGCGCGGCATCGTGCTGGGCTTCAACGGCAACGACAGCACCGGCGGGCACGTGATCGCCGGCCGGATTCCCGCCATGACCCTCACCAATGATTTTACGTGGGCGTTCTGGGCCAAGCAGCATCCCAATCAGGCCACCAACAATGACACGATCTTAGGCAACCGCTACGGAGGCACGGCAAGCCCGCTTCAGTTCACTAAGTTCACGCCGACGAGGTTCGAGTTCTACAATGACGACGCCAGCTACGCCCAGGGGATCAATTACAATTCCATTCCGAACGGCGTTTGGATTCACCACGTGCTCGTCAAGGATGGGAACAGACTGACTTATTACCGTAATGCAATCGAATCGGGAACAAACACGATCACTAAGACCATGGACGGGAATCCCTTCTACATGGGCGGCGACGCACAGCCCGCCGAGTGTTGGCAAGGCTACATGAGCGACGTGCGCATCTACACGAAGGCCTTGACGTATGGTGAGGTATTGGGTGCTATGAAGGGGTCGGGTGAGGCTTGGCCGTACGCGTCCTCGCCAAGCCCGGCCGATGGGGCCTTGCATAAAGATACGTGGGTAAATCTTTCATGGAAGCCGGGGGCTCGCGCGGTCTCGCACGACATATATCTGGGCGATAAGCTCGACGACGTCAACAATGGCACGCACGACAGCGCCATATTCCGCGGCAACCAAACCTTAACGTACTACGTGGCCGGTTTTCCCGGATTTGCCTACCCCGATGGCCTGGTTCCGGGTACGACGTACTACTGGCGAATCGATGAGGTCAATAATGCCGACCCCAATAGCCCGTGGAAAGGCGATGTCTGGAGCTTCTCGATTCCGCCCAAGAAGGCCTACTACCCCGTCCCGGCGGATGGCGCTGAGTCGGTCGCATTGGATGTGAAGCTGAGCTGGACGGCAGGCTTCGGCGCCAGACTGCACACCGTCTATTTCGGCGACAAGTTCGAGACGGTTGCCAACGCCGCCGGCGGTCCGCCCCAGGGCACCACGACCTATACGCCCAGCGGGCTTAAACGGGCGAAAACCTATTACTGGCGCGTCGATGAGTTTGACGGTGTCGCTGCCTACAAAGGCGACGTCTGGAGCTTTACAACCTTGGGCGCCGTCGGGAATCCGCAGCCGGCAAACGGCGCTGTGGATGTAGAGCAGACGCCGGTTCTAACCTGGACTCCGGGAGCCTACGCGGCGTCGCACGAGGTCTATTTCGGCACCGATGCAGAGGCCGTCAGGAATGCGACGAAGTCCTCGCCCGAGTTCAAGGCCACCAAGGCCCTCGGCGACGAAAGCTACGCCTCCGGAAAACTGGCCTGGACAACGACGTATTACTGGCGCATTGATGAGGTTAACAACGTCAATCCCGACGGTCCGTGGACGGGCAAGGTCTGGAGCTTCACGACGGCTGGTTATGCTGTGATAGACGACTTCGAGGATTATGACGCCGCCGATAACCAGATCTGGTACACATGGCACGATGGACTTGGCTATGGCGTTCCGGGGACGCCGCCGTATTTCGCGGGCAACGGTACCGGAGCGGCGGTAGGCGACGAAACCACAGCCTCCTTTACCGAGCAGACCATCGTTCACGGCGGCAAGCAGTCGATGCCGCTTAACTACGACAACAACAAGCAGGGCTTCGCCAAGTACTCCGAGGCGGAGTTCAAGCTGACGGCTCCTCGCGATTGGACCGAGGAGAGCGTCGGCGAGCTGTCGATCTGGTTCAGGGGTCTTCCGGGCTCGACGGGCAGCTTCGCAGAAGCCCCGGCCGGGACCTTTACGATGACCGCCTCCGGCACGGACATCTGGGACGTCGGCACCGCGGGCAATTATCGCGACGAGTTCCATTACGCCTATAAGACGCTGACCGGCGCCGGCTCGATAGTGGCTAAGGTCCAGAGCGTGCAGAATACCAACGCCTGGGCGAAGGCCGGCGTGATGATCCGAGAGACGCTGGATGCCGACTCGAAGCATGCGTTTGCGGCGATTACGCCGAGCAACGGCGTGGGTTCCCAGGGCCGCGATACGACGGGCGGCGCCAGCTTCAACACGAACCAGACGGGCCTTACAGCTCCGCATTGGGTCAAATTGGAACGTGATGCAGCCGGTAACTTCACAGTTTCGCATTCGGCGAACGGGACGGCCTGGTCGCCGGTCACAGGCGCTACGCCGCGGAATATCCCGATGAGCACGACGGTTTATATCGGTTTGGCGGTGACCAGCCACGACGCAGCTCTAACGTGTCAGGCGGTGTTCACCAACGTCACGACGACCGGGACCGTCAGCCCGCAGTGGGCGCATCAGGACATCGGCATCGTCAGCAACGCTGCTGAGCCGCTCTATGTCGCGGTTTCGAATGCCGCGGGCCAGCCGGCGGTAGTGGTTCATTCCAACCCGGCGGCGGCGCAGATTACCACCTGGACCGAGTGGGTGATTCCTTTGCAGAGCCTGGCCGCTCAGGGCATCACCCTGATCAATGTGGACAGGATTGCGATTGGTCTTGGCACCAGAGGGAACATGACGACTGCCGGCGGCTCAGGTAAAATGTATTTCGACGACATTCGCCTGTATCGGCCAAGGACGCCGTAGGGGCAACCCTATGTGGTTGCCCGGATTCATCGTTCATCGGTGAATGATGAATAGGCAACAATATATTGGCTCGGGGCCTGCGCTCTTTGATCGGGTGCAGGCCCCGCCTTTCCTCTCGAAACGGCAAGTTTTGCCGGAGCGGGCGGCGGAACATGAGGAACATCCCAAGAAAGGAGAGATTAAGATGTCAAGACGTGAAATCTTCGATAAGCTATTTTTTATTATCCCGATAGTTCTTGCAATTGCCATGTTTGTCGCAGCAGAACCCGCCTTCAGCGCCCAGGAGGTAAGAGTCGGTTTCATCCCGGGCAGAGGAACTGATGCCGCCCTTGAAGACCAGGCCTTTGCGCAAGCCGGAATTGAGTTTACAAGGATCGAGACGGCCGATTACAGATTGAATCGGCTTTTGGAGTTCGACGTCATCGGTGTCGGCGTGGTCGCCTACGATAGTAATCCCGATCTGAAAGCGAACTTTAACCTGCTCAAGGAATATGTCACAAACGGCGGCTACCTGGTCACGCTTGATTTTCAGCAGGATTCCACCTGGAATCCCAATTACCTGCCGGTTCCAATCGCCCTTTTCGATGACGACGTGGACGACAGCGTCGGCGTCGTACTGGCTGACCACAACATCTTCAAGGCGCCGAACAAAATCACCGAGGCGCACTTCGGGCCGGGGATTTGGGGAGCGGGAGATTTCAGCGCTGACGGCGCCCACGAAGCCAAGGCGCCCTGGCAACAACTTGTTACAGCCAAACAGAATCAGTGGCCTCTCGTTGTCGGCGCCCCCGTCGGCAAAGGATATGTGGTTTTCAGCTCGTTACAGACTCTTCAGTCGCTGGGCAGAACGAGTGCAAAGGAAACCACCGAGGTCTTGCAGAACTTCGTTTTCTGGCGAGGCCCTCTTGGCGGGCACGTGAAGGCTTACGGCCCAAGCCCGGCCGATGGGGTTTTATATACGGATACTTGGGCGAACCTGACCTGGCTGGCGGGAGATTCCGCGGTTTCTCACGATGTTTACCTCGGTGATGATCGCGACGAGGTGAGCAGCGCCATGCGACAATCCGGCGTATTCCGAGGCAACCAGACCCTGACGATGTACACGGCCGGCTTTCCCGGTTTTGCCTATCCGGACGGGCTGGTTCCGGGTACGACGTACTACTGGCGAATCGACGAGGTCAATGAAGCCGAACCGAACAGTCCGTGGAAAGGCGACGTCTGGAGCTTCTCGCTCCCTCCCAAGACCGCTTACAATCCCATCCCGTCTGACGGCACTGAATTTGTGCCCCTCGATGCCACCTTGAGCTGGACGCCGGGCTTTGGCGCCAAATTACACACCGTCTATATCGGTACGAACTTTGACACTGTGAACAATGCCACGGGAGGCGCCCCCCGGGGAATTGCAAACTATAAACCTACCTCCCTCGAATCGGAGAAGATTTACTACTGGCGGGTTGACGAGTTCGATGCCAAGGCGACATATAAGGGAGATATATGGAGCTTTACCACTCCCGGCGCCGCCGGCAGCTTCCGGCCTGCCAACGGCGCGGCCGGCGTGCAGATCAATGCGACGCTCAACTGGATACCTGCGGCCACGGCCGCCTCACACAATGTTTACTTCGGCACGGATAAAGACGCCGTGAAGAATGCCACGACTGCTTCGCCGGAGTATAAGGGCAGCAAGGCCAAAGGTTCCGAGAGCTACGATCCCGGCAAGCTGGCCTGGCACAGCCCTTACTACTGGCGCGTCGATGCAGTCTATAATACGGGCACGGTGAAGGGCCTCCTCTGGAGTTTCACAACAGCCGATTTCCTGCTCGTTGATGACTTTGAGTCCTACAATGACATTGATCCGCCCGATCCGGCAAGTAACAGGATCTTTGACGCGTGGATAGACGGTTTTGCATCTCCGACGACAAACGGGGCTCTTGTTGGCAACAACCTTCCGCCTTATGCCGAGTCCGGCCCAGGCCGGATCCACGGCGGCGTGCAGTCGATGCCCTACACCTATGACAACAACCTCAAAACCTCCGAGGCAACGCTGACGCTGGTTTGGCCGCGTGACTGGACCGCCGAGGGCGTCACGAATCTGTCCCTATGGTTCCGCGGCGATCCGGCCAATGCCGCTCAAAGGATGTATGTGGCTCTCAACGGCAATGCAGTTGTCTATCATAACGACGCGGCAGTAACACAAAAAATCGGATGGAACGAGTGGGTCATCGACCTGCAGGCGTTCCAGGGCGTTAACCTCACGAACGTCAATACAATGGCCATTGGCTTCGGCACGAAGGGTAGTCCCGCCGCCGGCGGCACAGGCAAGATGTACTTCGATGACATCCGGCTGTATCAACCGAAGACTACCCCCTAAGAATATGTAGGGGCAGGCCCGCGTGCCTGCCCTGGGCAACCACATGGGGTTGCCCCTACCAAGGCCGGTTCGGGGCCTGTACCGATTGACTCGGTGCAGGTCCCGCCTTTATTCGGCATTTGTGGCGATTTGAATGTCCCGCTCCACCTGGTCCTGATATTGTTGCCAGGAGAACACGGCGTTATCATCGCGGTCGGTTCTGGAAAGTTGTACGGCGGGTATCGGGCGATAGTGCCGGCTCGTTACGGCCGCGACGTCGGCCCAGTGCTCTGCGGCTTTTTTCAGAAGCGTGACAGCTTCCCGTCGCTTTTCGGCGGTTTTGGTTTTTCGGAAAGTCTCCAGTGCTACGCCGGCGCGCAGTTTATCCGCAAAATAGAGGCTCAGATAGGCCCACGTGCGTACATCGGCGATTTCACAATCGAGCGTGGGCTGGTTGTGTGCGCCTTTCGTCGCCAATTCCTTTACCAGTTCGATGGCCCGACCGCCGTCTTTCTCCAGGTCCTCGGCCAGCTCCAAAGGGGTCAGGAGCGATTCTTCAATCTTTGCATTCCTGACCACCGCTTCGACATAATCGCCGATCGACAGATACGCCGGATCGAGGGTCTTGTGCTGGATCAGCTCGTCGATGGAAATGAAAGGCGAGGCTTTGTCGTTGAAGCCGGTCTGTGCCGGGGCAAGAAAGCCTTCCGAATAGAGCGTATAATCCCATGAGGCGGCGTGAAACGAGGCGAGTCTGAGCGGCATCCGGCCGGCCAGGGCATACGCCTCCAGAAGCTTTTCGCCGGTTCCGCGGCCGTAGCGGCGGTCGAACTCTGCGGCAAAAACCTTGTCCGGCGTGTTCGGATCGTAGAGCAGCCGGCCCCACAGCTTGTAAAAGAGCCATTGCTTTTCAAAGGCATATTGCCACGTCACGTGGTTATCCGGCTTGTGGGCGTATTCCTTCGCGGGGATGTACCCCTCGGAGCCGACGAAATACCCTCCCACATAATCCCTGCCGTTGAGTGCGATGTGCTCGCGTATGAAATCGGGCTGTCCCCAGCGGAGGACGAAAAAATCCTCGTTTCGAATCATCCAGGCGATTCGATAATTCTTCGGCGCCGGATTCCAGAATCGCTCGTCAATTTGTCCGGAGGAGTAATCGTGGGTGATGGCCAGTCTCGGCGTCGAATGACCGTGCGACCAGTTGAATTTAACCTCCACCCACACCGGGTCGGGAAAGTCCGCTTCGTCAATGACCCGCCGCATCTCGACGGGCGAGCCGGCCAATACCGAGCGGTGGATGAATTTGGCCGGACGCCTGGCCTGTTTCATGCCTCCGACAAAAGTATCTTGAATCCAGTCCTCCCGCTCCTTCGGCGTCATATTATTCATCCAGTCCGCCAACGTCACGCCGAGCCCCGTAAGATCGTCGTACTCGTTTATCACCTGCGTTACGCACCGGCGCGTGTATTCGCGTACAATGTCAGACGTATCGTTCTTTTCTTTGACGCCGTGCGCCTTGGCGAATTCGGGGGAGACGACGATATTCCAGTTGACCACGTAGGTTTCGATCCCGCGCTCCTTTGCCATACTGAAGAGCCGGCGCCAGAACCGCTGCCATTGGGCTAACTCCTTATCGGAAAAGGGACACGCCTCGGGAAAGCCTTCCGGCCGAATCATGTACGTGAACGGGTGAAGGTTCCACAACGAAAGCACGTTGAAACGGTTCTCGGCCATCATGTCCAGGAATCGCCGCCAGAAATTCAGATCGCGGCACGTCTGCGTGTGCAGGTTCATCGCGGGGTTCTCGTTGGGCCGGTAGGACGACCAGGGCAGATTGAACTTGACGGCGCGAAAGGCAAAACGCGGATTGGAAAGCTTCTGCTCGACGTTTTTCATGCCGCTGACGCGAATCTGCTCGGCCAAATCAAGCACGCCGTACATGGCTCCGGCCGGATCGCGTGCGACGACACAAAGGACGGCTTTGCCCCCCGACTGTCGCGTCGCGATCTGAAAACTTTCCGGTCCCATGAGGGAGCCGGCAGAAGGCCCCGAGGCTGCATCAGGCAGGAAGATTGTGTCGGTTTCGTCAGCCACAATGAGAATGTCTTTGTCGCCGAGGTCGGCAAGGTCATAAATCACGGGTGTTTCATTGGCCCCGTGCAGAGCCTCCTGTAACCTCGATACGGCAAAATCCAGCGGCGCGCAGTCCGTTCGATATGCGATGGAGACGTCCGCCTGAATTGGAGCGGCAATCAGGAACCACAGTATTATAATGAGCAACAACAGTCCGAAGCGTTGCACGAACGAATCTTTCATAAGGCACCTCGTTTCAGTCCATCGACCATCATGAGCCAGGCTTTCAATCCGGAACACGTGGCTCAGTATGCCAAACCTGCCGGGCAAACTCAAACAATTATGTCGCGGCAAAACTGTTGTTTTGCTTTCCGTGAGCGCTTTGGGTAGAATGGCCGAGCGTAGGGGCAACCCTATGCGGTTGCCCAGGGCACTATAATACGGAAGGACTGCAAAAATGGATCGACGAGAATTTTTGGGAACCGTGGCTGCCGTCGTTGCCGGCAAGGCAATCTGCGAGCAGCCGGCGTTGGGAGCCGAACCGCCCGGCCGCCAGGAGTCCGGGAAGCCCGTTCTGCCGAGCCGCGTGCTGGGCAAAACCGGCGTGAAAATCAGTGCCCTGATTCTCGGAGGCGTCGCCGGGATGAAAGAGCCGCCGACGGCCAAATTCCATCCTGCGGAACTCGCCAACGCCGCGATTGACGCTGGGATAACCTACTTTGACACGGCGCCATCGTACAACAAGGGACAATCCGAGCAGAACTACGGCGAGGTCCTTGCGACCCGGCGAAAAGAAGTATTCCTCGCTACCAAGACGGGAAATCGCTCCTACGACGGCGCGATGCGGGAAGTTGAGGACAGTCTTAAACGTCTGCGCACCGACCGGCTGGACCTGCTCCAGGTGCACGGCGTCGGGGAGAAAGAGGATTTCTCGAAATGGGACGCCGCCGACGGCGTGCTCAAGGCTCTTGTCAAGCTGCGAGATCAGAAGGTGACGCGGTTCATCGGCGTGACCGGGCATGAGAACGCCGAGGCTATGCGCCGCGCTATCGAGCTGTTCGATTTCGATACGATCCTGACGACGTTCAATCCCACCGCGAGGCGCCTGGCGTTCCAGCAGCGCGTCCTTCCGCTGGCCCGCGAAAAGCAGATGGGTATTCTGGCCATGAAGATTATGGGCGGCGGGCTTGGCTCGTTAGCCGCCGGCAATCCCATCAAGAACGACGACGTTTGGTACCACGACGCCGCACCGCGCCAGGCCGAGGCGCAGACGCTGATTCGTTATGCTCTCGGGCTGCCGATTTCAGCGGCGGTGGTCGGTATGGGTTCGCTGGAACATTTGAAGGTGAACGTCGCGGCCGTTCGCGATGCCCGGCCGCTGAATGACCAGGAGCGAAAAGAGCTGGAACAACGCATGGCGTGACGAACAAAGAACAGCATGGGCAGGAGAACCTGCCCATCCTACGAGTCTATGAGTCTTTACGGTTACGATATATCGGGAGAACAATCATGTCACAGTTTCCAAAAGATACAGGGGCAAAGGCCCGGCACAACAGCCGCCGCGGCATGGGACGACGCGAATTCCTCGGTTCGGCGCTGGGTGCGGCTGTCGCCAGCCAGGTCGGCGCCGCGGCAGAACAAACAAGCCCGCAAACGTACAAAGAGCATCTGGAGACGCCCATTGCGGCTCGCTATCAGGTCGTAGTCGCAGGCGGTGGACCCAGCGGAGTCATCGCAGCGGCCGCCGCCGCCAGAAGCGGCGCCAATACACTGCTGATCGAGCGATACCCCTTCCTCGGCGGCAATGGAACGGCGGGATTGATGACGTGCTACAACGGTTTTCGCAATCAGCGGCCGCCTGAAGCCCTTCAGACCGTTAAAGGAATCCCAGCCGAATATATCGCCGAGCTGGTTCGATTGGGCGGCATCGCCGACGAGGATTCTTATCCGAAAGCCAAGCACGACGTAGCCGGCGGCGATCTGCCCTACTGCATCGGCTTTGATCCCGAGGCGGCGAAAGTCGCCTCGTTGAACCTTCTCCAGAAGGAAGGGGTCAAACTGCGTCTTCATAGTTGGATCGTAGCGCCTATGCTCGACGGCTCGCGCGTGACGGGGGTCATCGTGGAATCCAAATCGGGCCGGCAGGCTATTGCCGCCGATATTGTCATAGACGCCACGGGCGATGGTGACATCGCGGCGCGGGCGGGAGCGCCTTTCATGGGTCCGGCCCAGCAAGGCGACCGCATGAATATGAGTTTCATGTACCGTCTCGGCGGGCTGCCTTCCAGCGTCGAAGGCAATTATGGTGGAATCCGGATCGGCGACCGGGTCGTCAAGTGGGGTCCCGGCTCCGGCGGAGACGGTCTGGACGTCGAGAACCTGACACGGGCGGAGGTCGAAACCCGGCTGAAGCTCTGGGAAGACGTCCGGCAAATGAAACAGAAACCGGGCATGGAGTCACTTTATCTGATGGAGTCGGCCACGGGCATCGGCGTCCGTGAGACGCGCCGCATTCTCGGCGAATATGTTGTCACCGAGCAGGATGCGATCAAAGGCACGCATTTTGCCGACGTTATCGCCATCAGTTCGAACCCGATGCCCAGTTACCACGGCAAGCGGTTTTTCTTCGAGCACGAAGGCTTTGAAATCCCCTACCGCTCGCTGGTCCCAAAGAAAATCGAAGGGCTTGTGCTGACCGGGCGCTGCATCTCATGCGAGCAGGCGCCGTTCCAGTCGGCCCGGTCGATGGCCCCTGCGATGGCCATCGGGCACGCTTCAGGTTGCGCCGCGGCCCTGTCGGCCAAAGGCCAGATACCTCCGCGAAAGCTGGACGTCAAAGCGCTGCAGAAGCTGCTGCGGAGCCAAAACGCCGAACTGCGGGCGTAAAGACAACGCACGAGACACGAAAGACGAGGGACGACAGACGAGATATTTATCGTCTATCGTCCCTTCGTCCATCGGTGCCGCAGCACGCTGCATTCCGGCAAAACCGCACGTCAAGTGCCCTAATCCAGCAGGCCCATCAGAACCAGTTGGGCTTCATGGCGTGGGTTGACTGTCTTTTTCAATTCCTGCTGCGCAGTGACAAGGTCCTGTTTGGCCTTTTCTTTAGCTGCACGCAGTGCGGCCAGATCCTTCTTAATCTGGTCCGGTGTTGCCGCTGTATTATCCAGCGTGGTGCGAAGCTGTTGCGAAGCTTTCTCTAACGCCGACATCTCCGTTCCTTGTCCGGCGCCCGGCTGGTCGCCCTGAGGGCCCCGCCGTCCACCGAACATACCGCCACGGCCGGTCCCGGATACCTGGCGGTTAAGCTGATCGATTTTCATCACGCGAGGTCCGAGCGTCTTCCATTCCTCATCCGTCGCGCCGAGCTGCTCCTTCATACGCTGCTCCATCATCTGTCGCATCTGCGCCGGGTCGAACCGCTGTCCACCGGGGCCGCCTGCCTGTCCCCCGGGCGCACCCGGTTGTCCGCCCCGCTGGCCTGCAGGCGCCCCCGCCTGGGCTTGTCGATCACCTCTCTGGCCGGCCGGCCGGTCCTGCCCTAAGGCTACGCTCAACACCAGTGCGACCACAAGGCACGCCGCGACGCCGAGCATGATTCTTTGCTTAAACATAGTAAATCTCCTTTTCAAAAAAAATGTTGTTAAAACAGTCTTTGGTTCTTCCAATCCGTCAGGCCTGCATTATTGTTGTAGGAATTGCCGGACTGGCCAAATCCCCATTTAGACCATGCCGCCGGAACGATCCGGTACCTGTTATTCTATCTGTCTAAACGGGAAAGACGAACAGGGACGTTTTTTATTGCATGCGGGTGGTCGGAAGGTCGCGATTTCTCGAAATGCTGTGACTCGTTATTTGGGCTGCCAGATTTCTTCGGTCATTTTTTCGGCCTGGAGCCAGTCGGAGCGGCCGTCCATGAATGCGGCATTGCAGCCGTCCCGGTGGCGTGCGCGGGCCACTCGCCGCTGTCCATCGGCGCCGCCGGGCAGGTGCTGGGACCTCCAGACGTCGAACTCACCCCGGCTGTTCAATCCCCCCTTCTCTTTGATAATCGGGCGCCATGACCCATCCTCGTTGTCGGCCAGGAATACCTTCGATGCTGGACTGCGAAAATCGCTCACCGGGCTGGAGCCGATGTACTCGGTGGTCCCGTCCTTCCATGAATTGATCACGTAATCGAGCGTTTGCTCTTTATTCGGATACGAGGGGCAGTTGTACACGCCCATTTGCCGGTAGTCCTGATCCTGGTCGCCCTGACCGCCGATGTAAGGCATGAATTTGATAATCCAAACGCCGCCGTTGCGGGGGAATTTACCGTCGTTATCCTCGGTGTACAAGGTGAACGCCAGGCCGACCTGCTTAAGGTTGTTGCGGCACGTGACACCCTTGGCCTGGTCGCGGGCCCTGCGCAGAGAAGGCATCAGAATAGCCAGTAAAAGAGCAATGATGGCAATGACTACCAGCAGCTCAATCAGGGTGAACGCTCTCTTTTCCAGCATAGGTCCTTTTGTCGCGCAGAATTCCACTCATGGCTGTGTATCGAGCGTGACGGGCTCTGCGCCCGGGGCAGCGAGACCCCTGCGCTGCAGGAGAGACCCTTCGAGTCTGTACAGGGCGACCAGCGCCTTTAGATAATTGGCGACGGCCTGTATCTCGGCAATCTGGCTGGCAACGAAGTCCCGCTGGGCCTGGCCGACGAGCAGTGACGTGGATTTACCGACGCGAAATTTCTCGGTCTCGGCGCGGAGTTTTTCCTCCTGGAAGTTACGCGTGGCGGTGGTTGCTGAAATCTGTTCCTGTGTCCGGGTCACCTCGATATAAGCGGAGCGCACGTCCACCTGTACGAGCTGCGAAAGATTCGAAAGGGCCTCACGAAGCTGCTGCCGACCGGCCAGCGCGCGGGTGTACTGGGCCCGGGCGCTGCGGTTGATCGGCGCCCCTTCGAAAACCAGGCCCCAGGTCGCATCGTAACGGTCCTCATCTATGTTGTCTATCGCCCTGTTGAACGTGTCGGCATAGCCCGTCTTGCCGAAGGAAATAAACGTATCCAGCCTGGGAAGCAGTCCGTTCTTGGTTCGTACAACCTCGAGGTCGCCGCGTTGTATCTGGAGCCGGGCCTGGTTCAGGTCCGGCCGCATCTTCATCGCGACCGCAACGCGCTGTTCGACGTCATCGAGCCGGACGTCCGGCGACGACATATCATATTCAAGAAGGATGTCCCTGTTCCAGTCGATATTCCCCGACGGGTTCAGAAGCCGCAATAAGTTCAGGCGTTCCTTCGCCACGGTACTGCGGGCGTTGATCAGGTTCTCCCGTTGCAGGGCCATCTCCGCCTGGGCCGCCGCAAGCTCCGTCTCGGCAAGGTCTCCTATCCTGATTCGCTCCTCGGCCTCGGTCATTTGTTTCTCGGCGAGGGTCAGCGAGTTGGTGTAGATTTCGATCTGCCGCTGGGCCAGCGCGTAATCCCAGAACTTCGATTCGACCTGTTCGAGAAGGATTTCCGTAAAGCCTCGAAGCTCGTACTGCGATATGAGCGTATCCAGCCTGGCCTGATTCACGCGCGCCATGTTGGCCTGGACGTCAAATCCCTGCAGGAGCGCCTGGGTCACGGTCAGCCCGAGACGATTGGCGGTGAACGTGTCGCTGTACAGCGAGGAGTCCGTATAGCTCGTGGTGGCCTCCAGGTCGAGAGCGGTGCCGGAGGGAAACAGCTTGGCCAGAGACACCGATCCCGTAATCGTGTCCACTATAGAGTTTTCCGTACTGGAACCGGCGCGAGAGAGCCTGCTGGAGATGGACCTTCTGGGGGATATTTCCCCGCTTAGGAGAGGATCGAAAACGGCAAGCCCCTCCTGCTCGAACGTCTGCTGTATCTGCGGGTTCATCCGTTCGACGATGAGCGACTGATTGTGCTCCATAGCCAGAAGAATCGCCTCCTGGACCCCGATTTTCAAAGGGCCTTGTGGGGCGGCAACAGCATTCGCATCGGCCGGCCTGCCGGGGCGAGACTCTTGCCGGCTCTGCGGTGGGCTGCCCCCGACTTTGACTCCGGCGTTATTGGAAGCGGCTCGCGGCACCGATGCGCACGAGGACATCAGCAAGGCATGAAGAATCAACGCAGCGCTGCAGAGTATGGTAATGGCTATTCTGAAAGACATAGGCATCTTGTCGGTGTTACTCAACGTGCAGTAATTCCGGCGTCCGTTTTACCGGCGGGCGCCACTGTCGGCCTGAGGCCTTCGAAAAGCGAATACACGACCGGGACAAACACCAGCGTAATCAGGGTTGAGCTGGTCAGCCCGCCGATGACAACCCTTGCCATAGGCGCCTGTGCCTCGCCCCCTTCGCCCAGCCCGAGAGCCAGCGGGAACAGGCCGAGCACCGTCGTCAGGGTCGTCATAAGAATCGGCCGCAGACGTCTTCGGCCCGCCTCTTCGATGGCCTCTCGAAGCGGCATCAAATCCCGATGACGCAACAAATTCGTGTGGTCCACCAGGAGTATCGCGTTATTGACAACGATCCCTCCAAGCATGATACATCCGATGAAAGACTGTATATTGAAAGTGGTCCGCGTCAGAAAGAGTATCAGCGTCACGCCGATCGCCGCCAGCGGCACCGAAAACATCACGACAAAAGGATCCCGCAGGGATTCATACTGACACGCCATAACCATGTAAACGAGCACCAGCGCCAAAATGAAGCTGAGCAGAAGGTCGCGAAACGACTTCTGCTGCTCTTCGTAGTCACCGCCGAAGCCGATTGTGAAATCAGGCGGCACGGGAATCTGTTTAAACCGTTCGCGCAACTCCGAGAGAACCGAGCCCATATCCCTGCCGCTTACTTCAGCGGAGATATTGACGACGCGCTCCTGGTTCTTTCGCTCAATGATCACGGGGCCTTTGCGGGGTCCGACGGTCACCACGTTCCTCAGAACGACGGGCTCGCCGTTCGAGTTGGTGATCGTCAGGTCGAGAATATCTCTCAGGTCCATCTGCTCGGCATCGCGAAGCTTGACAAGGATAGCGTATTCGTCGCCGGCCTGCCGATAGTACCCGGCCCGCGTTCCCGAAAGAATCGTCTGAAGCACATTGGCTATCTTGGAGACCGTCAGATTCATGTCGGCGGCTTTCTGGCGGTCGATCAGGACAAGCTCTTCGGGGCTGCCCGATTCCCGGCTGACTCGGGCGTCCGTAATCCCGTCGATGGATTCGACAATGTCTTTGACCTGGGCAGCCAAGTGCTCCGCCATCTGGAGGTCGTGGCCCCGAACTTCAACCTGGACTTTGTCCGCCCCTTGTGTCGTAAAGCGAAAGACCATCAGGCCCTGTTCGGCGCGGGTTCGCACAACCGTCCCTGGTATCTTGCCCAGTTTGCCGCGCAAGTCCGTCGCAATCTGCTCGCTCGACCTGGTGCGCTGGGACTGAGGCACCAGCGAGATACGAATATCGCCGGTGTGGCCGGCCGAGCCATACCACCGCGAGCCGCCGACGTTTGCCACCGTGTTCTTCATTTCAGGCACCGAATCATTGATGATTTTCTCGATCACCTTGAATTTCTCATCCAAAAGACTCAATCTTGTGCCGACCGCCATCTCGACCTCAACTCGAACCACGCCCTCGTCCGTAGCGGGCATCAGCTCGACACCGATATAGGGCGCGAGCAGCAGGCTCACCATCAGCATTAACACGGCAACAACCACAACCAAGGCACGATTCGCCAAAGCCAAGTGCAGGACCTTCGTGTAGATGTTCTCCATAGATTTAAGGTATCGCCCGCTGACATCGAACACCCTTCCACGGAACGTGCGTTTGAGGTTCTGGCCAATCGGTGCGGCCGGAAGGATACGGGCAGACAACATCGGAACGACCGTCAAGGCCACGGCCAGCGAGCACAGCAGCGAAAAGCTGACCACGATGGAGAGCTGCTTGAACATAACGCCCGACATGCCTCGCACGAAGATCAGCGGCAGGAAGACCACCACCGTCGTCAGCGTGCTGGAGACTACGGCAGCGGTGACTTCCTCGGCGCCATCGACGGCGGCACGCTCCAGCGTCTCGCCCGACTCTTTCATGCGGAAGATATTCTCGAGCACGACGATTGCATTATCAACGAGCATGCCGATTCCCAGTGCCAGGCCGCCGAGCGTCATGAGGTTGAGGGTGAAATGGCTGAAATACAGCAAGGCAAAGGTCGCAATGATCGAAACAGGGATGGCCGTGGCAATAACGATCGTGCTGCGGATATTGCGAAGAAACAGCAGCAGCACGAGGATCGCAAGCGCACCTCCATAAACCGCGGACGAACCGACGTTACTGATGGAACGCACGATATAATCAGAGCTGTCGATGATGGGGATGATCTTTATCTGCGGGATGTCGCGGTTGATCCGCTCCAGCTCGGCCAGCGCCGCGCGGGCGACCTCCACGGTGTTCTTGCCGGACTGCTTGTAAACGGAGAGCCATATTCCCGGCATACCATTGACTCGGACAATCCGCGTGATTTTCTGCCACGAGTCTTCCACGAGGGCGATTTCCCGCAACTGGATCGGCGCGCCCTGCCGGATGGCGACAACGGTATCCTGAATCTGCTTGAGGTCGGTGTATTCGCCCGGCGTCCGGATGGTAATCTCGAGATTGCCTTTCTCGATAGTGCCGGCGGGGATGTTGACGTTTCCTTCGCGTATGCGCGTGATGATGGATTCGAGCGGTATCGCCAGTGCGTTGATCTTGGCCGGGTCCAGAGCAACGTGTATCTCGCGATCGAGACCTCCCCGGACGGTAACCGCCGCCACGCCGGGAACGCGCTCGAGCCGATACTGAACCTGTTCGTCAATAATCTGCCGGGTCTGGATGGGATCCAGGTTGCTGGAGGCGCCAAGGCTCAATATGGAGAAACTGGCCAGATCATACTTGCGAAGCGAGGGCCGAATCGCGTCTTCTGGTAAATGGTCGATAATGCGGTCGATGCGGTCACGGATGTCGTTCGCCGCCGCGTCCAGGTCCGTTCCCCAGGCAAAAGTGACTCGGACCGTGCCCTCGCCCTCGACCGAAGTCGAGGTCAGCTCTTCGACTCCCGGCACGGCGCTGACGGCCTGCTCGATCGGCCGGACAATGAGCTCCTCGATTTCCTCCGGACCGGCGTTCTCATACGTACACGAGACGCTCAGAGTCGGGTAGGTGATATCCGGCATCAGGTCGATAGGCAGCCGCAGCAGCGAAATCGCGCCGAGAATCACGACGATCAAAACCACCATGATCGTGAAGATGGGACGGTGGATGGCGAAGCGCGAGAGCCTCATCGCGAGCCTCCTGACCCGGTATTCACGGCGGGTGTCTGCGAGCCGGCATTTGCGCCTCCGGGCGCTTCGCGTTCCGCCATCGTAATGTCAGAGCCGTCTTCGAGAAGGTGGTTGCCCATTGTGACCGCCAGCCCCGAGATCTCCGGCTCAATGATTTCGACCAGCTCGCCGCTGGATATTCCGGTCGTCACCGGGACAAAGCGAGCCTTGAGGTTTTTGGGGTCGGCGATGAAAATCCCGTCTTTATTGTCTCTTCTGACCAGCGCCGGCAGAGGAATCAACGTGACGTTTTCGTGCCGGGCGAACTCTACCCGGGCCCTGACGAACATGCCCGGCTTGAGCACCATGTCGGGATTCGGCACCTCCACTTCCACTCTCGCCTGCCGGCTGCTTTCCCTCAGCAGCGGCGCAATTCGGGTGATGCCGCCGGCAAAGGTTCTGCCGGGATAGGCGTCCGTGGTGACGACGGCCTGCTGACCTATCGTTACCTTCGGGTAGTCCCTCTCGATGACATAGACCACGGCCGTCAGCGGATTGTTCTGGAGAATGGAGACGATCGGCTGGTTCGTCTGCAGCAGGGCGCCTTCGTCCACAAATTTCTCACCCACGACCCGGGTTTGGTCGCCTTCCTCCCAGAAGGCCCGGACCTTCGTGTAAGACAGGCGAACATCCGCCGTTTTCAGGGCCGCTTCTTTCTGGGCCACCTGGGCAAGCGAGACCTTGTATCGCGTCTGGCAGGCATTGAAAGCGGTCTCCGAGACATCGAGCTCCGAGGCCGAGGCGATTTGCTTTTCGCGCAGCGCCTTGGCCCTTTCATATTCGCGTTTGGCAATATCCAGGTCGCTGGCGCAATTGGCCGCATTCGCGCTGGCAACCTGCAATTCGGCGCGGGCCTGCTCGACCTCCTGAGCAAATTCTTCGTCGTCCAGCACGGCGATGACCTGGTTGTGCTCAACCTTGTCGCCGACGTCAACGAGCAATTCCCGCAGCCAGCCCGAGACTTTGGCCGCGACGGCGTATTGCGACTTCGGCTCCAGAGAGCCCGTAAACACGCCGACGTCTTGAATCGCGCCCTTTTGGATTGGCATGGTCTCAACGGGCACCGAAACCACGGAACGCCTCCCCTTAGAGGCATCCGGGCCGGCACCCCGCTGATATTGATATACCCGCCAGCCCGCCATCACGACGATGGCCAGAACGATCAGCAAGAATAAAAGCTTCTTCATATATCTTTCCCGAATAACCTTTGTGCGGGAGTGCGATTACGCACGAATGCGTGAATGAGTCCATGCGATCACTTGCCTGCGCATCTACTCATCCACAACTCCGCACATTATACCAGCATAAAACCCCCGATTTTAAGTAAAAAACCCTTGACTTCTCACTTTTTCTCATTTAACATTATTGTACTATCTCAGAGGTGCCGATACAACACGGAACCGGTAGTACCGCCGGGACTGTATAGTTCAATCTCTGGTTTTACCTTTGGATGGGCGGTCGGCGTTTGGAGAAAAGAGGTGGTGTCAAATCGCGGATACATGTCTGGACGGAATTCAAGTGGGGTTAGAGCAGAGGCAGAATCGCCATCGTCTGCTCCTTATGAGCTCAAGGAATAATTATCGTAACCCTTTTTAAGGAAGGCTATTATGTGCAGAGAATTGACCAATTTGACGTTTTGTCTTGTTTTGGTCCTGGTTTTGACAGCGGGGACGGCGATGGCCGACCCATTGCAGCAGGACCCCGACCCCAACGGCATCGTGTGCGTGGAGGCCGAGAACTTTGACGAAAACACTCCGAGACCCCCTCACACCTGGGAGCTCATTACGGTAGCAGCCAGCGGCTTTGCGCCCCCGAATGGCTTCACCGGCGGATACGCGATGCAGTCAACACCAACGACCCCCGCCGGCGGCGCCGGTCCTGATGCTCCTGCGGACTTTCTTGCAAACAGCCCGAGATTGGACTATGAGGTCAATTTTATTAAGACCGGAACGCACTATGTCTGGGTGCTCGCCTGGGGTTTGGACGGCAATTCCGATTCGCTCCATTCCGGTCTGGATGGGCAGCACGTTCCCACGGCGGACCGCATTACCGGGTTCGGCAACAACTACAGATGGACCAACACGGCGTACCAGGACCCCGAGCGCATAATGATTGACGTTACCAGCGCTGGGGTCCACACGTTCAACATCTGGATGCGCGAGGATGGTTCCGTCGTGGACAAGATTCTTCTGACGACAAACCCCAATTACACACCCACGGGCGCCGGCCCTGAGGAAAGCTGGCGCGGCCCCCGTTTGCAGGCTTACAATCCGATCCCGGCCGACGGCACGCTCCATACAGACACATGGGCGAGCCTCTCGTGGACCCCGGGAGAAACCGCTGTTTCGCACGATGTGTATTTCGGCGAGAACTTCGCCGACGTGAACAACGGCGCGGGCGATATCTTCCGGGGCAACCAGCCTGGGACGTTTTTTGTCGTTGGTTTTCCGGGATTCCCCTATCCGAACGGCCTCGTACCCGGCACGACGTACTACTGGCGCATCGACGAGGTTGAGGCTGTCAGCACGACTAAGCACAAGGGGGATGTCTGGAGTTTTAGCATTCCGTCAAACAAGGCCCATGATCCGACCCCGCCCGACGGCGCGAAATTCATGCCTACGAACGTAACGCTGAGCTGGACGGCGGGCTTCGGCTCGAAATTGCATCACGTCTATTTCGGCGACAACTTCGATACCGTCAGCAACGCCGCCGGAGCGCTGCCTCAGGCGGGCACGACTTTCACGCCCGGCGTGCTCCAACTGGAAAAGACGTACTATTGGCGCGTCGATGAGTTCAGCGGCACCGCCATGTTTAAGGGCGACGTCTGGAGCTTCACGACGACGATTTCCGGCCTGGGCACGGCGATTGCCGAACGCTGGAACAACATCGCCACAACTGATCTGAACGCCCTCAAGAATGATCCGAGGTATCCGAACAATCCCGACGTGACCGAGACGGTGACGCAGTTTTCCTGGGACGGCCCCGATACGGACAATTACGGCGGCCGGATTCACGGCTGGCTCTACGTGCCGGCCACGGGCGACTATACGTTCTGGCTCAATACGGACGACCAGGGCGAATTGTGGCTCAGTACCGACGATGATTCGAGCAACGTCAAGCTGATCGCTCGGGAAAGCACCTATACGACGGTGAACACGTGGGGCGCCGGGGAGGAGCAATCCAAGCCGGTCTCCCTGGCAGGCGGCCAGAAATACTACATCATGGCGCTCTGGAAAGAGGGCACCGGCGGCGACCATTGCCAGGTGGCCTGGCGGGGTCCGGGCATCCCGGTCCGCATGATCATCCCCGGCGCCAATCTGTCGGCGTACAGGCCCCTATCGGCATACGGTGCAAGCCCGACCAACGGCGCGACGAACATAACGCAGACGCCGACTCTCGTGTGGAAGCCGGGATTGCAGGCCGCTTCGCACGAAGTCTATTTCGGCACGGATGCACAGGTTGTGGCCGGCGCCACCAAGGCTTCATCCGAATACAAGGGCGCCAAGGCACGCGGCTCTGAGAGCTACAATCCCGGCAAGCTTGCCTGGGAGACGACCTATTACTGGCGCGTCGATGAAGTCAATAACACCAATCCCGCCAGCCCCTGGGTCGGCAGCGTTTGGAGCTTTACGACAGCCGGCTTTGCGATCATCGACGATTTCGAGTCCTATGATGCCGCCGCTAACCAGATTTGGTACGCGTGGCACGATGGTCTTGGGTACGGTGTGCCCACAACTCCGCCTTACTTTGCCGGCAACGGCACGGGAGCGGCGGTCGGCGATGAGACCACGGCCTCGTTTACCGAGGAAACCATCGTTCACGGCGGCCGCCAGTCGATGCCGCTTGCCTACGACAACAACAAGCAGGGCTTCGCCAAGTACTCCGAGGCGGAGCTGACGCTGACCGCGGCGCGCGATTGGACCGATGGAGCCGTTACAGAGTTGTCCGTGTGGTTCCGCGGCCGTGCGGGTTCCGTCGGCAGCTTTGTGGAAGGGCCGGTCGGGACGTACACGATGACCGCCTCGGGCGCGGATATCTGGAACCAGGCGGACCAGTTCCACTTTGCCTATAAGACGCTCTCTGGTGCCGGCTCAATTGAAGCCCAGGTGCTTAGTGTGGATAACACCGATCCGTGGGCGAAGGCCGGCGTGATGATCCGCGAGACGCTCGATGCCGGCTCGAAATTCGCGGCGGTGTATATTACACCAGCCAACGGATGCCGATTCCAGGCGAGGGCGACTGCCGACGCGGCCGCCACGAGCGACACCGCTGTTGTGACACCTGCGCAGACGGCCATCACGGCGCCGTACTGGGTGAAGATAGAGCGTGACGTCGCGGGCAACTTCAAAGGCTACTACTCCAGCAATGGGACCTCATGGACACCGATGACATGGAATCCGCAGAGCATCACGATGGGTTCGAACGTCTATATCGGCCTGGTGCTGACCAGCCACAACAACAACGCCACGTGCACGGCCAAGTTCTCCGGCGTCAAGACGGCCGGGACGGTCAGCCCACAGTGGGCGAACCAGGACATCGGGATCATCAGCAACGCGGCCGAACCGCTGTATGTCGCGGTTTCGAATGCGGCCGGCCAGCCGGCAGTTGTAGTCCACACTAACCCGAACGCGGCCACGACGACCACCTGGACCGAGTGGGTGATTCCGCTGTCGGCCTTTGCCGACAAGGGCATCAACCTGAAGAACGTGGACCGGCTTGCCATTGGCTTGGGTACTCGCGGTAATATGACGGCCCCCGGCGGCTCAGGCAAGATGTACTTTGACGACATCCGGCTGTATCGGCCGAGAACCACTCCATAAGAATATGTAGGGGCAGGCCCGCATGCCTGCCCTGGGCAACCACATGGGGTTGCCCCTACCAGAACCAGTTCGGGGCCTGTGCTGATTTCTTCAGTACAGGCCCCCCTTTTTTGTTCTGCGGCTAACCGACGGTTCGGGCATGGCGGCATGAACCCCGCCAAAGGATTCGCAAAAAATCGGTCACCTGATACATTTTGACTTGCCACTTGGGTGCGGCAGCGGTAAAATTACCACTGGTACGGAAACAATGATGATTTTCGATTTGGGATTTGCGATTTTCAATCGGCAATCGGCGATCGCCAATGAACATTGCGAAGGAGTGCACCATGACTGCTGATTTGCGATTTTCGATTTGCGATGTGGCGAGGGCATCTTGCCTTTGTAGCCTACCGGCGGCAAAGCCTGCCCCGAGCTTGTCGAGGGGATGCCGCCGGGACGCAAGGCCGGGACGGCCTCGCCGCAATCGTCAATCGTCAATCGTCAATCGGCAATCCCTGCTTTGGGGTGTTGTTCTGGTTCTTCTGATTGCAGCGCAAGGCGCCATCGCTCAGAGTGAAGACCCGAATTCCAGGGGGCGCCATAAAACGGATCCAAACGACCCAAACGAGCTGTTGCGGGTGAAGTGGAACACCATCATCTCCGTCCTGCGGGACAAAGACATCGATCAGAAGGAAAAAGAGAACCGGATCAATAAGGCGGTGACCCCGATCTTTGATTTCCCGTTGATGGCGAAACTTGCACTGGGTAAGAAATACTGGACGCAATTCACCCCGCCGCAGCAGGAGAAATTCACCCGGCTCTTTGTCGAACGGCTCAAGACCTCATACCGTGAGAAAGTGTCTCTTTATACGGATGAAAAAATTCAGTTCAAGCCGGCGATAAAGAAGGACAAGACGATCTGTTATATCCCGATGGAGCTGGTTTCCAAAGACAAGAAAGTCACAATCCTGAACAAGCTTCGTAAGGGGGATGATAAGCGATGGAAGGTCTATGACGTGGAAATACAGGGTGTGAGCATCCTTCTGACGTACCGGTCTCAGTTCGAGGATATTCTTCAAAAAGGCACGGTTGAAGACCTTCTCGCCCGGCTGGAGGAGCCCCCCACCCCGTGACACTGAATTCGCCCAGTCAGATCCGTACCATGGAAGAACGCGGTTCGTTGACACGATTTTTTTTTGATAGACTCGTCCTGCAGCATCCCTATGCGGTTCTTCTATGCATGCTGGCGGCTATCGGTTTTCTTGCTTTTGGCGCCGGAAATTTCAGACTGGATGCTTCCGCCGAGACCCTGCTGCTGGAGCATGATGAAGATTTGCAGTACGCTCGCCTGATCAGCTCCCGCTACGGCGAAAGCGACCTTCTGGTCCTGACTTATACGCCCAAACGTGAGCTCTTCTCGCAGGAATCTCTGGCCGTGCTGGCCCGGCTGCGAGACGATCTGAAATCCGTGCAGCGCGTCTCGTCGGTGCTGTCTATTCTCGACGTCCCTTTGCTGGAGAATCCACCCGTCTCACTCAAGGAGCTGACCGCCGATCTGCCTACGTTGGCCTCGCCGGCGGTTGACAAAGAGCTTGCCCGCCAGGAGCTTCGCGACAGTCCTTTTGCTCAGAACCTTCTGCTCAGTCCGGACTTGCGGACGACGGCCCTGTTAATCACTCTGGCGAGCGACGATACCTATCGCGATTTGGCGCAGCGCCGTAATGAGCTGCGGCGGAAAAAGGCCGCCGGCCCGCTGACTTCGGCGGAACATGCCGAGCTCAAAGGTCTGGACAAGCAGGTCCAGGAGCGCCGGGACCAGGACCGTCGCCGGTCGCATCAGGATATCCTGGCGATTCGGGCCATCATGGACAACTATCGAGGGGACGCGGAGCTGTTCCTCGGCGGCGTCAGCATGATCGCCGACGACATGATTACCTTCATAAAAAACGACTTAAAGGTCTTCGGCATCGGCGTCCTGCTTTTTCTGATTCTTATGCTGGGAATTATCTTCAGACAGATACGCTGGATACTCCTGCCGATGCTCTGCTGTGCGGTCTCCGCCGCGTGCATGATCGGTGTGCTGGGATGGCTCGGCTGGGAGGTGACGGTCATATCCTCCAATTTCGTTTCCTTGCAGCTTATTATGACCATGTCCCTCGTTATCCACCTGATTGTCCGGTATCGCGAGCTCTGTGTCGAGCGTCCACAAGAGTCTAATGGCCGGCTGATTCTGGAGACCGTGCAGTCGAAGCTGGCGCCGTCCGTATATGCTTTCCTGACCACGATTGTCGGTTTTGCGTCTTTGGCGTTTTGCGACATCCTTCCGGTCATCATGTTCGGCAAGATGATGATTGTCGGCTTGTGCGTATCGCTGGTCATAACCTTTCTGGTTTTCCCGGCCGTGCTGATGCTTATGCCCAAGAAACTTCCGCCTCCCGCACGGACGTGGAGTTTTCCGGTCACAGCCCTCACGGCCAGGTTTATCGAAGGGCGCGGCGCGATTGTTTTGGCTGTGGGCGTTCTTGTATTTGCTCTGAGCGCCGTCGGAATGTCGAAACTTGAGGTGGAAAACTGCTTCATCGACTATTTCAAGAAAAATACCGAGATCCACCGGGGCATGAAGGTTATCGACGAGCATCTTGGCGGCACGACCCCTTTGGACGTCGTGGTGGAGCTTGACGGAGACGATACGCCGAAGGCTGTCGCTGCCCCGCTGCAAACCGCGGCGGACAGCAATGACGTGTTTAGCGAGTTCGAGGAGCTTGACAAGGCCGCAACGGATGAAAAATACTGGTTCACAGCCGAAAAAATGTCCCAGATCAATGCGGTGCACACCTATCTCGAAAGTCTGCCGGAAACCGGGAAAGTCTTGTCGTTAGCCACCATCATCAGCATCGCGGAAAAGCTGAACAAGGGCAAGCCTCTGGACAGTCTTGAGCTGGCCCTGCTGTACAGTGAAGCGCCGGACGAATTAAAATCGCTGCTGATTAAGCCGTTTGTTTCCGTGGAGCATAATCAGGTCCGCTTCTGGGTTCGAGTCAAGGATTCCGATAAGACTCTCAGACGCAATGAGCTGCTCAAGAAGATCAAGGCGGAGCTGCCCTCCATACCGGGTCTGGATAATGAGCATGTTCATCTGTCCGGCCTTCTGGTGCTGTACAACAATATGCTGCAAAGCCTGTTCAATTCTCAGATTCTGACTTTTGGCATGACGATTCTGGTGCTGATGGTGACATATTTGGTGGAGTTCAGGTCGTTGAAGATAGCCGTGATCGCTATCATTCCGAACGCCCTTCCTATCGCCATCGTGCTTGGCGTGATGGGCTGGCTGCACATACCGCTGGACATCATGACCATTACCATTGCCGCTATCGGCCTGGGCATCTCGGACGATTTCACGATTCACTACATCCACAGGTTCAAAGATGAGTTTCAGAAGGACCGCAGCTATGTCCGTGCCATGCACCGCTCTCACGGAAGCATCGGCCATGCGATGTCCTATACGTCAATAACCATTGTTTTCGGCTTTTCCATCCTGGCCCTCTCGAATTTTATTCCTACCGTCTATTTCGGCCTGCTGACCTGTCTGGCGATGACGATTGCGATTATTGACGCCCTGACGATACTGCCGGAACTGCTGATAGTGGTCAAGCCGTTTGGCAAGGAGGCGTGAGGGGAGAATCTATGGCAGAAGACAGAAGACAGAAGACGGGATTCAGAAAACAGAAGACAGAAGCCAGATTTCTGATCTGCGGTTTCCGTTCTCTGTTCTCCGTCCTCCGTCCTCTGTTCTCTGTTGTCTTAGCCATCGCATTGGCCGGCTGCGCGGTCTCCCAGGAGGCTTCATCCTCGACCGGGGCGAACCTTGCAGGAGCGCCGGCGAACAACCATGTCGAAAGCCCTGCCGACAGCGATTTTGAGTTGCTCGACAAGGAGCTTGAGGATCGCTTCGTCGAGGTGGCGGACCCGTTAGAGCCCTGGAACCGGCTGATGTTCAACGTAAATGACGCTCTCTATTTCTGGGTGGTCAAGCCGGTCGCCCAGGCGTACAAGGGCGTGACCCCGGAGCCGGCCCGACTGGGAATCCGCCATTTCTTCGACAACGCCGGTACGCCGGCCCGTTACGTCAACTGCCTGCTCCAGAGCAAAAACGACGCCGCCGACACGGAGCTGCGCCGGTTCCTGATCAACACTACAGCCGGCGTTCTCGGCTTCGGCGACCCGGCACTGGACCAGCACGGCCTGAAACCCGTGGAGGAAGACCTGGGCCAGACCCTGGCGACGTACGGGTTCGGCAACGGCTTCTACATCGTCTGGCCCTTCTTCGGCCCATCGACCGCGCGGAATTCGGTCGGCATGTTTGGCGACCAGTTCCTGAGTCCGTTATGGTACGTGGAGCCGACGGAGCTGTCGATCGGCATATCCGTGGTGAAGTACACCAACGCCGCCTCGTTCCAGATCGGACGGTACGAAGTTTTCAAGGCCGCCGCCATCGATCCCTATATCGCGATGCGCGAGTCCTACATCCAATATCGTGACAAGCAAATCCGAGAGTAGCGGAGTGAAAAGTGCAGGAAGATGGGAAATCAGGACATTTTTGACAACGGAGATATACGAACATGGACATCGTGGTAAAGGTCAAAGAAATCAGAGGCCACTGCCCAACCTATCGCGTCGGCGACTCGTTCACCCTCAAAGCGGGCTATCAGCTCGTCAGTGATATTCCTCTGTGCATGCACGGCTTGGCGGCTCTGATGCCCTTCTATAACGCCCTGTGCGTTTCCGAACCCGCCCAGTGGGGCCTGGACGGCAAGAAAGACAAATCCAAGGCCTACATCCAATGCCCCGATCCCTTCGACTGCACCGACGGCGGCACCGTCATCTTCGAAATCTCCAGACAATAAGTGTGCTGCTGCCTCTTGGTGCTCTGGCACGTACAGGTTCCCCGGTGTACGCTCAATTTCCACAGGTGCGAGCACATTATCTAAGACTGGCGAGTGTTTGCGCGACGGCTTGTTGGAGCTCTTCGGGGGTGAGTAATTCGAGCTGTCCGCCCAATCGCAGGACGCTGCAGCGCCCGTCGTGGACGGGTTTGGGCTCATAGACCAGAATATTCAAAGGGGACAGGCCGCCGCTCTGGCCGGGGATGTAGACGTATTTTTCGCCATCGGGGGCCGGGCAGCGAAACAACTGCGTGCTTCCACTATACTCCATCAGCTCCTGCTGCGACGGTGGAAACCCTTCATTGCTGACGGCATATATCTGGATGTTCTGCCCGATGGCTCGCAAATTCGTCTGACACTTCACGGTCATGGCATTGTATCTGGTTTCCACCATCGCATTGCCGTACTGCTCGCCCACGTCCGCGAAGCTCTTGATGAGCCACAGGACACCAAATGCAAGAAGCCCTAAGAAAATCACAGCAAAGACGATGTTGATGATGGTACCACCCGCCCGCCGAGCCGGCATCGAGCTTGCCGAACGAGGCTTCCGGCTGAATGCTCTTCTTGAATGGTCCATAGCTTCCCCTTCTGTTTGGGTTCAGCACACGTTCTTCATTTTACCGTCAGCACTCTTCATAGTCGAGGCACGGGCAGCCCAAGGAGCGTATAAAGCAGCCCGACCACGGGCAAGATGATCTTCTCAAATCCTCCCAGCACGAGAAATCCTATGAGGATGAGCATCCCAAATTGAGCCACATGTCTGTATGCGTTGATTGACTGCGGCGAATTCAGGTTGGCAAAGACCATTCTCGAACCGTCCAGAGGCGGTATCGGAATAAGGTTGAACACGGCCAGGATAATGTTGAACAATATGGCCAGCAATACGAAATCGCCCAGGAGCGGGACAGCCTCCAAATGGAAGAGGTGAAAGAAAACGGTCAGGACAAGGGCCAGCGAAATGTTCGCCGCGGGGCCGGCAACCGCAACCTTAAATGCCTGCTTTTTACTGAGGATTGAAAAATCGACGGGCACGGGCTTCGCCCAGCCAAAGTGCACCAGAAGCGGCAGAATAATAGTGCCAAGCAGGCTGATATGAGCTATGGGATTCAGCGTCAGCCGTCCCATTCTCGCCGCCGTATAGTCCCCATATCTATAGGCCATCCAGGCGTGGGCGTATTCATGAATAGTCAAAGACATAAGGAAAATAGCAAGAGTAAATATGTAAGTTATGATATCGGCAGCTACCATATTCGTTCACTACGGCCAGAACACCCAGCTTGTTGCGATCCCCACTAAGTTTCCCCAAATCATCACGTCGTTTACAAACATTCGCTGATTATAATGGTTGTCAGGTCTGTTTGGTTGACATTTTTCTCCAAATACTTTAAAAAAACAGGCAATGAGACCGACAAAGTCACAGGCACAGTGCGCCGAACACGCGGCAGCGGAATGGGTGCGATTCATCGCACCGTACCTGTTGGTTTTGGGAGCAGCTTTGAGTCCCGGCTTGGCCGCTGTCCAGACCGATGGCCCGGCGAACCGGGCCGCCCTCAATCCTCAAAACGCCGCGCGATACGTGCGGACTTTCGACTTTGAGTCCCTTCGTCTGGCCATTGCCGACCTGATCGAGACGTTTGGCCCGAAGTACCCCAAAGGCCGGGAGTATTTGGAGCGGTCGGAGAGCCTCTCAGGAGCGAGCGAGATTGCTCTGAAAGCCGCCGATTCCAATGATGTGGCGGCAAAGGCGAATCTCTCGAAACTGGCGCGAGAGATGGAATCACTTCGGCGCGACGCTTTGCTTTCCAATCCGTTGCTTGATTTCGATAAACTCCTGATGCTCAAACGCAAACGCGGGCAGCTTGGCCTTCCCGTCAACCACAAATGCAATACGGGCATCGAGCGGACCGGCTACGATAACGAGATTGCAGCGCTGTCGCCCGTGCGTCCCGGCGGCAAATTACAGACGCTCTTTCGCCCCCCCGCCGGCGAATTTGTCGGCGAGATCGACCTCCATTTCGACGCCGAGAAGCTCCTGTTCACAATGCCCAAAGGCCCGGCCTGGCAAATCTTCGAGATCGGGACGGACGGCGCTGGTTTACGGCAGGTCTCGCGCGGCGAGCATCCGGATGTGGACAACTTCGACGCCTGCTATCTGCCCGACGGCAGGATCGTCTTTGCCTCGACCGCTTCGTACACCGCGGTCCCCTGCTGGCACGGCGTCGAGCGAGCCTGCAATATCTACCTGATGGACGCCGACGGCGGCAATGTGCGGCAGTTGTGTTTCGACCAGGACCTGGACCTTCACCCGGCCGTGCTGCCGACCGGCCAAGTGATTTTCAGCCGGTGGGACTACACGGGGCCTATGCACATCTATCTGCGGCCTCTGATGGTGATGAATCCCGATGGCACGGGCCAGCGGGCGGTTTATGGCAGCAATTCCTATTGGCCGAACGCGCTCTATTTTCCGCGAGGGATACCCGGCGCGCCGGGCAAGATCATCACCATCATCTCCGGCTATCACGGCGTGCCGCGGATGGGCGAGCTGGCGCTGCTGGATACGACCAAAGGCTGGCACGAGGCCGCCGGCGTCGTCCAGAGGATTCCCGGCCGCGGCAAGCCGGTCCAGACCGTCATCCGCGATAACCTCGTCGATAAGTCCTGGCCGAAATTCCTTCATCCTTATCCGCTGAGTGACAAATATTTCCTGGTCGCCTCGCAGCCGAACAATAAAAGTTCGTGGGGCATTTACCTCGTTGACGTTTTCGACAACATGCTGCCGATCCACGTGCAGCCGAAATTCGACTTTTTCGAGCCGATTCCACTGGCTAAGACGCCGCGTCCTGCTGTTATCCCGGACAGAGTGGACCCAAACCGTGACGATGCGGTTGTTTACATAGACGACGTGTATGCCGGAGCGGGGCTGGCGGGCGTCCCACGCGGCAGCGTGAAAAAGCTGCGGGTTCTGGCCTATCATTTCGGCTATCCCGGAATGGCCGGGCCGGATATGGTTGGCTGCGGCGGTCCCTGGGAGGTGATGCGAATCCTCGGCACCGTGGATGTCCAGCAAGACGGCTCGGCGATGTTCACCATCCCGGCCAACACCCCGCTGAGCGTGCAGCCGCTTGACGAACAGGGCAAGGCGATCCAGTTGATGCGAAGCTGGTTCACGGCGATGCCGGGCGAGACCGTCTCCTGCGTCGGCTGCCACGAGCCGCCCAGGGAAATTCCCGTGCTCCGTCAAAGGCTGGCGGCGAGCCGCCCTGCCGTCCGGATCGAGCCGTGGTACGGCCCGCCGCGAGGTCTTGATTTCGAGAGGGACGTGCAGCCGGTGCTCGATGAATACTGTGTCGCCTGCCACGACGGCTCGGAGGAGTCGCACGGCCCAAAAATGCTCGATCTGCGCGCGGAGCGCTACGTGAAGAACTACCAGGGGCGCGAGCTTACAAAGCTGGCGGCGGGTCGATTGCATCCGGCGCTGCGTGAGGCGCTCGGCGGAACGAAGGTCAAGTACACGCCCGCCTACGAAGCGCTTATACCGTACATTCGCCGGGTCAACATCGAGGACGACGTCGGCCTGCTGGTCCCGGGTGAATACCACGCCGATACGAGCGAGCTTATCCAGATGCTCGGCAAGGGTCACTACAATGTGCAATTAGACGAAGAAGCATGGGACCGGCTCGTCACGTGGATCGACCTGAACGGCCCCTGCCACGGCACCTGGGGTGAAGTCGGGCCGATTCCCGAAGGGGCCGACCGGCGGCGACGCGAGCTGGGCCGGCTCTATGGCGGGCCGCGTGAAGACCCCGAGGCGATTCCACAGATGCCCCTTAAACAACCCCGTGTCGAAGGCGTCCCGCCTTCGGATCGTGGCAGCCTCAGGCGCAGCTTGGGGATGGCTTCTCACGCGTCGGCCATGCCCAAAGGCTCCGCCTTTGAGCCTGCCACCCCGTTGTCATCTCCCGATGGATGGCAGACCAAAACTATTGACCTGGGCGGGGGTGTGACAATGAAACTGGTTCGCATCCCCTCCGGCCGGTTTGTCATGGGCGATCCCAACGGCGAACCCGATGAGCGCCCGCTTGCACAGGTTTCGATCGCTCAGGACTTCTGGATGGGGGTCTGCGAGGTCACGAACGCTCAGTATTACCAGTTCGACCCGGCCCACAATTCAGGTTATTTCACGAAGCGATTCCAGGGCCCCGATGGTCCCGGTTTGTCTCTGGCCGAGTCCGAGCAGCCGGTGGTTCGTGTCTCATGGCAGCGGGCCGTGGAGTTTTGCAACTGGCTCTCGAAGCAAACCGGCATGAATGTCACGCTGCCCACCGAAGCCCAGTGGGAGTACGCCTGTCGCGCCGGCTCGCAAGGCCCGCTTTCGTATGGCGGCGTGGACACAGATTTCTCACAGTGGGCAAACGTTGCCGACAAGTCACTGAGCGTCAGCCCCAAACCGACGGGCGGCCTGGAGTCAAACATCGTCGCTCACTTTGGCAAAGGCATCCTCGAATCAGCCGTCTATGGAGGGAACATTCTCTGCGACGCCCGTTTCGACGACGGGGCCGTCGCGACCGCGAACGTCGGAAGCTATCAGCCCAATAGTTGGGGACTTTACGACATGCACGGCAACGCCTGCGAATGGACGGCAACAAGGTATGAACCATATCCGCCGAGCACGCCGCCCGCGCCGTTCGGGCGCGGGAGCACAGGCGTCCCGAGCGCCAGCGAGGGACCTACAACCCACGACGGCCGCGATGCCTTCACGGAATCAGGCAGGAAGGTCGTTCGGGGCGGCTCATGGTGTGATCGTCCCAAACGATGCCGCTCGGCTTTTCGCCTGAGCTACCCGGCCTGGCAGCGCGTCCATAACGTGGGATTTCGTGTGGTTTGTGAAATTGCTGCGCCGGAACAAAAGTACACCGCCTCGGCAAGCGCCGCCGAGCCTGATGAAGCACCGCACGATTGAGAGTGGTTATGGTGATAGAACAAAAACAACCAACGCATGTTCTTCTTATTCTTCTGTTCGCGATTGCGGCGAGCATTTTCGCTCCACCGGCGATGGGCCAGGCGGAAAAAGCCGGCCCGCCCCGGTCGAAACTGTTGGATGAGCTCCTCGCCGGGCCGATGGCGGGCGTCGATGAAATCATCTTTGCCTGCCGTCAGTTGAACTACGATGGCCACTGGTACGCCAATTTTGGCTATTACGCCGACAGCACCGAGCGCAAGGCGTACCGGGCCATGGGCCGGCTGTGCAAACTGAACGTCAGAACGGGCGAGGTCACTGTATTACTGGACGAGCCTGAAGGCACAATCCGCGACCCGCAGGTCCACTACGACGGCGGGAAAATCATCTTCTCCTGCCGCAAAGGCGGTTCGGAACACTTTAATCTGTACGAAATCGGCTGCGACGGCGCCGGATTAAGGCAGCTTACCGATGGTCCGTATGACGACATCGAGCCGACCTATATGCCCGACGGGGGGATCATCTTCTGTTCGAGCCGATGCAAGCGATGGGTGAACTGCTGGCTGACCCAGGTGGCTATCCTGTATCGCTGCGACGCTGACGGCGGAAATATCCGCCCCATATCGAGCAACAATGAACAGGAGAATACGCCCTGGCCGCTGCCGGACGGCCGTGTGCTGTACCAGCGATGGGAGTACGTGGACCGCAGCCAGGTTCACTACCATCACCTCTGGACAACCAATCCCGACGGAACCGGGCAGATGGTCTATTACGGCAATTTTCACCCCGGCATCGTAATGATCGACACCAAGCCCATCCCCGGCACGGAAAAGGTTGTGGCGGTCTTCTCACCCGGACACGGACAAAAGGAGCACGATGGGCAAATCACGATTGTGACCCCCAGGGCCGGGCCGGATGAACCCGCCTCCGCCGAACCGCTGGGCAAGGACAAGAACTACCGAGACCCGTATCCTTTTTCGCAGGATTGCTTCCTCGTCGCCCAGGGCCCCAGGCTGCTGGTCATGAACGGCCGGGGCCAGACGGCGGAGATTTATCGCCTGCCGGCCGAGCTTGCCCGGGCGGGCGTTCAGTGTCACGAACCGCGGCCGCTGCTGCGCAGGGCACGCGAACGAGTGATCCCGTCCCGAATCGACCCGCAGCAGCCAACCGGCCGGCTCGTGCTGACGGACGTATACAACGGCCGGCGGATGGAAGGGGTCAAGCGGGGCGAGATCAAGAAACTGTTAGTGCTCGAAACCCTCCCCATGCCCATTCATTATACCGGCGGCATGGAGCCGCTCAGCCACGGCGGCACCTTTACCCTCGAGCGCATTCTTGGGACTGTGCCCGTCGAGCCGGACGGCTCAGCCTATATGGAAGTGCCGGCCCTGCGGGGCCTGTTCTTCGTCGCGCTGGATGAAAATAACAACTCGGTCAAGAGGATGCAAAGCTTCCTGACCGTCATGCCGGGCGAGACGACCAGTTGCGTCGGCTGCCACGAGCAGCGGACCCGCACGCCCGTCAACATGAGTGCGAACGCCTTTACGGCCGTGAAAAATCCGCCCCGGAAAATCACGCCCATTCCCGGCATCCCGGACGTGTTCGATTTTCCACGGGATATTCAGCCCATCCTCGACAAGCATTGCCTGGGCTGTCACGACTACGAACCGACCGAGCGCGGGGGCCTGCGGGCCGGCGGCGTGATTCTCAGCGGCGACCACGGCCCGTTCTATTCCCACAGCTTCTACAGTCTAACCCTCCGGCGGCAGTTCGCCGACGGGCGCAACCAGCCCAAAAGCAGCCTGGCCCCGCGCTCTATCGGCAGCAGCGCCAGCCCGCTGATAAAGAAGTTCGACGGGTCTCACTACGATGTCAAAGCCGCGCCGCACGAGATAGACATGATTCGTTACTGGATTGAGTGCGGCTCGCCCTATCCCGGCACGTACGCCGCACTGGGCTGCGGAATGATCGGTGGATACGCTGAAAACAAGCAGGACCTGTCCGATGGCCAGTGGCCGCAGACGGTCGCGGCCGCCGAGGTGCTCAAGAGCCGTTGTGCCGGTTGTCATGACAAGTTTCTACCGCTGCCCGTGGCCCTCTCGGACGACCGCGATGTGCCGCCGTGGGACGACCGGCCGGGCTACACGCCGCGGCACCTGATCTTCAACCTCTCTCGCCCGGAAAAATCGCTGATTCTTCTGGCGCCGCTGTCTCAGCGGGCCGGAGGCTATGGCCTGTGTACGGCTCAAGATGGAACGTCAACACAGTCGCAGGCCGTCTTTGCAGACGCCAACGACCCCGGCTATCAGACGATACGGGCGCTGTGTGTCGCCGGCAAAGAGTATCTTGAGACTGTCAAGCGATTTGACATGCCGGATTTTCGTCCTCGGCCGGCGTACGTTCGTGAGATGAAAAGATATGGAATTGTCCCTGAAAACCTCGCCGCGGACGCCCGGATAGACGTGTATGCGACCGACCGGGCATACTGGCAATCCCTGTGGTATAAGCCTGATACGGATTTGAACCTGGGCAAGTAGTTACGGAGTGCACTGAACATGAAGAAACGTTGTGTGAACAGAATCGCGGCATGGATGAGCATCTTGATGATTCCTGCCGGTTTGTCCCGCGTCAGTCTTGCCGCCGAACAGTACCTGTCGCCGGCGGCGATGGTTGCCGACGCTCAGGGCCAGAGACTCTATATCGCCGAAGCGACGGCCGAGCAGGTCGCCGTCTTCGACCTAACAACACAGAAGGTCACGGCGACGATTCGCGTGCCCGCCGAGCCGACGGGCCTTGCCCTGACGCGCGACGGGGCTTTTCTCTATGTCACCTGCGGGGGAGTAAAAGGGACTGTTTGCGTCATAGACACGCGCGCCGCCAAGTTACTGCGAACCTGGTCTGCGGGCCATACGCCCACGGCCCCCGTGCTCAGTCCCGACGGCAAGTCTTTGTACGTATGCAACCGCTTCGAGAACGATGTCTCGGTCATAAACACCGAGAATGGTAAGCAGGTTGCGCGGATTCCCGCCTTGCGAGAGCCGGTCGCCGCGGATATTACACCTGATGGAAAGTGGCTCTTCGTGGCCAATCTGCTCCCTCATGGCTCGGCCGTCGGGGACTCGGTGGCCTGCAACGTTTCGATCATCAATACCGGGACGATGGCCTTCGAAAAGGACATTGCTTTGCCCAACGGCAGCACGGGGCTGCACGGCCTGATCGTCTCGCCCGACGGGCGGTTTGTATTTGTCTCGCACATCCTGGCTCGATACACGGTCCCGACGACCCAGTTGGAGCGAGGATGGATCAATACGAACGCGCTATCCATCATAGACCCCACACGCAAAGGATTGATTGAAACGGTTCTTTTGGATGACGTGGATTACGGGGCGGCCAATCCGTGGGCCTTAGCCTGTACGGCCGATGCAAAATACGTATGCGTCACCCACGCCGGAACGCACGAGCTGAGCGTCATAAACATCGCTGATCTGATCGCTAAGATCAAGAAGTACGCTCAAAGCAGTACCGCCGGCTCCTACGTGGCGTACAGCCCCGGCGCCCCGGTGACTTCGAACATCCCGAACGAGCTGAGCTTTCTTTACGGTCTTCGCAGCCGTGTCAAGCTCGCCGGCAACGGCCCGCGAGCGATGGCTATCGTCGGCGACAAAGCCTACGTCGCGGAATACTTCACCGACAGTATGACCATCGTGGACATGAGCGACAAATCGAGATTCAACACGACGCCTATATCCCTGGGCCCGGCGACGCAATTGACGGCTCAGCGGAGAGGCGAAATGCTCTTCAACGATGCTTCCTTATGTTTTCAGAGCTGGCAGAGCTGCGCCAGTTGCCACCCGTCCGACGCCCGGGTGGATGCCCTGAACTGGGACCTGCTCAACGACGGGCTGGGCAATCCGAAGAATACCAAGAGCCTTCTGCTGGCGCACAAAACGCCGCCGGCGATGGTTACGGGAATCCGTGAGAGTGCGGAGGTGGCCGTGCGCTCCGGCATCAGACATATCCAGTTTGCCGTGCGCCCGGAAGAAGAGGCCGTCGCAATTGATGAGTACCTCAAGAGCCTCAAGCCCGTTGCAAGCCCTTATCTTCGCAACGGAAAACTCAGCGATTCAGCCCGGCGGGGACGAAAGTTATTTGAGAAGGCGGGCTGCGGCAAATGCCACGAAGGACCGCTTCGCACGGATTTGAAGGAGCATGACGTCGGTACGGGCACGGGCTTGGACAAAGACCGGCGTTTCGATACGCCAACGCTGGTCGAAGTCTGGCGGACGGCGCCGTATCTGTACGATGGGCGAGCGGTAACCATCGGAGAGATGCTGACAAAATACAACCCAGAGGACAAGCACGGCGTCACGTCGAATCTGACAGACGACCAGATTAAGGATTTGGCTGCGTTCGTGCTATCTCAATAGAGTAGGGGCGGCCCCGCGTGGCCGCCCTGGACATCGGGCAACCACATGGGGTTGCCCCTACGAGGTCACGAACATGAGCAGAAACATTTGTCTTCTAACGCCGGCTTTGTTCTGTCTGGCGTTATTTTCAATCGGCTGCTCCGTGACAGCCGGGCGCGGCGATGGCGCTGCGGCCGTCACTATAGTCAGTCCATCGGACGCGACGGCGGTTGAAGATCTGGCGGCGAAGGAAGTCCGGCGTTACATGTACCTGCGGACCGGCAAGCTGCTGCCCATCGTCGCAAGCAAGGATAGACTGCCTGCGAAGACCGCCCTGATTGTCGTGGGTCAAAAGGACCGCCCCGCCATCAAAGCGATCATGGCCAAAGACGTAACGCTAATGTCCTCCGCAAGCTCGCTGGAAGCTGAGCAATATCTGCTCAGGACAACGAACGTCGGGAATCGGCGGGCTCTCCTGATAGCCGGTGGCGATTCGGTCGGGACGCTGTACGGAGCGTATCGATTTGCCGAGCGTCTGGGCGTGCGCTTCTATCTGGACGGGGACGCGATACCGGATGAGCGTATCGCGATGAAAATACCCGACCTGGATGAGAGGGGCGAGCCTTTGTTCGAGCTGCGGGGAATTCAGCCGTTCCACGATTTTCCCGAAGGGCCGGACTGGTGGAACGAGGACGACTATAAGGCCGTCGTCGCGCAACTGCCCAAGCTGCGGATGAACTTCTTCGGGCTGCACACGTATCCCCAGGGCGGGGTCGGTCCCGAGCCAGCGGTCTGGATCGGTATGCCGGGCGATTTCAACGAGGACGGTACGGTGACGTCCAGCTATCCCTCGCGGCATTTCACGACGGCCAACGTCACGGGCGCCTGGGGCTATAAGCCCGCGAAGACCGGCGACTACACGTTCGGTGCATCGCAGTTTTTTGAACGCGACGACTACGGCCCGGACTATATGCTTGGCATGAATCCCTGGACCGGGCTCTCCGGCGAAAAAGCGAACGAATTATTCAACCGCATGGGGGGCACACTGAGAGATGCCTTTGAGTATGCCCACACGCTCGGCGTCAAGACCTGCGTCGGCACGGAAACGCCGCTGGTTGTTCCCGACGCCGTCAAGGAGCGCATCAAGAGTTTGGGCAAGAACCCATCCGACCTGGCGGTGGTGCAGGAACTCTACGAGGGCATGTTCCAGCGAATCGCCAAAGCCTATCCGCTGGACTACTACTGGTTCTGGACGCCCGAAGACTGGACCTGGGGCAATCCCAAGGACGAGCAAATCGAAGCGACGCAGGCTGATTTTCGTGCCGCCATTGCCGCTGTGAAGAAGGTCCGTGCGCCGTTTACATTAGCGACGTGCGGCTGGGTCCTCGGGCCGCCGAAAGACCGGGCGCTGTTCGACAATACCCTGCCGAAGGAAATGCCGATGAGCTGCATCAATCGCAACGTCGGCTTTGCGCCCGTCGAGCCGGGCTTTGCCCGCGTCCAGGGCCGGCCGAAATGGGCCATTCCCTGGCTGGAGGACGACCCGGCGCTGATTATCCCGCAGCTTTGGGCCGGCCGGATGCGGCGCGACGCCGCCGATGCGCTCGCCTACGGGTGTACGGGTCTGATGGGCATCCACTGGCGAACGCGCATCCTCGGGCCGAACGTCTCGGCCCTGGCTCATGCCGCCTGGGAGCAAAAAAACTGGAATCCTGATTTCGGCAAGAAGATCGAGCCGCCTGAGCCAAAACTCTCCGAGGGCCGTGAGGGCGGCAGCGTGGCTCAATTCCCGAACAACGTAATTGCCGACACCGAGAACGACCCACTTTACCAGACAGTTATATGGGACGTGAAAGCGTACCGCCTGAAGGTGCCGGACGGGACGTACAAGGTGACATTGAAGTTCTGCGAACCTCACTACGACGCCGCCGGAAAACGAGTCTTCGACGTCAGGCTCCAGGGTAAGAAGGTCATTGATACGCTCGACATTTTCGCCGAGGTCGGCAAGAACAGGGCGCTGGACTACACGTTTGAAGGCATCAAAGTCGAGAACGGCCTGCTCGAAATCGCGTTCGAGAGTGTTGTGGAGTTTCCGTGCATTGCAGCTCTTGTTGTGCAGGGCGCAGGTATCACTCGGAAGATCAACTGCGGCGGCCCGGCGTACAAAGACTTTGAAGCGGACCTGCCCGCGGCAGAATCCGACAACAGGCCGCGAGACTTGCCGGTCGATGATTTCTACGCCGATTGGGCGCTGACACAGTTCGGACCGGAAGTCGCCGAGCCGATGGCCGCGTTGTTCGCGAGCCTCGATGGGGGACCACTGGCTGCAGACCGAGGGCAGCAAGGCGCCAAGCTGCCCCGCCCTTCCACATGGGTCGGCGGCCCCGGCGGGATCAATCCCGACGAAAGGCCCTGGGAGCAGGCCGGCAAGGAATACACCTTCGTCGAGCGGATGGCTGAATTGCGTCCGCAGGTCAAAGGAGCGGGCAATCTCGAACGGTTCGACTACTGGCTCAACAACTTCCGCTACCTGCGGGCGGTCGGACAGGTCAATTGCACCTGGGCGCGATTCAACGCCGCCATGAAAAAGGTTAAGGATGAAAAAGAGCCTCAAACCCGCAAACGCCTGGCGCAGGAAATCGCCCTGCCCATCAGAAAAGAGCTTGTCGCGCAAGTAGCAGAGGTCCACCGGTATTTGCTGGCGACCGTCAGCACGAACGGAGGGATGGGCAATGTCACCAACTGGCAGCAGCACGTGATGCCGGCTTTGCTCACCGAGCCCGGCAGGGAGCTGGCGGAGATTCTGGGCGTGGAATTGCCGCCCGATGCGATGCCTTCGAAGCTATACCGTGGTTTGCTGCGCGTGATTGTGCCGACGGTGCGAGGCAGCTTGTCAGCCGGTGAAGACCTGAAGCTCAAGGTGATTATTCTGGCGGCGAACCGGCCCAAAGATGCCGTGCTTTACTGGCGCTCGATGGGCAAAGGCAACTATACGAAGGTTCCGCTGACACACGTTGCTCGCGGCGTATATTCCGCCCGGATTCCCGCCGGCAGCATCAAGGGCGATCTGGAGTACTACATCAAGACGACCTCCGCCGACGACCAAGAGGTGATGTTTCCCGCTGCGGCGCCAGATGTTACGCAAACGGTTGTCGTCATCGAGGAGAAACTGGGATGAGCGCACGACACTATACACGCCGCGATTTTCTGAGAATCGCCGGCCTCGGGGCGGCGGCCCTGGCCCTTCAGGGGCAGACGGCAAACGCAGCAAATAAGAAACCCAACGTTGTTTTCATCCTCGTTGATGACCTGGGCTGGATCGATACAAGTTGCTACGGCAGCAAGTTTTACGAAACGCCGAACATTGACAGGCTTGCCGCCGGAGGGATGCGCTTCACCGACGCCTACGCCGCCTGTGCGGTCTGCTCGCCGACGCGGGCCGCCGTCATGACGGGGCGCTATCCCGCCCGGCTCGGAGTCACTGACTGGATTCGAGCGCGTTTCCAGGGCGGCAAAATCCCGGACGATAAGAAGAATCCAAGCGAATACGTCGGCGGCAAAAACAACAAGCTCTTGTGCCCGCCCAACGCATTATGGATGGAGCTTGAAGAGATCACGATTGCCGAAGCAATTAAGCCGGCAGGATATACCTCGTGCCACATCGGCAAATGGCACCTCGGCCCCGACGACTGGTATCCCGACAAGCAGGGCTTTGATTTCAACGTTGGCGGCTGCGACTTCGGCCAGCCCCCAAGCTATTTCGACCCTTATACTCGCAAAGGACAGGGGCCGATACCCACACTTGAGGCTCGCCGCCAGGGCGAATACCTCACCGACCGCGAAGCCGACGAGGCGGTGACGTTTATCCGCCGGCACAAAGATAAGCCGTTCTTCCTCTACATGGCGCACTACGCCGTGCATACTCCAATCCAGGCCAGGCAGGACCTGATTGAAAAATACAAGGCGAAAGCAACCACGGACCAGAAAAATCCGGCTTACGCCGCAATGGTCGAGAGCATGGACGACGCCGTAGGCAAAATCATGGCCGTGCTCGATGAACTCGACCTGGCCGGTAACACCATCGTCTTTTTTACCGGCGATAACGGCGGCTTATTACCCATCACGAGCAACGTGCCCCTCCGCGCCGGCAAGGGCTATCCCTACGAGGGAGGCATTCGGGAGCCTCTGATCGTTCGCTGGCCGGGAGTCATCGAGCCGGACTCGGTCAGCCATGAGCCGGTCACAAGCGTGGATTACTTCCCGACCATCTGCGAAGCCGCCGGTGTACCGCTGCCGCGCGACCGTGACATTGACGGCGTCTCGCTTCTGGGACATCTAAAATCCGGCGGCGCTAAAAAGCTGGATCGTGAATCGCTCTACTGGCACTTCCCGCACTATCGCGGCGACGTCGTGCCTTACAGTATCATTCGGGCGGGCGACTGGAAGCTCATCAAACGATATGAAGGCAGGCCTTTCGAGCTATTCAATTTGAAGGCCGATCTGTCTGAGAAAGAGGACCTTTCAGAAACCATGCCGGAGAAGGTTAAAGAGCTTGACGCCAAATTGACCGAATGGTTGCAGGCCACTGGCGCCAAGCTGCCCAGGCCGAATCCGGATTACGACCCGAACGCAACAAAAGACTCGAAACAATGAAAAGGAGCAGATCTCATGAGAAGATGTGATAGACGTGACTTTCTGAAAACGGCGGGACTGGCAATGGCGACAGCAGCCGTTCCGAGCAGGCTCCTTGCGAAGGAGGCAACAATCCGTCATCCCGAAGGGACGCCGGACAGACCGAACATCCTGTGGATTCTGTCTGAGGACATCAGCCCTGATTTGAGCTGCTACGGCGTACCGGTGGTACAGACGCCGAATCTTGACAAGCTGGCGGCCCAGGGCATCCGCTTCACAAACGCATTCACGACCGGGCCGGTCTGCTCGCCCAGCCGATCCGCGATGATTACGGGAATGTTCCAGACCACCATCGGCGCACACAATCACCGCAGCCATCGCGACGATGGTTATACGCTCCCCGAACCGGTCCGGCTGATCACCGAATACTTCCGCCAGGCCGGATACTTTACGGCCAACGTCAAGACCGCCGCCCCGGGCGTCGCCGGCTCGGGCAAGACGGACTTCAACTTCCAGTTCAAGAACGCCTTTGACGGCGCCGACTGGAATCAGCGAAAGCCCGGCCAGCCGTTTTTCGCGCAGCTATCCATCGGCATGACCCACAGAGGCGGGCACTGGAAGACCGTGCGAAAAATGCTGGATAATCCGGTCGATCCCGCCGCTGTCGTGCTGCCCCCCTTCTACCCCGACCACCCGGTGGCGAGAGAGGATTGGGCGACGTACTTGAACTCGATCCAGGTGATGGACCAATACATGAGCAAGATTCTCAAGCGTCTGGACGACGAGGGCTTATCGGACAACACGGCGGTTATTTTCATCGGCGACAACGGCCAGTGCCATGTGCGCGGCAAACAGTGGCTCTACGACGGCGGTATCCACATTCCTTTGATCGTCCGCTGGCCCGGCAAGCTCAGTGCCGGGCAGGTGTGTGACGACATGGTCAGCGCGATCGACATCTCTGCGACGATATTGAAAATAGCGGGAATCGAGCCGCCGAAGTACATGGAGGGAAAGGTCTTCCTTGAATCCGACGCAAAGGGCGTTTGGAAGCCCGTTGTTCAGCATGATTATATCATCGCCGCACGTGACCGTTGCGATGAGACCATCGACTGCATCCGTTGCGTTCGAACCAAACAATACAAATACATCCGCAACTTCATGCCCGAACGCCCCTACACTCAGCCGAACGCGTATAAAGAGCAGTCTTATCCGATGTTGAACCTGATGAAGGAGCTTCACGCCCAGGGCAAGCTCACGCCCGTCCAGGCCCTGTTCATGGCGCCGCGAAAGCCGGATGAAGAGCTCTACGACCTGACGGCCGACCCGTGGGAAATCAACAACCTTGCCGCGTCGCCGGAGCACCAGCAGACACTGAAAGATATGCGGGCGATTCTCGATGAGTGGATTAAACGGACGGGCGACAAAGGGCAGTTTCCGGAAAAGCCCAGCGCCATAACCCCGCAGGATCGAATCAAAATATACGGAAAATGACGGCGCTCCGCAGAATCAGAACAGCTTGACTTCTATTTTCTTGCTCTTCCATTCGGCGACGAACGTCTTCAACTCCTCCAGCAGTTTCTGCAGTTGCTCGGTATTCTCAAGCAGATTCTCGTAGAAGGTCCCATCGTTGAGGAGCCTGGCGGCGGTACCCTGGCCGTCGTTGATCTTCTCCAGGATGAGCCGGATCTCTCCCATCGCGCCGCTGAGCTGCTCGCTCGTATCGACCAGCGATGTTACGAGCTTCTCGGTTTTAGCGTCGACCCCTTCCAGCGTGGTGGTCCCGGCGGCGGCGAATTTGCGAATCTCCTCGCCTGTATTCGTGAGGGTGGTCACTATCTCGTCCACCCTGGCGTCGGCGTGTTCGATAATGGTCGTTCCGGCGGCGGCAAGCCTTTCGAATTCTTTCATTGTCTCCTTGGCCTGTTCGGAGGCCTCCGCCACGTTCGTCAGGGTTCTCTTTAGGTCGTCTTTGCTGTCCTGATCGCCGATAATGTCGTTCGCATTGGCGACGAACCTGTTAATCCCTTCGATCAAATCATTGAGCTTCTGCTGGCTCTCTTCGGGGAAGAATTCGCTGGTCATGCCGGCGGAGCCCTGAAGCCATATCCCTTCCAGTAAGTACTTCGTTTCCGCGCGGTTCGGGTCTTGCGCGACTAAAGGCTTCCCGGGGAGCTGTTTAAGCTCGATATAGCTGCTGCCCAGTCCCCGCGTCATAAGTTTTACCTCAACGTTGGAGGGAACCGTGGCGTACCGTTTATCAATACTGAGAATAACCACTGTTTGGTAATACTCCAGGTTCGTCACTCTGTCCTTGCGTATCTCCGGAGCCATGACGCTCGTGACTCTCCCGATCTGATAGCCGCAAAAACGCACGGGTGTATCTTTCTGTATGCCCGTCGCCGTGGGGAACTGGACGTTGACCTGAAAGGAATTGACTTCCGCCACAAAGCCGGGCAGGTCGCCGAACTTGAAGATCAGCCATACCAGGGCACATATCCCCGCGATCACAAAAATGCCCACAACGATATTGCGCTGCCTCTGGGTGGTTTCGTAGTCACTCACGGTTTGCTTCCTTTCGTATCGCCGCGGCCTTCCATGAACAATTCTCTTATGGCCCGCAAGGGGTAGCCGCTGTCGTTCAGTTTCTTTATCAGTTTAATGCGCTCAATGCACTTCTGGTCAAACAGCCGTCTGCCGGTGGGCGTTACCTCCGTGGGCTCGAGCAGTCCGACCATCAGATAATATTGCAGAGACTGCCGCGAAATGCCAGCTTTTTTTGCGGCTGCACCTACGGACGCTAACGTGCTTTTCTCACTCAAAGCCTATTCCCACAAAGCCGATAAACAAAAACAACCAGAGCCCGGAATCCGGAATTTCATGGTATTATAGCGAACGCACCACGTTTTGCCCAGAAGTTTCTGTGTACGGCGTCGTTTCCTCGGGCTTTATCGGCCGGGAGAAGGGGCTGAGGCCATCCAGTTGCCGGAGTCATTGCCGTAAGCGGTGAGAGTTTTGCGGGTTAGCGACCGGCCCTGGCCGTCGGCTTCAGCGGGCCATAGGTCATCTAAGGCGGAGCCGTCACTGTAATTGACCCGCTCGATGCGGATATAATATCGCTGGCCCTCGCTGTCCACGTCGCCGGGCATGCTCAATTCGATGCTCTCGCAGGCGTCGCTCAGCTTGCCATCGTAAGGACCGAGAATCTTCTCGGCGGGCACGGACGGATACCGCCACGAAAACGCCTCGGGCTTTTGCACGACTAACAGATACCCGCCGGCGGGGATGGTCACAGGTACGTCGGCCGGGAAGGTGAACTCGATCCCGTCGGTGAACTTCCACGGCTCGCGCGTAACGTAATCATAAAGCGTAACCGGCTGGGAGCTGATGTTGTACAGCTCGATATATTCATACTGATCGTTCGTGTACAGGCCGCCCACGGGCCAGTCCGGATGATACATGATCTCGCTAATCACGATGGGTCCGACCTTCGGATAGCTGTTGGCCGCGCCCGGCGTATTCTGTTCCATCGCCACGAAGTTGTAATCGTCGGTGCTCGCCCTGTAATAGCGTCCGAACGACACGCCCGTTTGCGAAGCGCCGAAATCCTCCACCTCACGATAGCCGGTCAGCACGCCGCTCTGGGCCGAGCTTAGATACAAGCTTTCGCCGTTCTCGCTCAGGCCAAATGGCTCACGGCAGCCGGCAGCGTTGGCGTTGCCGAAATGCAGGTCCTGGTAGAAGACAAGGTATCCATCTGCGCCAATTGAAGTTCCGTTAGCAATCTGGTACTTGAAGAGATTGTCCTTACTATCGCTGAGGAACCAGCCGCCGATGTTGATAGTGGTTCCGGCGGTGTTATACAGCTCGATCCAGTCTGACGCCTGGGCGTGCGCGTGGGCCAGGACCTCGTTAATCACAATAGCGCCGGGATTGGGAATTACGCCGCTGTCATCTTGCCCGGGCGAGCCACCTGCGTAGGCGCTGGCTCGCCAGGCGTCTTTTTGGTCCCAACTGTTTAAATCGGGATTGGCCGGATTTATGACGGTCAGCGAGAAGCCTTCGCCGTCGGTGAGCGAGCGCCAGCCGTCGCTGTACTTGAAGTCCAGGATTGTCTGGCCGATGGCATCTGTCAGTGTGATTCGTTCCCCAGCGTTGTTCAGTTGGCCGGAGTACTGGCCGGCAATGTTGATGTTCCGGCCGTAACGCGCCTCGAAGACGCTGCGGTCCTGGACAACGACGGTGTACGCGCCGGGCGCAAGCTCGATGTCGGGGAAGGTAAAATCAATGCCGTTCGTGAAGCGAACGAGATTCAGGTTGATATTTTGCGTCCCGATGTTGGTCAGCTCGATGAATTCTTCGTTGGGATCGTTAGCATCCGGCGCTGCCGGCGGATGATACATCATCTCAGAAATCCGAAGATTCTCCGCCACCGGCCCAACGGCATAGACGGCTTCGTTCAGTGCGCTCCACGTACTGACGTTCAAGACACGCGCCTTGATACAGGTGCTGTGCGTTAGCGTAATCGGGCCTGTATATCGGATCGCGACCGGCGAGATGCCGCTGGACCTGGCTGCGCCCGAGACGCGCGGGTCCGAGCCGTCGAGGGTGTACCACATCGTCCCTGTCGGGGCGGTCATCGAAAACGAGCTGTTCTTTGAAATCGAGCCCCCATGCCGAGCGGAGCCGTTGATACGAAAGACCGGAGCCTCCACGCTCGGGTAAAGGCCCAGGGCCTTGAATTGATTGAACGCGTTGGCCGTTCGGTACGGAAAGTATTGATTGAGCAGCCGCTGCTTCTCGGGCAGCCAGTATCCGTTTTTCGTGTACAAATAATACGGGCCTGAACTGTAGGAGTGCATGTCTCTTCGATAATCTCCCCATCGCGCGGACTCGGCGATGACGGCCAGGTCAATCTCGTCGGCGCGTCTGAGCCATCTTTGTGCATTTGCTTCAGGCGTCAGGGCGCCGCCGTTGAAGAGGTGCTTGTGAACGCGGTCGCCGAAGCGCAAGCGGAATTCTTCGATATCGCGGAGGTAGGTAAACAAACCGGTGGGGTCGGCTGACGGGCTCGTGCCGGTCTGCTGCACGTTTTCGAGCACGCGTTCGCCGTCCCAACTGTAGAAGTGCCAGGGTTTGCCCTGCGGCCCGCCGCCGGCCGCCCGCCAGTTGCCGTCGGTCTTGAGGTCCACGTTGCCGGCGAACAAACCCACGAGCGTCCAGTCGATGAAGTTATCCACGTCCAGCAGCTTGGAGATTTGCTCCCAATTGCGGCCGGCCGTGATGCTTTTCATCTGGCTCCACGCGGTCAGCGTGCCGTCCGTGGCCTGGCCGCCGTTGACGGCATCGAGGCTGTCCTTATCGCCCCCGTTATAGGCGGCGTAATGGGAGGCCACCGGGCGCTCCTGCAGGTTGTACAGGCCCCAGTAGATGCCGTTCAAATAGAGGTGCACGTAGCGGCCCTGGCCCGCGTCCGGCTGGCCCATCTCGGTAAGGGAATCCCGCATCCACTGGTCGCGGATATATTGCGTCCGCGCCCGCTGGTCCGGCGCCCAGTGCGTCCAGGCATTGTTGAAAAAGCCGCGAAGCTGGAGGCTGTCGAAAGAATCCACAGGCCAGGCGTCGAATAATCCAAAGTCGAGCCTGGCCGGGCCGTAGTCCTGGCTGAATCGCAGGCTGAGGGAATGCTTGGGACATTTGATCGGCCGGCGGCTTTCCCCGCCCTGGATTCGCAGGCCGCAGTTGATCTGAAACTCCCTATCGCCGTCGCGGGTGAAGAACTCGGCGGAAACGGGCCGCTCCCAGTCCTCGCCTCCCGTGGTCGAATGGCCGGTGTAGATGTAGATGCCGCCTTTGTCGGGGTCCTTCTGGTGGCTGAACAGGTTGTCCTTGTTTGTCACGATTGAAAGCGTGGGGAGCGATTGCAGTGCACCCTCCATCACCGAGGCGTAGGCCGGATCGTTGTACACCTGCGGGTCCATCTCATAGTCGGCAGGAAGTCCCTCAAACCACGTGCTCGGATAGCCGGCGTTAAGGACCTGCTGCTGGCTCTTGCGGATCGTATCGGCAAGAAAGATGTAGGTCTGCGTATCTACGTTGGTGGGTTTCCAGCCGGCCTTGATCGCCCTGACCCGAACGCACGTCGTCTTGTCGATGAGGACGGGACCGGTATAGACCATCCCCGTGGAGGACTGGCCGGAAACGTCGTACGGCTCGCTTCCATCGAGCGAGTAGAAGATGGTCGCTCCTTCGGTTTCAGTGGCGATTGTAAGAAGAAAAGGCGAATCATAGAAACCACGATTGCAACTGAATTTCGTATCGGCCACCTCGCCCATGTACCCGCCGTTATTCTGCCTTCCGGGAGTGGGGACGCCGAAAAAACGCAGCTCATCATGCCCGTCGGGGTAGCGGCCGTAAGAGATGTCGGCCGTCTGGCCGCCAAAGGTGATACTGTCAATCAACGTGACACCGTCGGCGGCAAACAGGCCGATCTGCTCACCGGCGGCGTCGAGCTTGAAATTCGCGTGCAGCTCGGTATCCGCCGTATCTTCGTCGGCCCAGACCAGCAGATACCTCCCGGCGCCGATGATGGTTAAGGAGGGATTGTCAGCCGGGATGCGCCATTTAGCAGGACGGGACAGATTATCCGTCAGGTACATGCCGCCGATGTTAATCGCCTGGGTGCCGTAGTTATAGACCTCGACCCAGTCGTCGTACTGTCCCTGCGGGTCGCGCAGACTGCTTGTGTTGGAGGCCATGAATTCGTTGACAACCAGCGTAAAGCCCGTCTGGTTCTCGGCCTCCGGCGAGGACTGGTCCGCACTCGCGGAACCGGCTGTAAAGGCGGTTATCACAAGGGCAGACAGCAAGATTCTTGCATATCTGAGCATCGTCATATTCCCGTCCCCACGGACGGCCTGGGGCACACAAGACAGTTTGATCCCTGCCACCACGGCCTACAGGTATTGTAGCATACCGGCAAGGGCAAAGTCAATGGCGACTCAGCCCGTGAGATAACCGGGTAGCGCAGGAACTTTGCCGGGCAGACAGCTTCGTATCTCACGGGTTAAAGCGAGTTGGTTCTTGCGTCGCGCCGTGCGGGCGTGTATTATCGGTGCACCTGACGTAAGCGAAAGTGGGCCAAAGTGACAGCATCGTTATCACGTTAGGCCCGTTAGTCAATTCCAATGAGAAACGATTTGTAAGGAGCCGGACCATGAGCGACGTAATGAATCGGCGAGAGTTTCTGGGCGTCGGCGCCGCTGGCGCTGGGGCTGTGATGTTGGGCGCACAATTGAACAGTCGGGCCGCAGCGGCCGGCGAGGTGGGTGAATGGCCGCCCAGGCTGCCGGCAGTGAAAATCCACAAGGTTTACATCGGGCGGACCGGCGGGATTTACCTGTCCAGGCCCACGGACGAGATCGCCAAGTTCGACAAATATCTGGCCGAGGTGGAACGCAAGCTCGGCGACGTCGAGCTCGTCGGCGGCGAGCTGGTTCCGCCAACCGAGGTGGACGCGGTTGTAGCGAAGCTGGCGGATGCCGACGGCGTTTTGCTGTTTCATCTTTCCGGCCACGGAGGCGACGCCCCGAAAGCGGCCATGGACCGCATCATCGAGGTCGGGCTGCCCACGGCCGTTTTCTCCCAGCCCTTCAGCGGGCACGGCTGGATGTACTTCCCCCAGTGGCGCAAGGACGGCAGGAAAGTCGTCCTGCTGCCGACCAGCGACTGGGGGCAGTTGGAGCAGGCCGTCAGGCTGATGCGCGTCGGGCCGCATTTGAAACAAACACGCATCATCGTTATCAACGCCCCACAGGGAACCGCCGCCGCGTGTTCGGCAGAGCAAATCAAAGAGCGTCTCGGCACCGAAATCATTCCGATGACCATCGATGAAACCGTCCAGGCCCACGAGGCGGTGGATATCAGGGCGGCCGAAGAGGAGGCGGAAAAATACTGGTTCAGCAAGGCCAAAAAAATCGTGGAACCCTCCAGAGACGAGATTATCAGCTCGGCGCGCTTCTACCTGGCGATGAAGGATGCGATGATCAGGCACCGCGCACAGGCCATCACCAGCTCCGGCTGCATGGGCCGGCCGGCCAAGGGCTGCCTGACGTTCAGTAAGCTCAACGATCTCGGCCTGGTCGGGGCCTGCGAAGGGGACATGGATTCGACGTTGACGATGCTCATGTTCAGCTACGCCTTCGGCGTCCCGGGCTTCATCACGGACCCGGTCTTCGATACGTCTGAAAACGCGCTGATCCATTTCCATTGTACCTCGGCCACGAAGATGGACGGCCCCGGCGGCGAGCGCCTGCCTTTCTCTGTCCGAACCCAGACCGACAGCGATCTCGGCGTGGCGCTCGAGGTCGAGAACCGCATCGGGCAGGACGTCACCTGTGCTAAGTTCATCAATCTCGATACGATGCTCATCTCGACGGGAAAAATCTATAAAGTCACCCACGACGAGCTGGGCTGCCGGACCCAGTTCTGGACGAAGGTGCCCAACGCCGAAAAGATGTTTCATAACTGGGGCGCCGGCATCCTCCAGGGCGGCACGATGGCCCTGCTGCACCGCGCCGTCTTCTACGGCGACCACATGCAGGACATCAAGAACCTCGGCGTCCTGATGGGATTCAACGTCGTCGAAGAAGGATAATCTCCGATTCGCCGATGTCCGACTGGGTGGCATCCTCATCCCTTATGGATGGGGATGGTGGGGAGAAAGCCATCCCTCCCTCGGGGAAGGCTGCCACCCGTTGATGTTCGGAAAACAAAAGGCCCGTGCAGGTGACGACAAGCTGCACAACGTGACATAATGAAGCCGAAGATTCTGCTGGTCAATCCGCCGATCTGCGATTTTGCGGCGTATGATTTCTGGCTCAAGCCTTACGGCCTGCTGAGCGTGGCGGGGTATCTTCGCGGCCAGGCAGAGTTCAGGCTCTTTGACTATCTCGACCGGCAGCATCCATTTACGGCTGGCCGCAGGGAGCTGGAATCCGACCGCTGGGGTCGCGGGCGGTTTTATTGCGAGCGGATTACGCGTCCGTCCTGTCTGCAGCCCATCCCGCGATACTTCCATCGATTCGGCCTGCCGCGAGATGTGTTCAGGAATTTCCTGGCGAAAGAAGGCCCCTTCGATTTCGTCTTTGTCCAGACGATGATGACGTACTGGTATGAGGGGGTTGAGGAAGTCATCGAAGATGTGCGCAACGTCTGGCCCCGCGCGAAAGTCGTATTGGGCGGCAACTACGTGACGCTTTGCTCCGATCATGCACAAACGCTGGGGGCGGGCCTCTTGGTTCACGGTGCAGACCTCGGTCCGCTCTGGGAATACGTGGGAATCGGGCCGGACTTGAAGCAGCCCGCTTTGTGGGAGACTTACCCGAAGCTCAACGCCGGCGTGCTCAAGCTCACGGACGGCTGCCCTTTCAACTGCACGTACTGTTCCGTGCCGAAGGTGTACGGCCAATTCCAGCCCCGCTCGCTGGAACATTCGTTGGCCGAGCTGGAGCTGCTCCGTCAGCTCGGAGCTGAGAACGTCGTTTTCTATGATGACGCCCTGCTATTCGAGCCCCAAAAGGTTCTGGTTCCATTCCTGAATGAGGTCGTTAAGCGTAATATCGCGGTGAACTTCCACAGCCCGAATGCTCTCAACGCGCGCTTTATAACCGAGGAGCTGGCCGAGCTGATGGTGCAGGCTGGCTTTAAGACGTTCTACCTGGGCTTCGAGAGCGCTTCTTTACAGTGGCAGAAATGCACCGGCTCAAAGGTTTCTTCCGACGAGCTCGCCAACGCGGTTGGGCGTCTTGTTTCCGCCGGCGCTGAGCCTGCAAACATCACGGCGTACCAAATCCTCGGCCATCCGCACATTGATATTCAGGAGCTTGAAGCCTCGATGCGTTTCGTTCAGAGCCTCGGCGTTCGTGGCACACTGGCCGACTTCTCGCCGATCCCCGGCACGCCCGACGGTGAATATTGCCGCAAATGGGTGAATATGGACGAGCCGCTGATGCACAACAAGACCGCCTTCCCGATTATTCTGATGGGCTTCGACGCATCCAACCGCCTCAAAGACCTCCAGCGGCAGTTGAACAAAACGATTCCTAAAGGTTAGAATTCAGAATACAGGAGCTTGCCCTGAGCAGCGTCGAAGGGACAGAATACAGAAAATAATTAGCCGCACATCAGACTTCACCAGAGGCTACAGCCGGCAAGCCACGTTTTTCAACAGCCCCACTGACCATAGTCTTGTCCCTAACAGTGCGCATGAGGCGCTTGGGTTGAGCGCTACCGCGCGAAACTCAAGTCGCTCTCAATGCGCTTGTTGGGCAAGAGTGTCGCGGTGCTAATTTTTTTTGTTGTACGGAGACTGATTGGTAGGTTTGAGGGATACCCCCGCCTGCGAAGCCTTTGTTCGAACAGAATCCTCCGTCCGCCCCAGTTTCAGTCCGATGACTCGCGTGGGGGTGTTCTCTTTGGCAAGAGAACGAAGCTGGGAGACGTCGGATTTCGTCCAGTTCTTCCCCGAGTTTCTGTTGTACTTGGCCATGGCATCTACTCCTATCATTTATACCGTATGGTTCGGCAAACGCACATTAAGATAACCTCAGTCCCTGCCCTCGATCCACTCGTAAACCAAATTCACATAGTCACCAAAGATTAGATTGCGATCTCTCAATTTACTCCGGCGACACTTTGCTGGCAGCCACCGTTGAAATGCCTTGTAGTCCTTCCACACCGCGTGCCCGCCTTGAAGGCGCGTTCTCTTGGAGTTGGAGGCTAGCCAGTTTCGGACGTTCATCACCATGGTGCGGGGGTCGTTTTCATGGGCGACAATGTCTTGCCCCTTGATGTCTGAGATGAATGTCTCGTAGGAATGTCTTTTCCTTTCAAAGACAAGACAAACCTTGCGGTCATGCTCGCCACGACCAAAATGCTTCGCGGCCAGAAAAAGGCCGAGCTCAAGCGGCATGTTGAATCGTGGTAGACGTGATCGCCTACCCACCTCGGTTCGAGAAAGGTCATGAATCCCCAATCGACACTCTGCGATCATGCGGAGAATCTTGTTCAGCCGGATCTCGCTCGCGTCGTCTTCCTCAATCGCACAGCGAACATGATGGCCGCAACTCAGCACGGAAAATACAACGGCCCGAAAAAGAGGTTTGTACTTGTCATCAATTGGACAATTGATGAATACGCTCTTGTTATAGCTTGTTCTTGCCATAAGGCTGCAGCCTTACTGGTGTTGCTATCATGCCCAACAATGATTATACAGTCTGTATAAAACGGTAAACACAGACTGTTTCTTTCTGTATAAGAAGTTCCCATCTCTTCTTATCTTTTCGCGTAATGTCATTCCTATCAGCCATTTACCAGATTCTTCCCTATCAACCGCTCCCGGCTTATACAGGCTGTATAAACCGGGTCACAACCCGTCAACCGGGCTGAGGACGCCGTGGCTTCCTTTGTTCAACACATGGGTATAAATCAAGCATTAAAAGTCCACTGTTTTGTGTATTATCGTGGGGATTGTCGGGAAAAGCAAGAGGAATTCTCGATTTCAGCCACTGATTAACCTTGTCCCGAGCGCAGTCGAAGGAACAGACTAACGCTGATTCTTATTGGTCTTGGATTCATCGCCCCGCCTTTTTACATTGAATTTGCCGTCGAGGTGCATATACTCGGTGACAGACTCGATGCTCGAAATGAGTCCGCCGTGGTGGACTGTGCAGAATAGAGGTGCAATAATGGCAACAAAAGACCGAATAGCAATCCTCACGGGTGGAGGCGACTGCCCCGGGATAAACGCCGTCATACGGGCGGTGGCAAAAAAGGCCATGCTTGAAAGCAAGATGGACGTTTTCGGAATCGAAGACGGCTATCACGGCCTGGTCAATAACAAGTACAGAAAACTTGCTTATGATGACGTATCGGGAATCCTGACCCTCGGCGGCACGATACTCGGCACGTCCAAAATCGCAAATCCCTACAGGTACGCAATCAAAAAAGGCGATGCCCTGGAGTTTAAGGACCTGTCGAAAACCGCCATCCGCAACATCAAGAAGCTCGGCGTTGCCTGCCTGATCTGCATCGGCGGCGACGGCACGTTAGGAATTGCCAACAGACTCTACCAAGACGGCGTGAACGTCATCGGAGTACCCAAGACCATCGACAATGACATACGCGGCACGGATATCACGTTCGGATTCGACTCGGCCGTTACCATCGCCACCGAAGGTATCGACCGCATCCATACCACGGCGCAATCCCATCATCGCGTTATGATCATCGAGGTCATGGGCCATCACAGCGGCTGGATCGCCCTTCATTCGGGCATTGCCGGCGGCGGCGACATTATCCTCATCCCGGAGATACCATACGATATCAAATCGATCGCGGATAAAGTCAGAGACAGAACGCGAAAAGGCAAGAGATTCAGCATCGTCGTCGTCGCCGAAGGGGCCAAACCCAAAGGCGGCAACGTCGTCATTCAAAGAATCGTCAAGGAAAGCGCCGACCCCGTCCGCCTGGGCGGCATCGGCTTTGTCCTCGCCGAGCAGATCGAAAAAGAAACGGGAATCGAAACGCGGGCAGTCGTGATGGGCCACTTGCAGCGCGGCGGCTCACCTACGCCGTTTGACCGGGTGCTGGCCACCTCCCTGGGGACAAAAGCGGTCGATATGATAGAGAATCGTCAGTTCGGCTACATGTCCGGCGTCAAGGGTAATAAGCTCGTCGCTGTTCCCTTAGCAAAAGCGGCATCCGGCACTAAAACCGTCCCGTTGAATCATCCGTTGGTACAATCCGCCCGGTCCGTCGGCACGTGCTTCGGCGACTGGAGCTCGCTATGAGCGGCGGTGGTGCTTCTTCGCCGGTCTGCCGAGCGGAGATTACGTGGCTTTTATGATTTTGATTCTCTGATTGATCTTTTTCACTATCTCCATCGCCCATAATGGAAACGATGAAATAGCGACGACCAGGAGCCAATCGAAGCCTCCCAACGGTTCCGTCTTGAATATCTTTTGCAGCACGGGAACATAGACCACTACCATTTGCACGAAAAACGAGACCGCCGTTGCCAGGATCAGCTTCTTGTTCGTCAGTATTCCTATCTTGAACAACGACTCGGTCATGCTGCGGCAGTTAAAGGCATGGAACAACTGGCTGCAAGACAGGACGATGAACGCGGCTGTCCGGGCTCGCCCGATGCTTCCTTTCTCCACAAACAGGACGAAGCTGAAGGCCAGCAGACAGCACAACGCAATGAAGCCGCCTTGAAACAGCATCAGAAACGCCCTGCTCTTAGTGATCACACCTTCGTTCGTCGGGCGGGGCGGCTGCCTCATGATGTTCGGATCGACGGGATCGACCCCGAGCGCTAACGCCGGCAGCCCGTCGGTCACCAGATTGATCCACAGGATTTGAATGGGCAGCAGCGGAACCGGCAGGCCCAGCAGCGAAGAGATAAACATGACCAGGATTTCGCCCGCGTTGCAGGAGAGCAGATAGTGAACGAACTTCTTAATGTTATCGTAAATCCCCCTGCCCTCTTCGATCGCCGCCACGATGGACACGAAGTTGTCGTCGGTAATCACCATATCGGCGACCTCTTTAGTAACATCGGTCCCTGTTATTCCCATCGCCACGCCGATATCGGCCTCTTTGAGGGCCGGCGCGTCGTTGACGCCGTCGCCGGTCATGGCCACGATCTCCTTTTGCCGGCGCAGCGCCCGCACGATCCGCAGCTTGTGCTCCGGCGAGACGCGCGCGTAAACGCAGATTCGCTTAACCTTCTCCTGGAGCTGCTCGTCGGTGATTTTGTCGAGCTCTTCTCCCATTGCCGCCAGCGAGTCCTCCTTGAAGAATCCCAGCTCTTTGGCTATTGCCACGGCCGTGCTTTTATGGTCGCCGGTGATCATGATAGTTTTGATGCCGGCCTGCGCACACGTGCCCATGACGTTCTTGACTTCTTCTCTGGGCGGGTCGGTCATGGCCAGCAGGCCCACAAAAGTCAGATCATTTTCAATCAAGGCCGCTTCGTATTTGTCGGGGATTCGATCCAGAGCACGGTATCCGACCGCAAGGACCCGCATCCCGCCGCACGCCAGCTCCTCATTGACGGAAAGGATTTTTTCTCTGTCCCGGACGCTCAAGGGTACGGCGGCGCCTTTTTGCTGCATCCGCGTGCAATCGTTCAAAAGCACGTCGGGGGCGCCTTTGACAAAGGCGGTAAGGCCGTTCTTGTCTTTGCGGATAATAGTCATCTTCTTTCGCTCGGAATCGAAAGGTATCTCCTGCACGAAGGCAAACACCTCTTCCTGCGGGCCTTTCCACAAGCCAAGCTTTCCCGCGCAGCTCAGAATCGCCGCTTCCGTCGGGTCGCCGTGTATCCTGTGCGTTTGGCCGGTCTTGATTAACTGAGCCCCGTTGCACAGGACGCCGCACAGCAGGGTTTGAGTCAAATCAGGATGAGTACCGGGGTCGATGGGCCGGTCATTCAGCAGGAATTCTCCTTTGGGCTCGTACCCGACGCCGGTTACTTTGAACAATTGGCCGCCGGTAAAAACCGCCTGCACCGTCATCTCGTTCTTGGTCAGCGTGCCGGTCTTATCCGAGCATATAACCGTCGCGCAGCCCAACGTCTCGACGGAGGGCAGCTTGCGGATCAGCGCGTGACGAGCCACCATCCTTTTGACGCCCAGGGCCAGGGCGATGGTTACGACCGCCGGCAGGCCTTCCGGTATCGCGGCGACGGCCAGGCTGACGGCCGTCAGAAATGTGTCAATCGCTTTCCCGCCGCGAGCCAGCTCCAGCAAAAACACCGCCGCCACAAGAACAAAACACAGATAGACAATCCACTTGCCGAACTGCTCCAGCTTTTTCTGCAAAGGGGTTGCTTCTCGCTTGATGTCCTGGACCATCCCCGCTATTTTGCCCAGCTCCGTCTGCATCCCCGTCTCGACCACGATGGCCTTGGCCTTGCCGGCGGCCACGGATGTCCCCATATAAACCATGTTGGCCCGATCCCCCAGAGGGGTCTCCTTCTCGCTCAAGGCGAAAAGGGTCTTGGCGACGGGGGTCGATTCGCCGGTGAGGCTGGCCTCCTGAACGGCGAAGTTCGACGTCAGCCACCCGATCCGGCTGTCGGCCGGCACGTTGTCGCCGGCTTCCAACTCGATAATGTCCCCCGGCACCAGGTCGTGGGACGAGATAACATGCCCGTGGCCGTCACGGATGACTTTAGACGTCGGGCTGGAAAGATTTCGCAGGGCAGCCAGTGCTTTTTCCGCGCGGTATTCCTGGATGAACCCCAGGAATGCGTTTAGAACAACAATCGCCACAATCGCTATCGCATCCACCCACTCCTGCAGAAAACCGGAGACCAGAGCCGCGCCGACCAGCACCCAGATGATGAAATCCTTGAACTGGCCGAAAAAAATACTCAGGGGCGAAGCCCCTTTCTTTTCTTCGAGGCGGTTGGCGCCGTATTTATCCAGCCGCGCCGCCGCTTGCGGCGTCGTCAGTCCCCGGGACAAGTCACCTTCAAGAGAGGCAATCACCTGCTCAACACTTTCCTGCCACCATTGTCTCATTTAGCGATCCCTTGTATGGAGGATTCATCCCCCGGCCAATTGAATTCTCAAAACGCACGATACCACAATTACGCCGTAGTATAACGGCTGTTCTTCATAAAATAAACAGGCTTTTGACCTGTCCGGCCGGTTTGCCATCTCGGCTTGGGGCGCCGGGTAGATTTTGGCAGGCTCAAATGATATACTCTCGGCGTTGTCCTAACGAATCGAAGATAAAATAGAAAACAGGAAGCGCCGTTCTTGCGAGGGAATTTGCCCGGCTATATGGAATCAAAAGAGAAGAAAAATACCCTTCGGATATTCGTATGGGCCTCATTCCTGAACGACATGGGCTCGGACATGATCTATCCGGTCTGGCCGTTATTCGTAACGACCGTTCTGAACGCGAACATGGCCGCCCTGGGCTTTCTGGACGGCCTCGGAGAAGCCCTTGTCTCCATATCCCAGGCGGTATCAGGCTATCTCTCAGACAGACTGAAGAGGAGAAAAGTCTTCATCTGGACGGGTTATCTATGCGGAGCCGTATCCCGCATAGGCTATAGCCTGTCGGGAACGTGGCAGCATCTTATCCCCTTTAGAATTTTAGATAGAGCCGGAAAAATCAGAGCCGCACCCAGAGACGCCATGATTGCGGACCTCTCCGCCCGGGAAAACAGGGGCGGGAATTTCGGCCTGCTGCGGATGATGGACAATTTCGGCGCCGTGTGCGGAATCCTGATCTGCGTCGTACTGGCCGGACCGTTGGGGTATAAGAATTTGTTTCTATTGGCCGCCCTGCCGACCGCCGTTGGGGCGTTCATGATCTTTTCCCAGATAAAAGAGGAAAAAGCCGAACACGCGAAGATATACAAAGGGCTTGCTCTGAAAGACCTGGACGGCAATTTCAAGCTGTTCCTATTTCTGAGCGTTCTTTTTGCCCTGGGTTCTTTCAGCTACTCCTTCCTGCTGATTTATGCAAAGACCCTGGGGTTCAAGGCGTCTTTTGTTCCGGTCCTGTATCTGGTGTTTACCGCGGTTGCCGCCCTGTTCTCGCTGCCGTTCGGAAAGCTCTCGGACAAGGTAGGAAGAAAACCCGTTTTGCTTTTGTCGTTCATCCTCTGGGGCATGGTGAGCTTATGCTTTATGTTCTTTCAAAGTCGCGAGGCGATTTTTCTGGCGTTTTTTCTATATGGCCTGCACAAAGCGGCGCTGGATCCCGTACAGAAAACGTGGGTCGCCGAGTTGGCTCCGGCCCAATACCGGGCGAGCGCCTTGGGCGGATTTCAAATGGTGACGGGGCTGTGTGCCCTGCCGGCCTCGCTCACGGCCGGATTGCTGTGGGATAAGACCGGCATGTTTACGCCCTTGTTCCTTTCACTGGGATTGACAATGGCATCAACGGTAATGCTGATATTCGTAAAAGAGAAACAATGAGACGCGGTCTATCCCACAGGTCAGATAAGTTATGAATGAACGAGTCCACCTCCAAACCTTCGGATGCCAGATGAACAAGCTGGATACGGTGCTGGTCATCGGTGCGCTCAAAGAAGCCGGATTCGGCCTGACGGAAAGCGTCACGGAAGCGGACGTTGTCCTGATCAATACCTGCTCGGTGCGCGAGCACGCCGAGCAGCGGGTACTCTCCCACCTGGGGCACCTCAAGCACATCAAAGAATCCCGCCCCGGCCTGGTCGTCGGCGTCATCGGCTGCATGGCCCAGCGGCTGGGCGAAAAGCTCCTCGAGCACGAGGCCGTCAATCTGGTCTGCGGCCCGGCGGAGCTGCCGCACATCAGCCGGCTCCTGACCGAGGCCCTGCAGGAAAGACAAAAAACCTCGGCAATTACAGAGAAGATTCGCGGGAAAGTCACCGACGCACAAAACCAGGCTCTCGAAGAGTTCGAGTCCGCCTACGGACTGGACAATGAGCAGGTCCCGGCGCAGGCGTTTGTGCGCGTGATGCGGGGCTGCAACAATTTCTGCTCGTACTGCGTTGTCCCTTACGTGCGGGGGCCGGAAGCGTGCCGGGATCCCGGGGCGATCATCGAGCAGATCAGAAAATTAGCCGACCACGGCGTCAGGCAGGTGACACTTCTGGGCCAGACCGTCAATTCCTACAAATACAAATCCGGCGACAAGACCTGGTCTCTGGCGGACGTGCTCAATGCGGCAAGCGGCGTTGCGGGGATCGAATGGCTGAAGTTTGTGACCAGCTACCCATCGCAGGAGTTTTTCGACGACATTCTGCACGTCATGGCGGGTTCCCCGAAGGTCTGCGAGTATCTGCATATCCCCGCCCAAAGCGGCTCGGACAGAATTCTGCTCGCGATGAACCGACCCTACAGCAGCCGGCAATATCTGGAGATGCTCGAACGGGCCCGGGCGATTGTGCCGGATATTGCCATCGCGGGCGATTTCATCGTCGGCTTTCCGGGCGAGACCGAAGAAGACTTCCGGGCCACGGTGGATTTGGTCGAAAAGGCCGGATACAAAAACGCCTTTATTTTCAAATATTCACCCCGGCCGGGCACAACAGCCGATAAACGCTTGCAGGACACCGTACCCGCCGAAGTCAAACAGAGGCGAAACGTCGAGCTGCTGGCCGTCCAGGAGAAAATAAGCGACCGGCTCAGCCGGAGCTTCTTGGGCAACGACGTGAAGGTGCTGGTCGAGGGTTTGAGCAAGAAGGCGCACGTGAACGTGGAGGCGGGCCAAAATCCGCAATTAGTCGGCCGAACCGCCGGCGATTGGATTGTCGTCTTTAACGGCCCCGAATCGCTGACAGGAACGTTCGCACGTATAAGAATAACGAGCGTAAGCCCCTTGACGCTGTTCGGCGAGCTTGCTTGACAAGCGGGGGCGAACGTCTTCGGAAAGGACATCTGCTATGCAAAACCTGCGCGATAAGAAGGGCTTTATCTGCGATATGGACGGCGTGATTTACCACGGCAACAGGCTCGTGGAAGGCACGAAAGAATTTGTCGATTGGCTCAAACGCGAGAACAAGAAGTTCCTGTTCCTGACCAACAGCAGCGCCAAGTCACCCCGGGAGCTTCAGCAGAAACTCGTCCACATGGGCATTCAGGTGGGGGCGGAGGATTTCGTCACCTCCGCTCAGGCGACGGCGAGCTTTCTGGCAAGCCAGAACCCCAACGTGGGTGTGTACGTCATCGGTGAATCCGGCCTGATCAACGCCCTTCACGATGCGGGCTTTTACATCGACAACGTCAACCCGAAGTACGTCGTCGTCGGCGAGTCGCGGACGTACAATTTCGAGCAGATCGAGCTGGCGGTGAACCTCGTGCTCAACGGCGCCAAGCTCATCGGCACCAACTCGGACCTGACCGGCCCATCGGACCGCGGCGTCGCCCCGGCGTGCAGGGCCATGGTCGCACCCATCGAGATGGCCACGGGCAGGAAGGCCTATTTCATCGGCAAGCCCAACCCGCTCATTATGCGGCACGCCATGAAAAAGCTCGGATGCACCCGTGACGAGACGCTCATCATCGGCGACCGGATGGATACCGACATCATCGCGGGAATCGAATCGGAGATCGAGACCGTGCTGGTGCTCAGCGGCATAACCAAGAGAGCAGACCTCGAACTTTTCCCCTACCAGCCCGACCACGTGCTCGACTGCGTCGCCGACATCATACGCGGCGTCTGACCCGGATTATCCGGGTCCTTTCAGCAGGGTCACAATGCTGGCGGGCATCTGAAAGATGCAGAAATAGGCAAACACCGCAAACGCCACAAACAGGCCGGCGGCGATTACCCGGCTCGGCCGCAGAATCTTCCACGCTTCCGCCGACAGCATCTTAGGCATGACCCAAAACAGGCCCACCGCAACGCAAATCGCCTGAAGAGACGTCAGAAGGATGCCGTCGAGCAACGCGGCGAACCTGACCAGGCGGACCGGCTCTTTGCCGAGCACGAACACGATGATCATGTTGGTACAGAGGAAATAGAGCAGGAACAGGCGGAACTGCTTCTTCCAGGTTAGCTTCCTGTTGAAGCCGGGTATGCAAATCCTGAACGAGTCGGCCAGGAGTCTCGGCCAGCCCGCAAGCTGTCCGATTTGGGTGGAGATGATCGCCGCTGCGCCGGCGAGGATAAACAGGAACCCGCCGATCTGGCCCCACTTGGAGGAGAAAAGCTTCGAGAGCATAAAGGCGACCTCCGTGCCTTGCGGCGCGACCTGCTCGGGTCGAAGGATACCGGCGCCGGCGATGAAAAATGAGCTGGTGACCACAATGCCTATTACCATCGCCACCGTCGCGTCGGTGTACAAGACGTGACACCAGCCTTTTATCTTCCGGGCGGTCTCGCCGCTCATCTGGCGAAGGGCCGGGACGTCCGCGGGTTGGCCGCAGCTCCTGCCCGCCGTGGCGCCGTAGCCGGCGCCCATGACCCAGTACGTGTACCACACCTGGCTGGCGAATCCGCCTGCGCCCCAGCCCAACAGCGGCAGGATTTCCTTCCACGGGTCTGCGGCGATGCCTTGCGACGTTGCCCAGGCGGGGACCTGCGGGATCGAGAAGCTCAGGCTTTTCAGTATCTCGGAAAAGGCGGGCAAGACGTGCGCGGCAACGTAAAGAACACCGATAACGATAATCAGCACGCAAAAGCTCATCACCATTTTCAGAATGTTGAATACGCCCGACCAGACCACAGCCACGGCAAAGAGGGTGACGGCCCAGGCGCACAGGACCGGCAGCCTGGCGGTGATAAACTCGGGAAACAGCCCCGCCGGAAGCAGGCTGCTGACAAATATGCCCGCCGCCGTAACGACCGCGCCGATGGAGAAAGTGCCGGCGATAAACTGCACAACCAGGACGATCCAGACGGCCCAGTGACGCGGCCCCGGCATCCTGGCGAACATGTCCATCATCCCTTCGCCGGTGCAGACCGTGTAGCGGGCCCCGCTCATGCCGATCCAGAACTTGAGAAATATGCCGATCACAATCGCCCACAGGACGGTGACGCCCAGAATCGCCCCCGCCCGCGTGGCTAAGATGACCTCGCCGGTGCCGATGTACTCGGCCGCCCAGATGAACGACGGCCCCACCATGGCCAGAATGGCCAGCCCGACGGGCGCCTTCTTGATCGGCATGTCACTGTTCTTGGGTGAGTCTTCCTTCATAGCTTCGGCCCTCATACGAGCAATTCAAGGGAACGGTCCTTCACAACATGCCGGTAAATTACCCGTTCCGGATGCCGCTGTCCATAGATTTCCGCGGCACGGACAGGCGTCACTCTGTCACCACAAGGGTTGCCTTGCGGACGGAGAAACAATCGTCCCCCGAGAAAAGCAGATGACACGTTACGCCGTCGGCGCTGATCCACTTGGCGGGAAATGAACTGGTTTCGCCCGGGCCGACGTCCCATTCCTGCGTGTAATATGCGGTCGTCCACGGCCCCCACGGTTGCGGGGCGTCATAAACGCCGAAACCGCCCTGGAAGCGAGGCCCCTGCGGGTGTTTGCTCGCCGGCAGAACCTGGCACCACAGATACCTCTTCAGCCCCGCGTTGTAGCTGATCTGGGAGCGATAACATTTGCCGGGATTGACAAAAACCGCGCCCCTTTCGTCGATGTTCCTGGTCCAGACGGGTTTGCCTGAGTCGTCGAGCTCCTTGAAGAATTCATAAGCGCTGCGATTTTTTATCTCGCTTTTCGGCACCCGCGCCATGACCATTCTGTCCGCCGGCTCGTAGGCGCTGTCTGAGTCGTGCGAATAAATATAAACGAATTCATCCGGCGCCCCGGCGTAGTTTTTGCCGAAGTTCAAGAAGGCGGGCGCGCCGAAGCTTGTTGTGAACTTCCAGCCGCACCACGTCCAGCTCTTGCCGTAGTCGGCGGACCAGGCAAGCTGGGAGTTGCCGGTATTTCTGGCCAGCATATACAGCACGCCATCGACCATGAGCATCCCGCTGGCCTTGGCGCCCGCGTTCCCTTGACCGATGCGTTCGCCGCTCTCTGTTCTGACGTTGATCCCTTCGAAATCAGGCGGTGAACCGGCGATTTTTACGAAACCGAGACTGAGCTTCTTTTTCGTCTTAGGCTCGAATCCCCAGCCGTCCCCGTAGGCGGCGTATTGATTGTCGTCATCGGCCCAGGTAATAGGCCAGTTATCGCTGCCGGAGGCCCGGCGGATAATCTCCTCTTTCGGCGCCCATAGGATATCCTTGATCGCGGGACTGGGCGGATAAGGCGGAGCGATGACGGCCTCCATCACGGGATTGAACAGGTATTGTTCTATGCCGCTCCAGAACCCTTCGCCTTTGGATTCGTCGTAGAGATTCGAGCCGTTCCGTACGACGATAAGGTCCAGACTCGGAACGACCAGGAGCACCTGGTTGCCGGCCCCCGCCCCTGCAAAGGCGTCGCGAGGGACATTCGACCAAACGCCGTCGAAGTTCGTCCACCAGCCGAGTCCCGACGCCGGTGCGGGATTTCCGGCGGGCCGACCGGGCAGCGGCGTGCCGGCGTACTTGACGACTTCCTCGACCCACTTAGGCTCGACGAGCTGCCGGCCCTGCCAGTTCCCTTTTCGCAGCATCAGCCGCCCCACGCGCGCCGCGGCCCGGGCGGTATACTCGCCGCCGCCCCAGTTGCCGACAAGATTCAGGCCGTTCACCGTGTAGGTCCTGCCGTATCCGATAGACCATTGGTCGTCTTCGACGCCGATGGGCCTCATGATTCTGTCCCGCAGCAGCGTTCGAACATCGGTGTACGTGGTGCCCTGGAGGCTGGCTGTGACGGCGTATGACAACATCGCCATGCCGGGATTGCTGTAAGCGTATTTTGTGCCGGGCTCGAATACGATGGGCGCGCTGTCGCGCGAGACGCTGAACGGGTCCGGGTCTCGTTTCCAGAACTGCCCTTTCCAGCCGGGCAGCTCGAAATGGCCGATGTTATCCTGCTCGGCGTCTTCGACGCCCGAGGAATGGGTCGCTAAATGGCGGATGGTGATTTTCGATTTCTGCGGATGTCCCTTCCATTCGGGGATGTACTTGCAGGCCGGGTCGTCCGCGCTGAGCCGCCCGTCGTTCAGTGCGAGCATCAAAGAGACGCCGCCGACCAGCGCCTTAGCCAGCGATGCCGTGTGGTGCCTCTTCTCAAGGCCGAAGTCGGAAGCGTACCATTCATAGACGATTTTGTCGTTCTTGACGACCAGAAACGTTTTCGTGCCCTTTTTGGAAAGGACGTCTCTTGCCGCGTCGAGTTTTTGTGACGACATTCCCTCCGCTTCGGGCGGTGCGGCCTGCCATTCGAAGTCCCCCTGCCCGGCAAAGGCATACTGAGAAAAACAGATAACGACTAACAGGCTCGCACAGATACCCAGGATTGCCACTGTGTTCAGACATATTCTGTTCATGAAGACTCCTTAGCTACCTGCACAGTAGGCGCTCTGCAATTGCGCAAAAGCTCTCTTCGCCACCTCGTCAGACCACGTTACACCGCCCCACCTATTCAGAGCTTCTTTAATAAGACCCATATCATATCTCATCTCGTTCTCTTGTCCAAGGACTGAGAATTGGTACTCTTCAGGGCGAACTTCTCCACTTCTTCTGGGAGTGGTCGTGCTGAGAAGTGAGAATACTATTCTCTCTCTTAACTCAGTCGCAGGTTCACGATCAGCCTCGGCAATAATGCTCTGGGTAAAGGGTGTCTTGAATTCTTGATATCCATCGTATTTGCTGAGCCACTCAAGGAGCCAAGCCAGTGCGAATCGTGATATTCTAAGTGATGGCAGGAGCTTCTGTTTACTCAGTACAAACGCTGCCTTGATATGTCCTAATAACTTATCGGCGAGTCCTTTATATCCCTTCTCAGTGGCCCCCTGCACAAGAAGAACGGCCAGAAGCGGCGATCTGTAAGTCAATATGTCCACCATCTTGCCAAACCATTTTTCCGTTTCGTCCGCAACGGCACTATCGCGGGGAAAGGACTCTTTTTCCCAGCGACCTGCGTTGTCTAATATGGTGAACACATCGGGAAGGACTGCATGCATGAACCTCTCAGGCTCAGTCCAGCACTCCGCATGTTTCGGCTCGGCAATCCATTCAAGAATAGCGTCGCAAATGCTGTACGCCAAGCGGTGGGGAATAAGTCCTGCAAATTGCACAATTTTGTTGAATGGCCCTGTCAGCTTGTCTACGGAATCCAGGTACAATGACTCAAATTCACGCACATTGAACCCTGCTCCCGCCGTTCGTCGGATGTACTGCAACGTGGGCTGATCGCGAATGTCGCCTTCAGGTACACAGCCGGCAAAGAAACGTTCTATGTAGTCAGCACCATGATTCGGGCGAAGGGCTATCTTCTGAGACCATTGAGGTACAGGTGCCGACCATGATTCGCCTCCTTTCAACTTTGTCTCAAAAGCAGGGAAAAGCTCGCAAACGGCTTCCTTCACGATTTCGTAGCGCACCGGGTCCTCACTTTTGATGCGCTCTGTCAGACGCTGCTCAAGCTCCTTCGCATGTTTCTTATTTGCCAGGATCTCTGGCTCCGTCACATTCTTGTGGGGCTCCTCGATGAAAACATCACGGTCCCGCGCAATCCATTCAAACACGCCGGGCTCGGCAGCTTTGAGTGCATTAGCCAGAACCAAATCGTGCCATTCGATTTCACCCTTAAGTCCTTTTTCCCAGGCTTGATTTGATTCTCTCAGTGTACACTTGAGGATTCGAGGTGTATTTACGAGTCGGATTAACCTTCCTGTAAAGCCAATTTTGGAATACACATCCGCGAATTCTGGATGCCAAGTCAAAGGATCTACCTCGTTTTCTTTTATCTCAGACCAAGGCAAATAGTAGTCGCCATTTTTCGATGCGCGCTCACGCAATTGTTTCGTTCGCTGGACAACCACTGCCGGGTCAACTCTCGGAACGAGCTCCTGGAAACGCGTAAGTTTAAGAAGGTCCCATGAGCGTTTGCCAATCTTGCCTGCCTCCATAGTGCCCGTCGTCGGCCCCACCGAAATAATGTATTGTGTGTTTGGAAGGTTTTGAAGTTGGTTCAGCGCCTTGGCAATGGCCTGCTGCGTTGCAAATGAATCCTCTTCAATGCGATCAAAATCATCCACAAATATGACTAACCGCACGTTTAGCCTAACAAGTACGTCTCCCATAGCTGAAACGATTTCCTCCGGGTTGTCGCGTCCCCCCAACAGAATAGTAAGAAAATTGCTCCAGCGGCCCCCGGTGGCCTTAATTGCCTCAATATATTTCTCCGGGATTCTCCACAATGCTGCAACGTCCGCCAATTCACGAATGCGGTCTGCCGCGACCTCGATTAGGTTTCTGACAGCGGCCTCAGCCGACAGAAATTGCCATGCCTCAAATCGACAAAAAAGCAATTCTGGCATCTGCCGCGTTTCTTTATCCTTTCTGTAAAAATACTCCACAAGATTACAGATGCTGGTCTTTCCCGAACCGTAGGGTCCTATTAGGGCGATGCTTGGCAAAACTGTAGACCCTTGAGACGGCTCCGACAAGAGTCGTTGTAGTATTCTGCGTGCAACACCCGAATGTGCCACGAACAAACTCTCGGATTCGGTCCTTACGGGTTGGTCATCGGCTAACCAAGCATCCAGTTCCTCCCTGTGCACTGGTGGCGAAAGCACTCCTTTTCCGTCTCTATGCGATCTGTTCGTTAAGCAGGCGAGTCCAAATCCCACCATCAACCCTGCGATACAGGAACCGGCCAGAACTCCGCCCGAATAGACATAAGCACCAGGAGGCCAAGCCTGTTCAGGATCAGGCCACTTGAGCTCAAGAAGTAAGCATACCACAACGCCTATTACGACCCTTGCCAGAACGCCAAAGTGCACCGGGAGTCTCTTGAGGGAACTGAGAGTCGAAATGAAACTATGTGGGAACGCAATTCCGAGACAGGCCAAAACAAATACTATAAGACCAACAATTCCATTCTGTTCTATGCTTGCTAACGGATCTGCCAAAGAACTGAATTGCTGCGCCAGAAACCGCTTGAGAATCGCTACAATTACCCCACCCAACACTGCAATTGTCATGCTTTCCAGCACGTGAGTCAATATAAGTCGCGACCGCTTTTCCAGCCTCATAGGTATATCCTCCAGCCAAAAGTATCTCAATTTCAGACGATACAATAGCCGGGACTTCGGTTGCTGTCAAACGAAAGTCAGGGCTTTTCCCCGCCCCTCTTAGATGTGAGAGACCGACCCATCAAACAATGCAAGGAAGAAAGCCTTGGAGAAAGGTCGTTGTTATTTCCCGATGCAGTAAAGGTTTTTCGCGGTTCGGATGAATAGGCGGCCGTCGGCGACGGAGATTGACGACTGGATGGGCGTCTCGTCTATTTTGGTCTCGAAGAGAATCTTGAATTGGTCGCCGCCGGCGGCTAACACGACGATTTCTCCGGTCTCGTTGATGCAGTAGAGCTTATCGTCTGCGCCGGTCAGTGAGGCCCGCCAGGGACCCTGGCCGCCGATCTTGCCCTGCCAGAATTGCCGGGCGGTTTTCGGCTCGAGGCAGGTGAGCACCTTGCCGTTTCGGATGCCGTCCAGTACGTAAAGCCGGCCCTGATAATAAAGCGGCGTCGTGCAATCGGGCGAAGGGCCGTCGAATTCCCAGACGATGCCGGCCTGCGATGGATTGTCGGCGCTGCCGGGCCGCAGCGCGAAGACTTTGCCGTGCTTGTGCCGCGTGCCGACAATCAGGCCGTCGCCGGTGACCAGCGAAGGAATGATCCGCGAGTCCCGCACTTTTCGAGTCCAGTACTCGAATCGCCACAGTTCCTTCCCGGTGTCGGGATCGTGTGCGGTGATGAAATCGCCGCCGGTATTGAGGATTTCGGTGTGCCCGTCGCGAACGAAGGGGACGGGGGTGCTGTACGTCTCCATGCCTTCGTCAAAAGCGTTGGTCGGCCGCTGCTGTTTCCAGAGCGTTTTGCCCGTCGCCGGCTCCATCGCCATGATGTAGGAATCCAGTGGTTCGGCGGCTTCGGGCGGGCGATAAGGCTTGTTCCGGCGGATCGCGATGACGTAGAGTTTGCCCCCATATAGCAAGGGGCTGGAGCTGTATCCGAATTGCAGCGCGAGGTTGCCGTATTCGGCCTCGATGTTGTGGGACCAGAGCTGGTTGCCTTCGTAGTCGAAGCCGGCTAAGTCGCCGCTGGCATAGAGGAAGAAGACGTATTTGCCGTCGGTGACAGGCGAAGGTGACGCCATGTTGTTGCGGGGGAAGCGGCGTGAATCCGAGCCGATATGTTTCTCCCACAACTTTTTGCCGCTGGCCGCGTCGAAGCACAGAGCGACGAAATCCGGACCCTTCTCGACCATTGAGCTGACGAAGACCCGGCCTTTGCAGATAACGGCCGTGGCGCCGCTGGGGCCGGGAAGCGGGCTGACCCAGGCAACGTCCTCGCTCCAGCTCCAGGAGGCCGGCAGATTCTTCTCATCGGTCGAGCCGTTGAAAAACGGCCCTCGCCACTGAGGCCAATCCGTGGCCCCAACGTGTGTACAGACCGTTAGTACGGTGATGATTACCCAAAGATGCGTTTTCCTTCTCGTCATTTAGCGTTGCCTTTCCGGTGTTTTCTTTACGTCACTGCTCCGTAGCGCGGGCCCAATGTCTCGGCGAGTTTCCTGCCGTACTCCATCAACGAAGCCCGCTGCTGATCGGACAGGGGTGTGTACTTGCGTGCGAATTCGACGTTCTGGATGGCCTGCTCGACGGTATAGGGACCGACGACGGCTACGCTGACGCCTTCAAGGTCGAGCGCATAGGCCAGGGCGTGCGGCAGATATGCCGGCTCGGTCGCGCAGCCGACGTGGCCGCTGCGGTGGTTCGGAAAGCCGCCCTTAATGCCGGCGTAAACCTTCATGGCCACGCAGCCGACGTTGCGCTTCTGCGCCTCGGGCAGGACCTTGCTCTCGAAATCGTAGATGTTCCTGTCGGCGTAATTCATCACGCACATCAGCACGTCGATCTGGTCGGTCTGGATCATGCGGACGAAGTTCGCCGGGCGGTTGTGGCCCGAGACGCCGATGAAGCGGATCTTGCCGGCCTCTTTTTGCTTGAGCAGAAACGCAAGGACGCCGTCGGCCGCGAGGACTTTGTCGAGGTTTTTGGTACCGATACTGTGGATATGAACCAGGTCGAGATGGTCGATCTTGAGCTGGCGCAGCGAATCGTTCAGCGACTGCTCGGCTCTGGCGGCGCTGTCGGTCGAGACCTTCGACACCACGAAGAGCTTGTCGCGCCGCTTCGGAATGACGTGTCCGAGCATCTCCTCCGCCTCGCCGTATATCCTTGCGGTATCGACGTAGGTAACGCCGCGGTCGAGGACCTCGCTGAAGATCCGAATTCCCTCCTGAACCTCGACGGGACCTTCGCCTACGGGCGCCGTGCCGAGGCCGAGGATGGTGACCTTTTCTTTCGTTCGCCCGAGGATGCGCGTGGGCAGCGCATCGGCCGGCTGGGCACGCAGCGGCTGCTGTATGACGCCAAGAGCCAGCCCCGCGCCGGCCAGGCCCGCCCGCTTGAGAAGCTCGCGACGATCCATTCTTTTGCCGCGCGACGAAGATTCAAATCCCACCCGCGACTTATAGATAAAATCGCTCTTCATAGTCATCTCTCCACAATAGCGTTTTTCTCGACGCCGTCCTTCAAGACGAAGGGACTCTTGGCGGCTGAGAGTTCGTTTCCCACCAGAACAATGCCACCGGTCGTCTTTCCCGCCAGCTCCAGAAAGCCGCCGGTTCCGGGATAGGCCCTGCATCCCTGGATAAAGGCGTCCCGAACGTTTTCCATCCTGACGACCGGCACATCTGCCCGCGGGTTCGTCGTCTTGACGGCGCGAAGCTCCAAATCCTTGCAGTTACTGAATTCGAACGCCGGCCCCTTCTCGACATTCACCTGCACGTTTTGCAGTTCGAGGCCCGCCACGCTGTCGCAGCGAAATCCGGCCTGAGTCGAGGCCGTCACGTCGGTAATCCGCAATTGCTGGATCGGCATTTCGGGCAGGCCGAAGATTTTCGCCGTACACGGACAGTTCTTTATTGTAAAGTGGCTGATGGCAATGTCGCGGAAAATCGGCGTCCGCTCTGAGACCGGCTCCGGCGGGGTTTTCGTGTAGAACGTCGTGATGTAGATCGGCTCTGCGACGTTTTCGACCACGAAATTGGAGAAGCGGATGTTCTCCACCACGCCGCCCCGGCCGCGCGTGCTCTTGATGCGAACGGCGCGGTCGGTCCCGACGCAGACGATGTTGCTGGCGGCCACGTTGCGCACACCGCCCGACATCTCGCTGCCGATGACCACGGCCCCGTGACCTTTGTACATCACGCAGTTGGTGATCGTGACGTTCTCGGTCGGCCTGGCTTTCAGCCGGCCTTCCTCGTCCTCGCCCGATTTGAGGGTGATGCAGTCGTCGCCCGTGTCGATGAAGCAGTTGGCAATCCGGACGTTCCGGCACGATTCCGGGTTCACGCCGTCGGTGTTCGGGCCGGACTCCGGGTTGATGATCGAGATGCCGTTCACGACGAGGTTGTCACAGCCGACCGGATGGACCGTCCAGGAGGGGGAATCGACGATGGTCACGCCCTCGATCAGGACGTTGCGGCAGCGGTAGAGGTTGATCACCCGAGGCCGGCCATAAGTCAGAATCTTCTGCCGGCCGTCTTTGCGGTCGTTGTCCTGGCGCAGGGCGTCCCACCAGGGCTTGCCCTGGCCGTTCAGCGTGCCGCGGCCGGTGACGGCGATATTTTCCAGATCGAGACCGGTAATCAGGCTCGAACGTCGCGTGTCGTCCGACCGGGTCTGCCAGCCGGGTTTGATTGGCGGAAAGTCCTCGAAGTTCGTGCTGGCCAGCAGCGTCGCCCCCTCGCCGATGTTCAGCGTCACGTTGCTCTTGAGAAAAATCGCACCCGAGAGAAACCGCCCCGCTGGCAGATACACCGTGCCGCCCCCCGCCGCATTACAGGCATCGACTGCTTTCTGGATGGCCTGAGTGCAAAGCGTTTTTCCGTCGGAAACGGCGCCATAGCCCGTTACGTCGAAGAAAGCAGATGTCCCGGCCGCCTGGACGGCGGCGGCATTGAAACTCCAAACGAGCATGGCCGCCAAAAAAGGTAGGGTGGAGCTCCCTTCGGCAGTGAGCTCAGGGCCGAACTGTGCCCTGCCGCCGGTGACTTGAGAAGGAATGATGTGCCTCATGGTCCTCTCCTTGCTAATTGACTCAAACTGACCGTCTTTCAGTCGTATGATACCATAAGTCTTTCAACGATAAGAATATATCACTATCTGTCATTCCCGCGAAAGCGGGAATCCACTGAAACCGTTACGTTCCTGGATCCCTGCTTCCGCAGGGATGACAGCGCGAGTCGGTCAATTTGAGTAATTGAGCGAATTTATTTTGCGGCGGTTTTCACCGCGTAGAGATTCGTCATTGTGGCGACGTAAAGCACGCCGTTCGCGGCGACGGGTGTGCCGTGCATGGGGCTATCCAGCTCAATTTCGCTGATGACTTTTTTTTCTTTGCTCGCGGCCAGCACCCAGAAACGCCCCCGCCGCGTGCCGATATAGACTTTGCCGTCGGCCACGAGGGTCGAAGCCCACATATCGCCCTTGGCGTCGTGCGTCCAGTAGGCCCGGCCCGTTTCGGCATCGACGCAGTGGACCAGCCCGCCGCAATCGGCGACGAAGACCAGGCCGTCATGAACGGACGGCGTCGAGCAGCAGTGACCCTTCAGTGCGTATGACCAGACAGTGGCGGAGCTCGTGATATCGCCCGTCCCGGCTGCATCGAAGCACTTGAGCCATGCCTGGTCCTTGCCCCACCAGATATCGCCTCCGTAGGTGACGTAGATGCGATTGCCGTGAAAGACCGGCGTGCTCTTGATATTACTCGGGCTCTGGCTTCGGTTCCGAATGTACTGGTGCACGTTTTCTTTCGGCGCGGCCGGGTCGCAATCGAAGCGCCAGGTTCTGTTTAGTTTTTGCACGGCTCCGGCGGCAGAGTCCACAGGATTGAAGGCATAGCAGACGCCGTCGCCGCCGCAGAAGAAAACAAGCGCCCGGCCGTTAACCTGCCCCAGGGCCGGCGATGACCAGGTTGAGTGGAAAATTTTCGGCCCGATGTTCTCGTCATCCTTGGCGACGAGCCGGCCCGTGGTCTTTTCCAGCACAATCAGACTGGGCGCATCGGGGGCCGGGATATAACTGTGTTTGTCGTCCAGGCCGTTGCTCGTATTGACGTACAGAAAATCGCCGTGTATCAGAATCGAGCTGTGCGAGGCATCATGCTGGTGAACGCCGAGCTTGTCCTGCATATCGAACAGCCAGATGATGTCGGCGTCGGCCGGCGTCACTCCCATAGGCTCGGACGGATTTGCGCTCATCAGGCGGGCCTCGTCAACAAACGGCCCGTCATTGCCGTTGGCCTGACCGGCCAGGTCCAGGCACATCACTTCGCCCCGGTTGCTGACGATATAGACGCGGTTGCCTTCGACCGTAGCCGGCGAGCAAATGCCCGACCTGGGCCAGTCCCGATAGAGCATGGGTGTGAACTTGGGCACGACGAGCTGCCAGCACAGGCTGCCGTCCTTTTCATCCAGGCACAGGAGCACGCCGCGGTCGCCCTTATGCCGGGGGTCGCGCGGCTTCTGGTTGTTCGTGCCGATCAGCACTTTGCCGCCGGCGATGACCGGCGTGGAATAGCTCTCGGTGCCCAGCGGAGCGACCCACTTGATATTCTTGCCCGCGGCAGGGTCGAAACTTTCGGGCAATCCCGTTTCCGCCGAGACCATGTTTCGGGAAAATCGCTGGCCCCACTGCAGATGGTCCTCGGCCAGAACCACAGAGGCAGCCATCCCCATGCCGCAGAACACGAGCCCGACGAAAAAGAACCAAATGCCTTTCGTTGGCCCGCCCTTTGCCCAACCTCTTGTTTGATCGAAATCCGGCGTTTCAGACGTGCGGCGATGCAAGACCGAGTGCGGCTGCTGTGCTAATGCGCTGGGAGATGAGGACGTTTTCAACAACCCCACGGTCATCCATCTTTCGAGTGTAAAAAAACTCTTGGTTGGAATTCTTCTATGGTTCTGTGCGAATATCGAAATTCACACTTTGCAGTGTGATATGCCCTCGGCTTCTACTTTTTTTCGGGTTTTGACGCCTTTTCTGGTTTTGATGCCTTTTCGGATTTTGGCGACTTTTCGGATTTTGGCGCCTTTTCAGATTTTGGCGCCTCTGTCGCGGCGGCGGCTTCAGGTGCAGCTTCCTTAGCCGGACCCTCTTCGCCCTTGTGGCCGGCGTGGCTCTTGCGGTGGGCAACCTTCGGAAGCCCGAATACAGAATCTTCCTCAGACCATCGCTCTTCGTCCTTAAGCGTCTCGATACGTTCGGCTCGCGTCAAAACATTCCGGTGCCTGCTCAGGGCGCCTTTGATTTTCAAAGAAGGATCAAGAGACATTCAATATTTCCCCTAAAACTACTCTACCTTTCTGCCATACGCGTCGGAAAAATAACGCGGTGCAAACGTTTCATAACCGGGCGGCGCCTTGCCTTTATATTTGGCCCCGACCTCGGCAATTCTCTGTTTGGCCTTGAATCCGTCCGTCCCGGGCGTTGCCGGGTTGTCATACTTCTGCTTGGTCTGCAGGAAGTACCGGCTGCCTTGCTGGACGATTTCCAGTTCGATCCCGTTCTCAGCAAAATGCGCCTGGACCGGCAGTAAATCGGCCATCGCGCTGTACTCGACCAGAACAATCACATTTGTTGCGGCCGCCTTAACGGATCCGGGCTTTTCCTGCTTCGGCGGCGTACTTTCAGCCGGCGTCGCAGGCCGTCTCACGTCATTCGCCGCCGGCCGAGCTGGGGGTTCATTTCGAACCTGAGGCGCCTGCTCCTGACCGGTCGGCAGAGCCGACCCTTGTTGTCCGGCGGCAGCGGAAAACTGACCGAGCCGATAACTGGCCACCACCAGCAACACAAGCACCAGACCCACCGCCACGGCGACCTGGTACGGCACCGAGAACTCAATTCGCCCGGCGTTCACCTGAACGATTCGTGGCTTTCGCCACCACTTGGCAGTGCTTTTCGGCGCCGGCGTTTCGCTTTTTTGCTCAACGACCGGCTCGTCCTCGACGACCGGTTTCGAAGCCATTTGCTCCAAAGTTCTGCCGTAGCCGGGCTTCGACCGAGCTGTGCTCATCACCTCATAGAGAGCCTTTTTTCCTCGATGGTCCCGTGCCATAGTGGAATCCCTTCTGGCCCGCCATACTTACAGCGGGTGAGTTCCGAAAACATCCTTCAGGGCACCATTATACCAGCATGAGTTGAAAGCACAAGCAAATAGCGGCTAAAAGATTATCGAATTTTCTACCCTATCCGGCCCCCCATTTCAACAGAAAAATCCGGCTTGAAAAAAAATAATCGCCCCTGCAAACCCTCCCCTTACAGCCCTTCTGTTTCTAATCACCTCTGCAACATTCCGCTCCCCAACACCAGCAACCCAAAAGGGCTGGCAACTCTTTCCGCCTAAGGCGTCCTCCCTTGGGGGACGCCTTACGGTGCTTACGGGAAAGCTGCCAGCCCTTTGGCTATATTGGGCGTTTTGTTTCTTTCTGAGTTGGCCCACTTTGCCGGGCCTTTTCGATTGTTTATGGTGTCACGGCCCGGTTATAGATACGCACATCGTCGATGTGTGGGATTCCCGCGAAGAAATCCCGCGACCGTCTTGACAACGGCTTGCTCATAGATGTCCCCGAAATTCCCGGATCACTGATTTTCGCCACCACGCAGGGCGATCATGGCAACCGGGAAAAGAAGAGGGCTGTGAGGATTTACCCCACAGCCCTCTGGACTACCGGTTTCGAGCTTTCCGCTTCGAGTCAGGGCAGGGAACTCCTCCAACTCAGACTTCATGTTCCGAGCTCAAAACTCCTTGGTCCTTCCTTCGACTTACTTGAGCATGTACTGGACGGCGTTGAGGAACATCTGAGCACCATCTGCGGACAAATCGTATATACCCTGCGTTTCAATGCTCTTGCCACTCGCCCAGCGAGCGCCGGTCAGGAACACCAGCCGATGACCGCCGAGCGTGTCCGTTCCGGACTCGGCGCCGTGCGTTAACGTGGCCCCAGCCGGCCATTCGCCGATAATCATGCCCCCAGCAGGACCGTTGCCCGCGGCGGAGATAGTGGCCAGAACTGTCCCGTTGGTGTTCACCGGACCGGTATCGATCGAGATGCCACGCGCCTTGGTCCCGTCGGTGGGGTACACGGCGAGCCCGGCATACGGATTGGTCATGGTGCCGGCGGTCAGTGGGATTCCCGCGAAGACCGGGTGGTTCGGGTCGCTGACCGTCAGCGTGATGTCCCCGGTGGTGTCCACCATGTCCTGGCCCATGGTCCCGCCGGTCGTGTAGCCCATGCAGCACGTCTGCAGGGTGTAACCATGCATGATGATCATGGGAGCGGAAATGCCGTTCCACGTCGTGGCCCCACCGTTCGAATAATGGTAATGGGCATAAACGTCGTTGTTGCGACCGATGATCACCAGGTCCGCGGCATTGAGCACGTTCACGTCGGGAGTGCCCGTCCCGATGTAGCGCGTCACGTCGTAGCCGTTGGCCTTCAGCAGATCGGTGTACCCCTTATCGGGCGCCTCGGTGAAGCCTTGACCGGCAGCACCGGCCGAGGGCGCGTCATCAGCTCCATCGCGGGAGACCCAGACGATTTTCTTGGCAGGTATCATATACTTGACCGCGTTGAGGAACATCTGCGCTCCATCCGGGTACAAATCATACATACCTGCCGTTTCCCAGTTCTTGCCACTGGGCGTGCAAGAGCTGGTCTGGAACACCAGCCGGTGACCGCCGAGCGTGTCCGTTCCGGCCCCGCCGTCGTGCGTCAACGTGGCCCCAGCCGGCCACTCGCCGATAATCATGACCCCAGCAGGACCATTGCCCGCTGCTGAAACCGTGGCCAGAACAGTGCCGTTGGCATTCGGCGCATCGGTAACCATCATGATGCCATGCGCCTTGGTCCCGTCGGTGGGATACACGACAACACCGGCATACGGATTGGTCATGGTTCCGTTGGTCAGCGGGATTCCCGTAAAGATCGGGTGCGTCGGATCGTTGACAGTCAGCGTGATGTCCCCGGTGATGTGCGAGAGGGTGTTACCGGTTACAAAGCCCAAGTGGCCGGCCCGTATGTTGGCACCCACGATGATCATGGGAGCGGAAATGCCGTTCCACGCCGTGGCTGCAGCGTTCTGAAAACTGCTAGGGGCGACCGACCGACTGACGATCACCAGGTCCGCCGCATTGAGCACGTTCACGTCGGGAGTGCCCGTCTGGATGTAGCGTGTCACGTCATACCCGTTGGCCTTCAGCAGATCGGTGTACCCCTTATCGGGCGCCTGGGTGAAGCCATCACCGGCAGCACCGGCCGAGGGCGCGTCATCCGCTCCATGGAAGGAGACCCAGATGATTTTCGGGCCGGCCGGTGGCTGAGGCTCGGTCCCGAGCAGTTGTATGTTGTCCAAGTAAATCTTGGTATTCGGCGTGCCGTTATTTGTGACAATAAACAGCTCAAACCACTGGATGTTGTCATCCGTCCCGGCGATCTTTGCCGCCAAATCGTCTGGGACTTCCCAACGCATCGTCTGTGCGGCTCCGTCGCGGACGATGACCAGTGCGCCGAGGGATTGCCAGCCAATGTTGTTGTTCGCTCCGCTCTCATCGTTGTTCTGGCCGTTGATGATCATCTCCATATACATCCAGTCCGTCACCATGTCCGCCGCAAACGCGGTCACATCAATTGAAACCGCGGCGTCGGCGACCCCCAAAGTAGCTCGCAGAGACTTGATGTCAAGCTTGGCGAGCATCTGCCAGCTTCCGGGACCCTCGATCAGCAGTGACCCAGCACCGCTGGTCGCCCCCGTTGTGCTCAGGGTCAGCGTGGAAGCACCCGCCGGCTGCCATCCGTCGAAGCCCCCTTCAAAGTCACCGACCACGATGGCCTGACTGGTACACGCCAGGGACAGCACCAAAGCAGCAATCAGAAGAACCAATTTGTTACGCATGATACACCTCCTTTAAAAAAAGGTTAAGATACTGTGCCTTGGCCACATACCAAACGCACAACTCGTTTTCGCAGACCCCAGCGGATTTTTGGCAGCCAAAATCTATTAAAACTGATTGCGGCAACAAATCCGACTAACAACAACCTAATTGTTGCACGATTAAACCGTTTCAGGTTACACCGTCCTTTCGGAACCTGTTGCAAAAAAACCGTGCAACAGGCATCCAAATATGGATTTCCATATTTCAGATGCCTCGCCGAACTACCCCTGGGGCGCTCTTACGCAGCGATGCCTCTATACTCTAATTAGCGGAAAATCCCCGCGCGTATAACGCGCGTGTTGATAATTTTCCACAAAAAGGGTACAATTCTGTTAAGGCGTTGCTACTTTTGGAGTTAGCGGATGGTAAGCAGTCTGGTTACACAAAAGACGCAGCAGTTGGTCGCACTGGCAAAAAAGGGCGACCAGTCTGCGCTAAACCATTTGTGCGGGCTTTACGCGGAGCGGATCCGACGGATGGTACGACTCCGCATGGGCCCGGAGCTTCGGACGCAGCTCGAGTCGATGGACCTGGTCCAGGACGCTCTTTTGGCCGCCATCCAGGAGTTAGATGATTTCACATATCAGGACGAAGGGGATTTCCTGCGCTGGCTCTCGATCATTGCCGAAAACACCATCCGCGATAACATCGACAGGATTCATGCCGGCAAGCGTGACGTTCGAAGGCAGATGTCGCTCGACAGTGTCGCTGCCCAGTCTGATGGAGGCCGAATACCTGCCAGGTATCCTGCAGCTACGACTACGCCCAGTGTCCTTGTGGCACGAAGCGAAGAGCTCGACAGGCTCGAACGGGCAATGGATCAGCTTAAGGACGAATACCGCCACGTCATAGTACTAGCCAAGATCGAAGGGTTGTCGTATCGGCAGATTGGACAACAGCTTGGCAAGAGTCCCGATGCTGTTGGCATGCTGCTCTGCCGTGCCATGGTTGCACTAACTGATGCATTCGAGGCACTGTGATGGCTAGTGAAATACAAGATCATCGCAACGAGCTCGTTAATGAAGCTGCCCAGCAGTACGCCCAAGCGTACTTGAAGGGCCAAGCCCCTGACCTTGATACATTCCTCCGGCAGTTTCCTGGTCTGGAGAAGGATGTCCGCAGCAAAATCGAGAGCTTTCAGAAAGTCGACTCACTCTTTAGGGACCTGCGACACATTGACGAAAGCGAGCTGACAACGGCGGACAATCTCGTCGATAAGACAGTCGGGCACTTTCGAATCACCGAAGTCATAGGCCGCGGGGGAATGGGCGTCGTCTATAAGGCCTATGACAGCAGGCTTGCCCGGATCGTGGCGATCAAGACGGTACCGGCCCACCTGCTCAAAGACCGCGCGACCCAGCAGCGGTTTCGGCGGGAGGCGAAAATTCTCGCCGCCCTGAGCCACCCCCATATCGGCGTCATCTATGATATCCTCGACGAGGCCAACGGATGCACCTACCTGATTCTTGAATATGTCCCCGGACAGACTCTGGCCGAGCGCATCAGGGATGGTCCGCTGCCAATAAGAGAGAGTCTTTCAATCGGTCTGGAGATCGCAGAATCTCTGGCGTCGGCGTATGAAAAAGGTATCGTTCACCGCGACCTCAAGCCCGGCAACATCAAGATCACGGCGGACGGCAATACCAAGGTCCTGGACTTCGGCATCGCCAAAACGCTCGTCCTCGCCCCAGCCGCAGGGGGGGGCCTCACTAAGGAGGAATCACCCACAGAGACCGCCACGCAGCCGGGCCGCCTGATCGGAACGCCCGCCTACATGAGTCCCGAGCAGGCACGGGGAAGACCCACCGACCATCGAACCGACATCTGGTCTTTTGGCTGTGTGATGTACGAAATGCTCACCGGCAAAGTCGCCTTTGAGGGTGAGACGATTCCCGACACCATTGCCCGCGTGATTGAGCGTGACCCCGATTGGGACAGCCTGCCGTCTGACGTGCCCGGCAACATCCTGGTCCTGCTGCGAAGATGCTTCCAGAAGGACGCACGTGACAGATTGCAGCACATTGGCGACGCCGTTATCGAAATCCGCGAAACACTGAACCTGCTATCGACCACCCCCTCCATTTCCCTTACGCCGCATATCGCTGTCAAAGCAAGGTCACGAAGAATGGCGATGGTGATTGGTGCGATGATCATCGTCGTCGCGGCTGGCATTGCCGTATGGCTTGTTAACAGGAAGCCGGCTTTGCCTCTTTCGAAGGAAATCCGGCTGGTGGTTCTGCCGTTTGAGAATCTGGGCCCTTCTGAGGACGAGTATTTTGCCGCCGGCATTACTGATGCTATCACCGCTCGCTTAGCTGTCATTCGCGGGCTGGCTGTCATCTCCCGTCAAAGTGCAATGCAGTACAAGAAAAAAGAGAAAACTGCACAGCAGATCGCTGGCGAGCTGCGGGTTGATTATATTCTGGAAGGCACGGTCCAGCGTGAGCGGCCCTCCGACCCAAATAGCAGAGTCAGAATTATACCTCAGCTTATCAAGGCTCCCAACGACACACACGTGTGGGCACAAGCCTACGATAATGATATGAGCGAAGTTTTTCTGGTTCAGTCCGACTTGGCCGAGCGGGTGGCCCAGGCACTGAATATTGCTCTGGTTGAACCTGAACGGCAGGCACTACGGTCCAGGCCGACAGAAAACATGGAGGCATACGACTATTTTCTGCGCGGCAACGAATACGAGCACCGAAGTGATCGCGAAAATGACTTCAAGATAGCCATCCAGATGTATGAGAGGGCGGTCGAGCTGGACCCCAAGTTTGCTTTGGCCTACGCTCAGCTCTCAAGGTCTCACGCAAAAATGTATTGGTTTTACTATGATCGAACCGGAGAACGGCTTGAAATGGCAAAGAAGGCCGTGGATAGAGCCTTACAGCTTGAGCCTGATTCGCCGGAAACACATCTGGCTTTGGGACATTATTACTACCATGGCCAGTCGGATTGGGACCGTGCCCTGGAGGAGTTCGCCATCGCCCGGAAAAGCCAGCCCAATAATAGTGACCTCCTGTTAGGTATCGGTGCTGTTCAAAGGCGAAAGGGAAAATTCGAGGAGGCGCTGGCCAATATCAAGAGAGCTTCCGAGCTTAACCCTCTCTCTAACCATCTAAACTATGAGCTTGGGCATACGTTTCTGTTGATGCGCAACTATCCGGAAGCATTGCGCTCTTTGAACAGGTCTATCTCGCTGGCACCCGATCTGCCGTATCCATATTATTGGAAGGGTGAGCTATACCTGCGCTGGGAAGGCAGCACCGAGAAGGCACGGGCAGTCGTGGAGGAGGCGTTGAAGACCATTAGGTCACCAGAAGAATCTCGGATTATCGATTTGCTAATCACTCTCGATGTGTACGACGGGAACTATCAGAAGGCTTTGGACCGGCTCTCTTTGAAATCAGAAGATATTGATTTCCAGCTTTTCTTTATCCCCGGGGCTATACAATATGCAGGAATCTACGGGTACATGAACGAAAATGAATTGGCGAAGAAATATTACGACGAGGGTCGAAACATCCTCGAAGCCAAAATCCAGCAACAGCCCGACGATGCGCGTTTCCACAGTACCCTCGGCATCGCCTACGCGGGTTTAGGCCGCAAGCAGGATGCAATCCGCGAAGGCAGATTGGCAGTGGAACTGCTACCTGTAAGCAAGGAGGCTTGGCGAGGCTATTGTCGAGCCAAGGATTTAGCCCAGATCTATGTAATGGTTGGCGAATTCGATTCGGCCATCGACCAGATTGAATTTCTGCTGTCTATACCCGGCGAGCTATCGATCCCCTTACTGCGACTTGATCCGGACTGGGCCCCCTTACGCGACCACCCTCGCTTCAAGAAGCTCTTAGAAGGGAAATAGCCCAACATGAGTGGCAAAGCCATCCTGGTGTGTGATTAGCGCCCAGAGACGTTAAAATCTACGAAAACTTGATAGCGATTTACGAAGCCTGGAACAAGCCGGGGAAGGCTGAACAGTGGCGGGCAAAACTGCCTCGTAAAAAAGAGGATGCTGGCCCCGGTTAGGGTTTGAGGTCCTTCGGCTTCGCTCAGGACGCCTGTGCGCGCACGGCTGCGCCGGCGTGCTCGGCGGCTAATAATCCCGGAGATTCCTCATCCATTCGGGCCAGGCGCTTGGTTGAATCCCCCCTGCTTTGGTCCAATAGCCGTTCGTCTCGAATGTTCGATGCCATTTGAGTTTCCACAGCTCTTTGATGCCCACGGTCCTGACGGACCAGTCCATGAAGGCATGATTGTTGACGCCATTGTGCCGGTCGATGGCAAAGTGCATCATTTCGTAGGCGGCGCCCAGCCACTGACCGTTGCCCAACGGAGCGGGCATGATCCGGGGAGACTGAGCATTGCCACTCAGATAGAAGGGCCCGCCCCCTCTCCACATACTGTCGCCAAAAACGGGGATATCGTTTGCGCCTCGCACATCGACAGTCTTCCAGTTCCATGCAACCGGGCGGTTTTGAATAGCCGATTGCCCTGAACGCGCGTTATAAATCCAGCAGTTGGCCCCATAGCTGCCTTCTTCTCGCCGGTTCTCGAATCCGCCCGACCCCATAAGGTATGTCTTGTCAAAACTGCCGTGGTCCGCGTCGCTGTCCATCCGTTTGGTGGCCATCGGGCATATCATGATGCCGGCCTTTGTCTGATAATAAGACCGCAGTGTCACAATCCAGTTCCCGCGCGCCCAGCCGACGGAGTCGTCTTCCACGCAAAAGTAACCATCATTGTCCTGACAATAGATAGCCCATATCTGGCTCCACTGGTGCAGGTTGGCTTTACAGGCGGCGGAGCGCGCCTGCTTTTTTACTCGCTGCAAGGCCGGCATCAATATTCCCAGCAATAATGCAATAATGGCAATGACAACCAGCAGCTCAATGAGTGTGAAACCTTTGGAATATCCCTTTTTCTGACTGTTGGAATTGCTGCATTTCAAGGAGACCGCCCCACCTGATCTATGCATACAAATACCTCCCGAATCGTTTAAGTTTCGCTGCATCTGTTCTTACGATGCGCTAAACCATCACGATGTTCCATTGGACTTGTGCCCTTCTTAAAACATTATCGTACCATAAATCGGGCCTTTTTGCAACAGAAAAAAAAGCGAAAATATTTGTAATTGTCAGGTAAGTTACTGCATTCTGCTGAGGTTGAATTCACGCCGCCGCTCGGTGCGAGATGCTGCGGCGCCGCGATGGTACGCCGGCCAAAAGCGGCACAAAAGTTAATTTTCGCTTGACAAAGCGGCGGCCGTTTACTAATTAAGCGGTTTTCGGCATTGCCGCCGGAGAGGTCTTGCCTGACGTTCGGGCGGGCCGAAGGTGGCGCAAAGACGTTCGTATTATGGAGCGATTACAATGCTACCAACAAAGAAAACGCCCAAGAGCAGAACCCGAAGCCGCCGGAGCCACAATCGTCTCAAGGCGGCCAACTATTCGGTCTGCAAGAAGTGCGGCCAGGCCAAGCTGCCGCACGCCGCCTGTGAAAACTGCGGCTACGTTAACCCGAAAACCACGCTGAAACTGGGTAAGGAATCGTCATAAGAGTGAGCAGACTATGCGAATAGCCATTGATGCCATGGGAGGCGACCATGCGCCGGATGAAATCATCGCCGGTGCGGTAGAGTCGCTTGGGGTACTGGCAGAAGACGATGAGCTCATTCTTGTCGGCCCTGAGGACCAGATCCAGGCGCAATTGCCGCCTTCGAAATCCCACAAGGGAAAGTTGACCGTCGTCCACGCTCCGGACATAATCGCAATGGACGATGTGCCGGTTGAGAGTCTTCGAAGAAAACCCAAAAGTTCCATCGCCGTAATGGCGAAGCTGGCCAAACGGGGGCAGGCGGACGCGGTCATTTCGGCCGGCAATACCGGTGCCTGCGTGGCCGCCTTTCAGATGCGGATGAGGACTCTGCCCGGCGTGAATCGCCCTGGGATCGCGGTGGTCTTTCCCACACCCGAAGGGCCGGTGACGATATGCGACGTCGGCGCCAACATCGCCTGCAAGCCGATCCATCTTTATCAATATGGGGTCATGGCCGGCGTGTATGCAAAACACCTTCTGGGAATCGAAAATCCGAGGGTCGGGGTCATGAGCATCGGCTCCGAGGACGCCAAAGGCAACGAGATTGTCAAAAAAGCGCGAGAGCTGATGAAGACCGACCCCAACATGAATCTTGTCGGCAACATAGAGGGAAGAGACATTTTCAGAGGCATCTGTGATGTTGTCGTCACGGACGGCTTCGTCGGCAACGTCATTCTGAAGCTCACCGAGGGCCTTGTGGACGGTTTGTTCAAGGCGATCAAGTACGAGCTGATGGAGGAAAAGCTCCGCCTGGCCATGAAATTCAAACCCGTGATGATGAGGATTTATGCGAAGTACGACTATAACGAGTACGGCGGCGCGCTGCTGTTGGGCGTCAACGGTACCGCGCTGATCTGCCACGGTTCGAGCAAGAGCCGGACCATAAAGAACGCCATTCTGGCCTCCAAAAAATTCCACACGGAAAAGGTAAACGACAAGATAACTGAGTATCTGTCGAAAACTTGCGTAAGGACTCCTGATGAACAGTCGAACTAAGGGGCCTTCCCCTTCCTACCGTGCAGTCATCACCGGTTACGGTTCATTCGCGCCGGAGAAGACACTGACGAATGATGAGCTTGCAAAAATGGTGGACACTTCGGACGAGTGGATCACCACGCGGACCGGCATCAAAGTCCGGCATATCACCACCGAGAACGAAAGCACCGCGTTTCTGGCCACACAAGCCGCCAAGCGGGCTTTAGAGGAAGCCCATCTCGACCCCGCGAACCTCGATCTGATTATTGTCGCGACGATTACGCCGGAGATGGTGTTTCCCTCGACGGCCTCCTTTGTGCAGCGAGCGCTGAAAGCCAGTAATTCATGGGTCTTCGATCTGGCCGCCGCGTGCAGCGGCTTTGTGTACGGGCTTTCCATTGTGCAGCAATTCTTAGAGAGCGGCCGGCTCAGGAACGCCCTCGTCATCGGGGCCGAGACACTGACCAAGATTACCGACTGGACCGACCGGACAAGCTGCATTCTTTTCGGCGACGGCGCCGGCGCGGTCGTGCTCGAACGGCGGGACGACGGGGCCAAAGGCATCCTCTACAGCACCATGTACTCGGACGGCGACCGCTGGGAGGCGCTGAACTGCCAGGCGTACGGCTCACGCCATCCGGCGTCCAAAGGGCTGGACGACCCTAAGAAAATCTTCATGCAAATCAAAGGCCGGGAGGTCTATCAGCAGGCGATTCGCCGAATCGTCGAGACCGTCAACGAATGTCTTGAGGCGTGTAATTTGAGCCTCGATGACATCGCGATGGTCATCTCACACCAGATGAACGCGCGAATCATCGAGTCCGCCACGAAACGGCTGGGTCTGCCTGATGAAAAGGTCTTCATCAACATCAACGAGTATGGTAATACCTCGGCCGCCTCCGTGCCGATCGCCTTCGATGAGTGCGTCAGAAAAGGAAGAATCAAGCGAGGCGATATCGTGATTTTGGTGGCTTTCGGCGCCGGCTTGACATGGGGCGCCAATGTGATTCAATTTTGACGGCCCGGGCGTTCTGCGTGGAACGGCAACCGCCAAACGAAAGACCAGATACGAGAGACCAATCATGAAAACGGCTTTTTTATTTCCGGGACAAGGTGCTCAGGCCGTGGGCATGGGTGGCGATATCATCCACACATTTCCCGTGGCGGCAAAAATCTTCGAAGAGGCGAACGAGGTCGTGGGCTTTGATTTGGGCCGGCTTTGCATCGAGGGTCCCGCCGAGCAGCTCAACAGCACGATTTTTTCACAGCCTGCGATTTTCACCGTCTCGGCGGCCCTTCTGGAGGTTTTCAGGACGGAAGCATCCACCGGCGGTATCCATCCGGACGTTACGGCGGGCCTGAGCCTCGGCGAATACACGGCCCTGTACGCCGCCGGGGTCATGAGCTTCCAGGACGGGCTGAGGCTGGTTCACAAGCGAGGCCGGGCTATGCAGGCGGCGGCGGACGCCAATGAAGGGGCGATGCTCAGTATCATCGGCCTGGATGATGAAAAAATTCGCTGGGTCTGCCAGGAGGCCGGTCAGGGGGACCTGCTCGAGCCGGTCAACTTCAACTGTCCCGGACAGGTCGTTGTAAGCGGCGACAAGGGCGCCTGCCGAAGGGCCAAAGACCTGGCCGTGAGCTCCGGAGCGATAAAAGTCGTACGCCTGGAGGTCGCCGGCGCGTTTCACACCAAAATGATGGATAGCGCGGCCGCGGCCCTCGCTGAAGCGCTCATTGACTGCAAAATTGCAGAGCCTTCGCAGACGAAAACCGTCGCCAATATCGACGGACAGTATTACCAGACGGCCGGGCAAATCAAAGAAGGTCTGGTCAAACAGTTGACGCACCCGATTCTCTGGCAACAATGTATGGAAAAACTGATAGCCGACGGCGTCGAGACGTTCTACGAGATCGGGCCCGGCAGAGTTCTGACCGGACTGATGCGGCGGATCAACCGAAAAGCAAACATTGTCAACATCAACAGCGCGCAGGCGATCAAGGAATTGCCGGGATAACGCCCGGGCCGAGCGTGCCGCGCGTGCTAAAATAACTTTTGGGAATTTATTTGGGAGATACAGGGATGTCGGAAAAGAGACTGGCTGTTGTAACCGGGGCCGCCAGAGGAATTGGCCGGGCCATTGTTCTGGAGCTGCTCAGGCAGGGTCGCCTCGTCGCGGGGCTGGATATCATCGCCGAGCAGCTTGGGGAGCTTGAGAAGATTGTAAAAGAAGCGGGCTTCTCGGTTGTGACCAAATGTGTGGATATTACCGATACCCCCGCGTTTACCGAGGCGCTGGAGGCCCTGGCCGCCGAATACGGCAGCATTGACATTCTGGTCAACAATGCCGGCATTACGCGGGACAACCTGCTGATCCGCATGACGGACGAGGAATTCGACAAGGTGCTGGCGGTCAACCTGCGGGCGGCCTTTGTCGGGATGCGCTCCGCCGCCCGGTTTATGATGAGAAACAAATTCGGGCGGATTATCAGCATCAGCTCCGTTTCGGGCGTGATGGGCAACGCCGGACAGGCCAATTACTCCGCGAGCAAGGCGGGCCTTATCGGCATGACGAAGACCGCCGCCCGGGAGCTGGCCAAGAAAAACGTGACGGCCAATTGCGTCGCCCCCGGCTTCATAGACACCGAAATGGCCCGAAAGCTCCCCGAGCCGGTCATCGAGGCGGCCAAGCAGCTTATCCCCATGCGGCGATTGGGCAGCGTCGAGGACGTTGCCAAAGCCGTCGCTTTTCTGGCCGGTGACGAGGCAGGTTATATCACCGGCCAGGTGCTCTGCGTGGACGGCGGCATGGCCATGTAAAAAAATTAAAAAAAATGGTTGTCGCCGGGTACCTTTGCCGGTAAGATAGCCCGCCGAATCGAAATGGGCAGTATCATTGTGGGTGTTGTTTTATTGACGGATGCCAAGCGTAAAGTTGCGAAATGAATTCCTGTTCCTATTAGGGAGGATAAACTAGTGAGTACCGATGGCGTAGATGTTCAGGCGATCGAGAATCGAGTAATCGAGATCATAAGTGAGCAAATGGGCGCCGATAAGGCTGAAATAACGCGCGCGACCTCGTTTATCAACGACCTCAACGCCGACTCGCTGGACACGGTCGAGCTTGTAATGGAATTTGAAGATGAGTTCGATATGAGTATTCCGGACGAAGACGCAGAGAAGATTCAGACGGTCGGTGCCGCAGTCGATTACATCATCAATGTCGCACAATCCAAGAGCCAGGAATAACGAAAAAATCCCGCTATGAAAAGACGGCGAGTTGTTATCACAGGCATGGGTTGTGTCACCGCCCTCGCCGAGTCCGTGGATATACTTTTCGCGGCGCTGTGCGAGGGCAAGAGCGGTATTTCCACCATCGAGTCGTTTGATACCCGCGATTACCCGGTGCACTTCGGCGGCGAAATCAAGAATTTCGACGTGACGAAGTGCGTGGACCCGCGGGAAAGCAAGCGGATGGACCGCTTTACGCAGCTTGCCATGGCCGCGGCCAGCCAGGCGGTGATCGACAGCGGCCTGGACTTCTCCAAAGAAGACCTTGCTCGTGCCGGCGCCGTTGTGGGCACGGGAATCGGCGGTATCGGGGAAATCGAAGAGCAGCATATCAGGCTCCTGGACAAGGGGCCCAGTAAGGTCTCTCCCTTCTGCGTTCCACGGCTGATGGCCAATGCCGCCGGGGGCAATATTGCCATCCGCTACGGCCTGCGAGGCCCGAACTACTGCGTCACCAGCGCCTGTGCATCGGGCAACAACGCCATCGGAGAGGCGTTTGCCAATATTATCAGCGGACGCAGCGACGTCATGATCAGCGGCGGGGCTGAAGCGGCCCTGACGCCGGTCGGATTAGCGTCGTTCTGTGCCGCCCGCTCACTGAGCACGCGCAACGACGCCCCCCAGGCGGCCTCAAGACCCTTCGACAAGGACCGTGACGGATTTGTCCTCTCGGAGGGGGCCGGCATCCTCGTTCTGGAGGAAGAAAGCCGCGCTAAAAAACGCGGCGCGCGTATCTACGCCGAGATGCTCGGCTACGGGGCTACCGACGACGGCCATCATATTACTGCCCCGCTGCCGGACGGGGACGGCGCCGCCGCCGCCATGAAACTCGCCCTGGCCGATGCCGGCCTGCCGCCGGAAAAGATCGACTATATCAACGCGCACGGGACCGGGACAGAGCTGAACGATGTGGCTGAAAGCTCGGCTATCAAAAATGTGTTCGGCGCGCACGCCTACAAAATACCGGTCAGCTCCACCAAGAGCTCCATCGGACATTTGCTCGGGGCCAGCGGTGCAGTTGAGCTTATTGTGTGCATAAAAGCGATTAACGAATCCACCATCCCCCCCACCATCAATCTTGAAAATCCGGACCCGCGGTGCGACCTGAAGATGGATTATGTCCCTCTGACCGCCCGCCGGGCCACGGTCCGGTACGCCCTGAGCAACTCCTTCGGCTTCGGCGGCCACAACGCCTGCCTCGTCGTAGGCAAAGTTTAGCCCCTTTCATATCCGGCATAACGCCGCCTACGGCAAAACGCTTGTAGATTTTAGCGACTTGGGCCTGGGCCAGCCAGGCGTATTCGTAGTCCGGCCATTTCGCCACCACCTGCTGGAAATACGCCAGGGCCTTTTGATCTTCACCCAGTTGATAATGGCACTCGGCCGAGTAGAAATACGCCTCGGCAGTAGCGGCGGAAGCCGGCAACTGCTGCCGGATTGTTTCGCCCAGATTGATGACCTTCGCGAAATACCCTTCCGCCGCCCGCCCGGCGCCAACCGCTTGTGGTGCTTGAGTGAAGGCGCAGAGTTTCTCTTAACTTGTCAAAGAGCCGCACACTCCTGATTCCGGCCAATAGCAGGAAACCGCCTCTGCCGCCCCGAAACCACAGAACGCTCAAGTGAACGCAGAAATGAAGCAGAAGTAGCAGGCTAATAATCAGCGCTGCGTTGAATTCGCGGGTGGCACTTTAGCCTGGTCTTTGGTTGGCTCTTTCGGCGTCTTCCCGCCTTGCGCTTCCATGTTCTTCGTAACGGCGCTCATTATTCTGGCCTTTGTTTTCTCGTCCGCGATGTACTCGTTGACGTATTTCGCCAATTCTTCATTAGCATAGGGAGGGATGGCATATGTAGAAGTCAGATATTTTTCGACTATCCGACGGTACCTGTTCTTGGTATTCCGCAACTTAAGCTGTTCGTTGCGAATTTTGATCTTTTCACGGTTTTTTTCAATTGCTTGTTCATATTCTGATCTGAGAACAGGATCCTTTATCAGTTCTGGTGACATGCCGGGAATACCCGGAATACCTATGCCTTTTGGAGGGCTAACATTTGCCTCGGCAATATCATTCGGGTCCCAAAGCTCATCAATAGCGCTCTCTAATCGCTTCCACGCATGAAAAAACCGTTCAGCTCCTTTTCGCCTGTAAGAAGCCCATTCTTCATCTGTACGTTCGCCTTTCATATATATATACTGTCCATGTAGAATACTTACCAAATCAAATTCAGTCTCAATCGATATATTATCAGGTTTATTCGGATCATAGGTGGACAGAACTTGATTCGCATATTGCCGTATGAGATTCATCGGGGCTTTCTTGTCAGCCCTTCTATAGGCCGATTCCCATGAATGCAGGGCATTTACCATCAAAGCACCGTACATCCGTTTGTCCTTTTTAGGCCATTTGTTTTGAATTTCTTCGACCAGATTTTCAAGAGCGTTGAGGTTTTTTGACTGTTCCAGTATAGTAGCTCGCGTATGGTCACGACTGAATTCTTTCATTAACATTGTCTTATCCTCAACATCTCGTGCAAAAGATAGCCCTACAAAACATATCATGGCTATTAGCATCATAACGAACATTGTATTTTTCCTGGCGTTCATGATATACTCCTTTTCTTGAATGATTTTATGTACCATTAAAATTATAAACCAGCGTCATATTATTGCCAAAAAGCAATTTCATACTACCAAGTTGGGTTAGTAGTAGGGGCACTAAAGAAAACAGTCACCCAGCCTACTGACCCCTTCTTTATTAGTGAATATCCATCAGTGTCAACGGTCATGAGCGATTCTATAGTACCAATACCTCTTTCCTCACTATCATCTCCTCTGTACTCAATATCGATATAATAGTTCGTAAATGTTCCAGACTGTCCTATATAATCGCTACCAGATCCCTCGAATCCTGTCGTGTCACCAGCCCACCAACATCCATATGTTGTATTCGGGTAAGCGGGTGCTAACCAACTCCCAGGGGTATGAACATCTCCATTTACAGGTTCGAAGTATCCTGTACCAACCGCTGGAGTTGAAGTCCCTTCACGTAGTTCAATATTTGTAAACGATACATTCTTTGGATCAACGAAGTACTCCCCCTTAAATTTAATTCCGTGTTGGCGGTAAATATGATATATGCCTGTTTCAAATCGGCTGCGCGCAAACCTATACGTGGGCGCATGTATAGTTTTGTTATAAGATTTATAGTGCCCTTTGGATGGTCCGGATTTAAGTTCCAACTTCAGGTCAACGTCTCCTGGAATGGCTCCAGCGTCGTATTTGGATTCTTCAACAATAACGGAACCTACACCACTATGAATCTCCCATTCCAAGGGAAGACCGGCGATACCGGTTGGATTTGTAGTGTGCGACAAGCCTACGGTCTCCTCAACACCATAATCATCAAAACTTCTACCGATGAAATCTTCATCGGGTGTCAACACCCCATCAAACTCGAAGACAATTACATTAGCTGTGATGGTATTACCGCATTCGGCTGTAACTGTCTTGTAATCGGACAGGCTCGATGAGAGCGTATTGAATGTGACGGCTTTTGTGCTGCCGGTCCCCGAAGCGCCTGCAGTTCCACCCCAAACCGGTTTGCCGCTTGGCCAGGAGACATTCGGATCTGGTACCGCCTTGAACGTAACGGTTGTGCCCTTGTGAACGTACATTGTACCCGAAACATCCGTATAACCAGTGTCCGGGTCGTTGTATTGGAGCTTGTCCACCTTTACGACGGTGACGTTTTTTTGCGCGCTGCTGGAGCCGCAGGTGGCGATGACGGTTTTGGGGCCGGGCGTGGTCCAGTTCGTGGTCCACTGCGAGCCGCTGCCGGTAGCCGGATTCTGTCCGCCGCTCCAGGTTACGGTAACGAGCTGCGCGCTGTTCGGAGGCTCGGTTAATGCTGCAAAACTGATATTCTGGCCCACACACGCAACGTCTGTGGTCGCGCTGATGCCCACAACCTGAACAATAGTGACCTGCTTTTGTGCGCTGCTGTCGCCGCAGGTGGCGGTGACCGTTTTGGGGCCGCCCGTGCTCCAGTTCGTGGTGAACTGCGAGCCGCTGCCCGTAGCGGGATTCTGTCCGCCGCTCCATGTGACCGTCACGTATGACGCGCAGTTCGGCGGATTCGTTATGGCTCCGAACGTGACGTTCTGGCCGACACACGCAGCACTCGTGCTCGATATGACCTGCGTGACCGCCACCGCGTACACGTAGCTGTGGGCGTCGTCCGACCCGCCGGCACCGGAAGCATCCACATAGGCACTGTACACGCCCGAGGAATCGTAGTGGCCCCACGAGAACGAGCTGTACTCCTCGTCATATTGGCCCTGATAGCCTCCCCAGCTCCACCCCCAGGAATAGACCGGCCCCCCGGAAGTAACCCACGCGTCGATGATCGCCCATTCGCCCACCGGGGCGTACACCTTCCAATCCGAGTCAATATACAAAGGCTCACTCCAGCCGGAACACTCAGGAACACCAATGCAAACGGTAGCCGCAATAATTGCCACTACGCCCGCTAAGAAATGCCTGCTCATTTTTGTTCTCCCTCACTTGACTTGACCTTCCCTTCGAGCCACCGGCGGGCCGTCTTGGCGGCGGGGCAGTCCGGATAGCTCGCCAGCAGCCGCTTGTAAATCACATCCAGCGCAGCTTCCGCCTCAGAATCCGACATGACGCCCGCTGCGCCGAAGCGCTTGTAGATTTTGGCGATCCGGGCCTGGGTCAGCCAGGCGTATTCGTAGTCCGGCCATTTCGCCACCACCTGCTGGAAATACGCCAGGGCCTTTTGATCTTCACCCAGTTGATAATGGCACTCGGCCGAGTAGAAATACGCCTCGGCAGTAGCGGCGGAAGCCGGCAACTGCTGCCGGATTTTTTCGCCCAGACTTATGACCCTCGTGAAATGCCCTTTGGCTTTGGTTTGTGAACCTTCTTTTTGGTCGGCAAGCGCCCGATCATAATATACGCCTGCTGTTTGCCATAGCGCAAGCGATAAGTCAGTGTGGTTTTTGAAATCCTCCATTAGATTATCAATCTTCGATTGTGCAGAATCTTCATTGCCGTGGGCGATGTCTAACTTTATCATGCCGGCTTTCGCCCAGAGGATTTGCTTATTGTCGGGCCACTTGTCCAAGACGTACGTGTAAAGCTTTTCCGCCTTTTCAAGATTCCCTGCCGCCAGATAAGTATCCGCCACTCGGCACATCTCCGTCGCCAACGTCGGCTGAGAAGCAAACAAGCTCAGAAGCTTTTCGTACGCCGCATCGGCCGCTTGCAGATGATCATCGCGGATGTAGGATTTGATAATCTCTACCTGCGACCACATCGCGTACTTTTCTTTAGGGAAGTGCTCGACGTTGTATTGATGAAGATCGAGCGCTCTGTCGAATTTCTTTGCTCTATAGCAGTCCATCCCAAGCTCATAGACGGCCTGTGCTATGCGTTTGTGGCCCCCAAAACCGGTAAGCAATCTCTTGATAGCCCCTTCAGCAGCAGCCTCATCGCCCAGCTTGTACCGCCCTGGATTTTTTGGACACAGGTTTGTAGATAATCATGCCGCGATCTCCGCCTGCGACCACATCGCGTACTGGTTTTTCGGGAAATGCTCGGCGTTATACTGATGGAGCGGCAAGGCTTTTTCGATCTTTCCTGCGTTTGCGTACCTTTGAGCTACCTGGTAAATCTCCTTCGACAGCGTGGGCTGAGTGGAGAATACTTTAAGGAGCTTGTCGACGTCCGCGTCACCAGCAGTAAAATCGCCGGTGTCGATGTGATAATAAATAATCTCTACTTGAGACCACATTGCATGCTTGTCTTTAGGGAAGTGCTCAACGTTGTATCGATGGAGCTCGAGAGCCTTTTGGGGGTTTCCTGCCTTTTCGAACTCTCTGGCTATAGCCCAGATTGCGCCGGCGGTATCCTTGTGCGTGGGAAAGACGGCAATCAAATCCTTCAAAGCCCTTTGGGCTTCAGGCTCCCTGCCTGAAACAATGTAAAGGATCGTTAGTTGCTTTTGGGCGTTTAAGGCGTCGTCGGTGCCCGGCTGGTCTGTTACGATACGTTGATAGACTTGCTCGGCCTGTGGGTATTGTCCTGCTCGTTCATACCGTTGCGCCCGCTCGAACGCATTGGGCGCACAGCCCGGACCTGCTATCACCAGGGCAAACAAAGCAAGTACCACCACAAAAGAGGTTCTCTCGCACATCGCTCATACCTCCCGCTTTTTAAGTCGTTCAAAGTCAAATTCTCGCGTATGGCGATTATCCCACGTCTTTCGCTTTCCTAAATTTCAGCTTGCCCCTTGTCTCAAAGCGTGTCAAGGGAAATTTTTCGACATTCGCGAAAATTTTGCCCGAGAGTAACAGAGGTATAGCGCTGCAAGCGAGAATTTTTCGGTTTTTTTGGCAAAAGCGCCCCAGAGGGCAAGGAATTGGGTGACTGGCCAATCAGTGAATTGGTCGAGAAAAGGTGGCCCTTCGGGCCTCGCGATGGCCGCCTGCAGTAGGACGGCAAAAAAACGCCGGCGGAGGTGCCGGAGAAGGTCAAAGTGCCAAGCTTGCCGGCCACAGCGATGTGCGGCCGGCAAACTCAGCTTCGCGGAGGAGGGTATGAATAGCTTTGGTAAAACGACTTTGTCAAATCTTTCAATTGTATATGCCCATTATGCAATTGTTTATCGGACGACAGTCTGTATTAAAGTGCCACCGTAATTCCAAATGTAACGCATTTTCGGAAAAATTTTCTTTGCGAAAATTACTCCATACCTTGAATTCAGGGCAAAAACGAGGATTCCGCAGAAATAATCGCACATTATTCGGGTAAAAGTACCGGCTGCGGTCCGATTGAACGGCGTGTGGAATGGAATACGGGAGTCGAAAAAAGGTCGCGGCGAGGCGAAAACTCTATCTGGCCGGAATATGCCAAGGCCCCCTGCTCATGCTTTCTCTCAGAGGAACTGCCCCAGGCCTTTTCTTATCAACATCACGGCGATCGCAGCCAGCAGGAGACTCGTAATCTTGGAGAGGGCTTTTGTGCCGGCCTCGCCGAGGAACTTCATCAGGACGAAGGACAGCCTGAAAAGCAGGCCGGCCAGTAGAATATTCGTCAGAAGCGAGATAACCGTCGGCACCAGACCGTACTGCGACACAACGAGCATCGAGGTCGTCAGCACCGCCGGGCCTGCGATGAGCGGCGTCCCAAGCGGGACCGCGCCAAGCTCCGGCGACGGGATGCGCCTTTCCTTGGTCGGGCTGACCATGTCGATAATCGCCAGGCAAAAGAGGATGGCCCCGCCGGCAATCATGAAATCACCCATGGTGATACCGAGAAATTTGAATACGAGCTTACCCACAAGGACGAAGCCGATGGCCAGCCCGGCGGCCGTCAGCATCGACTGGAGAATGACCTTCGTTCGGGCCTTCTGCTCCAGACCTTCGGTCAGCGAGACAAATATCGGCAGCACGCCGATGGCATCGACGGCCACAAAGAGCGGTATGAACGATAGAAAAATACTCTTGATCATTGCACCTTACCACCAACTTTCAACCAGTAAAATATGCGATGAGTTTATCACAGCAAGGCGAACGAAGCCAGCAAGAAGTAACACAGTTGGTTTTATTACACCGCGAGGGTGTTGCGAAATGTTTTCAGCTCCAGATAACCTTTACAAAAACGACGTGTTCTTCGTCGTCCACAATGACTTCCCCCCAGTTGTGGAAGCCTTCGGCTGGAATGTTGTAGCGTCTTCCTCGCTGCCTGATTTGTGGATTGTACCACTCGGGCGTGAGTGAACCCGGGATGAAGTATTCGTGACCATCCTGCGGCGATGCCTCTTGAATTCGTTCTTTGGGCCACGACAATCTCATTCGCTCAGGTGTGTACTTTACAGAGTCCTGTGCCTCTAAACTTGGCGAGCTATTGAGAAACGATTCAATATCTTCAGGGCTCGCACGGAACCTTAAGAACCACTCGCCGGAGAAGGGAGACGACCAGCTATCGGTTCTCATGTCGGTGGCCGATTCCGGCAGCCGAGCCAGTCGGCCGTAGGCGAGGATTTCAGAGGCCCTGACTCGGGGCAAGGAGTGATAGAGCGAATTCGCGCTGAGTGCAGTCGCGGGCACGAGAAAAAGAATTGCCCAGAGGAGATTGTTTCTGATTCGTGTCTTGAGGAGGCTGTAAATGAGGGCTTGGTATCCCAGTGAAATGAATATCAAGAAAAAGGCACCGATCGCAGCGATCGCAATCTCTATGGCGACAATAGAAAAGGCACCGTGTGATAGCAGCCTCAACATCTCCCGTGAGGACACGCAGATAAGAAACAGAAGAACGGCGTTAAAGACGCAGAACTTGGCAGGGAAATGCGTACCTGCTGGCTCTTGTTTCGCCTGGCACATCCACCGAAATTGCATTTTTCTCTCCCTTCCGTCTTGGTCGTGACCCTATCTGATCGCCTCACGTCAGCCCCGCGGGCCAGTCAAGTGCGGAATCAGGGCAGTTCGACGCCGCACCAGTATTTCGTGGTGTTTTCATCCCAACGGAGCCAGTCGGCCCGGCCGTCGAAGAAAAGATTGTTGCAGCCTTTGTTGCGGTGCCGGTCGCGGGCGACCCGCCGCGTCAGGTTACTGCCCCGGGTCTGGGCATCCGACGGGGGCAAATGCGTGCTCGACCAGACGTCGAATAAGTTGAACCTGGACATGTCGTTCAACTCTTCCCTGTCCCGGACCACGGGGCGCCAATCCCCTGCTTCATTGTCGGCTAAATAGATACGCTGGGCCGGAGACTTGATCTTGCTCAGCTTGGTCGGCTCGTCCTTTTGTCGTCCCTTCTCGCCGCTGGTCAGGCTGGGATTGTCCATGTCCCAGGCGTTCACGACGTAATCGACGGTTTGTTCGGCGTTGTTGTGATTGTTCAGCGAGATTCCCTGACGCGGAAAAGACGGGCACTGATAGACGTCCACCTCCCGGTAATCGGTGGCTCCCTTGTATTCGGTGCCCAGGTACGGCATGAAGACCAATAGCCATTTGACCCTGTGGTCCAGGGCCCGCGGGATGAAATCATCGTTGTCGAGAACGTACGCCTGCATGGTAATGCCGAGCTGCTTGAGGCTGCTGAGGCAATAAACCGCCCGCGCCTGCTTGCGGACCCGCTGCAGAGCCGGCATCAAAATCCCCATTAATAGCGCAATAATCGCAATGACTACCAACAGTTCAATCAGTGTGAATCCCCGTCGCTCGTGCATGGCTTACCACCTTTCCTTCAAGCAGAATCAGCAAATAAAGTCCACCTATGGTTATTATATGTATTACGGCCCCCAAGGCAAAGAAAAAAACGAACCACTGATTCTCGATTTCTGCGGATTTGGGGAATATGGTGTGTGTGTGAACAACAAGCACCGGCTGCGTCTGATGCGACGTGCTCGTAGATTTTCAGCACAAAACCCGTAATTCTCCCGTAGTGTCATATTCTCAATTCTTCGTATGCTCAACAGCGTTGAGCCTCGCACAACCTGATGTACACTGCGAAGGATAAGGATTCGCTGGTTGTGCAAGGCCGTAAACAGAGGCCATCGCAGCCTCTCAGCAGGAAACGGAAGATATGGAAAGGACAACCATGACTCGCCAAGAAGTGTACAACGAAATCGAAGAGATGTTCGGACTGGTTCCCGGTATGTTCGAGGCAGTTCCCGATTCTTCTCTGGAGATGGAATGGCAACTATTCAAACGGGTTCAGTTTGATGAAGGCCCCATTCCAAACAAGTATCGTGAGCTGATTGGCGTAGCCCTCTCGGCCATCACCAAGTGCCGCTACTGTGCGTTCTACCACACGGAAGTGGCCAAACTGAACGGGGCTACGGAAGCGGAAATCGAAGACGCCGTGCATTTTGCCAAGTCGACCGCCGGATGGAGCACCTATGTCAACGGTCTTCAACTCGATTTCGATCGGTTCAAGGCCGAGGTGTTGCAGGCCTGTGAGCATGCACGTTCAGCGCAGGCTGCCCCACGATAGGCTGGAATACGGCACATTCAGCGAATGGCCTCGACAAAATGGCGTTCGTGTCATCAACAAGGAGCACTGAAATGAAGTATCTGGTAACAGGTTCCAAGGGGCCCGGATTTGCCTCGCCCGAAGAGGGCGTGGCCATCCTGGAGCGGTCGGTTCTCCCGAGCCTCGACGAGCTTATCAAGCTCGAAAAGCAGAAGAAAATCCTTGCCGGGGGCCTTCCCGTCGGGGATCGGGCATTTGTGTTCATCGTGGACGCGGCGTCCAACGAAGAGCTGGACCAGCTCTTGCAAGACATCCCGCTGTGGGGCGTGCTGAGTTGGCAAGTCACGCCGCTGCAAACCTTTGCCGGACGAGCCGCTTACGAGCGGGACGCCGTCAAAGAACTCAAAAAGGCGATCTGAGAAAGAAAGCCGAGACTCCTCTGCGATTGAAGAGTCCAAGGAGAATATCATGCCAAATGAAGCAAGCATAGGAGAATTCAAGGCGAGCCTTCGCGGTGAGCTGATCCGACCCAGCGACAAGGGCTACGATGCAGCCCGGAAGGTTTACAATGCGATGATTGACCGGCGGCCTGCCATGATTGCCCGTTGTGCGGACGTGGCAGATGTCATCACTGCCGTCAATTTCGGCCGGGAGAACAACCTGCTCGTTGCCATTCGAGGCGGTGGCCACAACGCCGGCGGCCTGGGGATATGCGATGACGGCCTGGTCATCGACCTGTCCCAGATGAGGTACACTCACGTCGATCCGGCCGCGCGCACCGTCCGCGTCGGAGGCGGTTGCACCTGGGCTGACGTGGACCACGCAACCCACGCATTCGGTCTGGCCACGCCTTCCGGCATCATCTCAACTACCGGCGTCGGCGGACTCACTCTGGGCGGCGGGATCGGCCACCTGACACGCAAGTACGGCCTGACTATCGACAATCTGCTGGCGGCGGACATGGTGCTGGCCGATGGCCGCTTTGTTACGGCCGGCGCCGAAGAAAACGAAGATCTCTTCTGGGCCATCCGCGGCGGCGGGGGAAACTTCGGCGTCGTCACCTCGTTCCTTTTCAAAGCGTATCCCGTCCATACGGACTATGCCGGGCCCACGCTTTGGGACCTTAAGGACGCTGCGGAGGTGATGCAGTGGTACCGTGCGTTCATCACCAAGGCGCCGGAAGAGATCAATGGTTTTTTCGCCTTCCTCGTCGTGCCGCCGGGGCCGCCTTTCCCGGAGCATTTGCACAAAAGAACGATGTGCGGCATCGTCTGGTGCTACACCGGACCGCTGGCCCGGGCCGAAGAAGCCTTCAAACCCATTCGCAGCTTCAAGCCGCCAGTCCTTGACCTGGTCGGCCCAATACCGCACCCAGCGCTCCAGAGCATGTTCGACGCTGTCTATCCGCCGGGCCTGCAGTGGTACTGGAAGGCTGACTTTGTCAACGAATTGAGCGACGAAGCCATCGCACTCTATGTAAAGTACGGCTCTGCGATCCCAACCATGCACTCCACCATACACCTCTACCCGGTCAACGGGGCCGCGCACCGCCCCGGCAAGAACGACACGCCGTGGAGCTATCGCGATGCCACCTGGGCGCAGGTCATCGTGGGGGTCGATCCGGACCCGGCAAACAATGACCGCATCATCGGGTGGGCGAAGGAGTGCTGGCGTGCGCTGCATCCCTACTCAGCCGGCGGCGCCTATGTCAACTTCATGATGGACGAAGGCCAAGACCGAATAAAGGCAACTTACCGTGACAACTACAAGCGTTTGGTCACCATTAAGAACAAATACGACCCAATGAACCTGTTCCGCGTGAACCAGAACATTAAGCCTACCGCGTGAGAGCGCCACAGGTCCGGCGGGGCCGCGGCCGCACGCCACAGCTTTTGGCATTGACCAAAAGCATTTTGTGGCTATACTGCCTGTGTAGTGCCTAATGACCGGGTACATCTTGAACAACGACCGGGTGCAGTTTAAGAGATCAGGCCGAAACGAGACGGCCTGCGAGAATTTGTTCGGCAAGCGAGCCGAATATTATAGGATAACTTTAAGAATTTGAGGTCATTTTGGAGATCGGAACCATGCCTGTAACACAAAAGAAACTCATCGAGTTGTTGAACAAGGATTTGGAGCTGGAGTACTCGGCTGCGATTCAGTATATCAACCACGCCGCCGTGATGACGGGCGCCGCCTACGGCGACATCATCAAAGAACTGAAGATTCACGCCAATGAAGAGGTCATGCACGCCATGACTCTGGCCGACCAGATTGACTACCTGGGCGGCTCCCCGAGCGTCAAGGTCGGGCCGATTCTTACGTCGAGGGGCAACGATACAATGCTCCGGCAGGACCTCGACGGCGAAGAGGATGCTATCAGGAGGTATAAGGCCAGGGTCGAGCAGGCCGAACAGCTCAAGGAGTTTGCCCTGGCGCAGCAGTTGAGGACGATCTTAGCCATGGAGCAGGAACACGCCATGGATTTGAAACAGGCGCTGGGCAAATAACAAGCGGTCGGAGACAGCGGGATGGATATTTTCGAGTACGCTTTGCAGATGGAAAAAGACGGCGAGAATTTTTATCGCCGGATCGCTGAAAAGGCCGGCAGTGCAGGGGTCAGAACGATTGTCACGATGCTCGCCGACGAGGAGGTCAAGCATTACAAGGCCATAGAAGGAATCAGGCAGGGCCGGTCCGGCCAAATGGCGGAAACTACCATTCTGGACGACGCCAGGAACGTCTTCGTGCAGATGAAGGACGAGCGGGACGAGTTTGCCGCTGACCAGGAGCAAGTGGAGCTCTACGAGAAGGCCCGGCAAATAGAGAAACGAAGTCAGCAGTTCTACGAGGAAAAAGCCGGCCAGGCCGGCCGGACCGACCAAAGGCAATTGTTCGAACAATTGGCGGCCGAAGAAGCAAAGCACTATTTTCTGCTTGGGAATCTCATCGAATTCGTATCGAGACCCAAACAGTGGCTCGAAAATGCCGAATGGTATCATTTGGAAGAGTACTGATTTGGCGGGCAACGCCTTATTTTGCGCGCCGTTTTTTCATTCTTGATTCCAGCATGTCCCCGACCTTCCGGCGGTATCTCTGGGGCAGCAGCGACAGGAACTTCCGCTGGAGCACGAGCCTCAGCCCAAGAAGCTCCAGACCGATCAGGGCCAGCCACGAGCCCGGCGTGAACGGCGTCAGCAAGGCCAGCACGCCGAGTATCATCAAGAGGATTCCCAGGGCTATTCGAAGCGCTCTTTTCATGTTCCGCACCAGTGAAAAACCCCGCGTCAAACGGCGGGGCTAACCATCGAACAACATCGAATCCGCGAACACCTTCTGGAATTCCGGTTCGTGGGCGATTTCTATATACTTCATCTTGCGGGCCAGCCGGCCGGCCTGCCGGCGGCACTGGCGGCTGATGAGCATCATCTGTGCCCCGGAAGCCGCCGCGTTGCCGACAAAGCGAATCTTCTCCACGCCCACCGCGGGCAGCAGGCCGATTCGCAGCGCGCTGAGCGGCCGAATATAATTACCGAACGCGCCCGCCAGAAGCACGTGCTCGATGTCATCATCCTGAAGGCCGGCTCGCCGCTGCAGGAGCTTTATCCCGGTCCGGATGGCGCCCTTGGCCAATTGCACCTGGCGGATGTCCCTTTGTGTGAGGAAGACCCCCCGTTCGGCGCCGGCCGCGGCTTCGGCCAGGCTGAAGGCCGGCTGGCCGTCCCATTCGATGATTCGCGAAAAAATGGCCGAGGGCAGTTTTCCCTTCAGCTCCGCCGGCTCCACGAATCGCCCCGTCGCGTCGAGAATACCCAAATCCAGCATGACGGCCACGGCGTCAATCAGCCCCGAGCCGCATATCGAGCGAGGCGGGCAGTCTCCGATGACGTCCAGATCGATATCATCGTTCCCGGTAACAACCGCTTCGATGGCTCCTTCGGCCGCCCTGCTGCCGCAGGTGATGCGGGCGCCTTCAAGGGCCGGGCCGGCGGCGCAGCTCGCCGCGTAAAGTTCGTCTTTCGTGCCGAGCACAATCTCGCCGTTCGTGCCGATATCGATGATCAGCGTCATCTCCTGCGCCGAATCGATATCGGCGGCCAGCGCCACGGCGGTTGTGTCCGCGCCGACGAAACCAGCGATATTCTCGACCACGTGGACGTTGCCGTCCGGATTTATATGCAGGCCCAGCGACCCGGCGGGAACGTCACAGGCATCCAGCGACCATGCCTTGTATGGCGCCTGGCCGAGCTGCGCGATGGGCAGCTTGAGGAAGATGTGGTTCATCGTCGTATTGCCGACGGCGCACAACTCGTATATCCGGCCGGTCTCCACGCCCGCCTTCCGGCAAAGGCCGTCAACGAGCGCGTTGACGCATTCGATGATCGCCTGATGCAGCTCGGCGTATTCCTGGTCGCCCCGGGCGTATGCGATTCGGCTGACGACGTCGTCGCCGAACCGGATCTGCGGATTGAGGGCCGCTTCGGTGGCCCGGCACTGGCCGTCCCTCATGTCGATAAGCTTGGCGACGACGGTGGTTGTGCCAATATCGAGCGCCAGGCCGAATATCGCCGCGTTGGGGTCCGCCTGCACGTAGTCTTTGTATAGGTCGGGTTCAATGCCGGCCTTTGCCTCGACACCCTCGGTGAGAATCCGCTGCTCGAAGAACCGGGATTCCGCCGGGATGGTCACGACCAGGTCACTTTCGATATGGTGCTGGCAGGCAAGGACTGCACGCGAATCGGGCTCAAGATGAACCAGGCATTTCCTGCACGTTCCTCTGCCGCCGCAAACCGTGTTCAGGATGATGCCGGCCTGACCTGCAGCTTCGATAAGGGTGGCGCCTGAATGAATGGAGATTTGCTTGCCGTCGGGCCTGAAAGTGATGGCAAAGTGGTCCATTTGTCGGATTGCGCATATCGTATTGTGTACCGCGCATACTTTAACGCGATACACAAAATGTACGACGCATCACCAATGATCAGCTTATTTTATGCCGGATTTTCCACTTGGCACGCCTTTTTTTGCTGCCAATTTTGCGCCTGCGTCTCGGTTTTGCCATCTATTTCTCCACAAACCAGCAAAAAACTCTATCGTAAAGAACTTTCAAACCTTCGGACTGTATGATATGATAAAGTCAGTGGAAAGCAAACAAAAATTTGTATATCCGGGCGAAAAGTACGTCCGGCGACCGGGACGCGCAGGACCAGTCGATGATCCGTGCCGCCGGTCGGCCGCGTCGGACCTCGCCGATTCAGACTGGGGTGACAAATGATTCAGTGCAAAGAGTGCGAGTTCTGCCAGACCGATGCGGAGGGCAGAAGGAACTTCACATGCGATCCGTTTGTCAATATCAAGGAGCCCGAGTGCATCGCCAAGTGGCAGCTCATCCGGCTGGACATGCTGGTGGTCAGCTACCAGGGGATGCTCAAATGGTACGGGAAACTGGCTCCGTTGCAGGATAAGATCATTCGGTACATGCAGCGGGAGATCAACGATATTGACGAAACCGAGCGATGGAAGATCGAGGGCGAGGAAGAGCCGCAGAACGAAGAAGAAGACCTCGGCACTTCTTAGAAACGCCGGGGGCTCCCAGTGGGCGGAAGTCGTCAGGACCGCCCCAAAGGACCGATAACTGAGCGGGCGGCAGCTTGTCGGCCTATGATTCTCCTGTTACAGACGTATGAGACAGCACATTTTAGATAGCACGGACGTAGTCTAAAAAAGCCGATTTTTTTGATTTTTGCAATAAATTCGCGGGAAATCCCGTCTCAACTACTGTAAAAGACGCTGGAATATGGTACAAGGCGACGACTTAGCCAGAATAATTGCCGGCTGCAAAGGCGGCGACGCTCAGTGTTTCTCGCGGGTTGTCGATATGTATTCCAGTCGCTGTTACGGCTATTTTTACAGGTCAACGGGCAACAAAGACATCAGTGATGAGCTGCTCAGCGAGCTATTTGTCAAGTTAGTGGAGAAAATCGGCTCGTACAAAGGAGGATCTTTCGAAAGCTGGTTGTTCAGAATCGCCTCGAACATTTTTCACGACCACTTGAGGAGCAAACAGCGACGAAGAAAACTGCTTGAAAACCGGCAGGAACAGGCAGAGTCGGAAACCCCGGAACCCAGGCAATCCGACGGCGAGCTGGTTGATAGATTACAATCTCAGCTCGGAAGGCTGGACAAAGAAACCAGAGAACTCATAATGTTGCGTTATTACTCACAATTGAGCTTCAAAGAAATGGCTCAGATGCGGTCGGAGCCGATTGGCACCACCCTGGCAAAGATGCACCGGGGGCTCAAGAAGCTGCGACTATTGATGGAGGGATAGAACTATGGACGGACACGAGCCGGAAAACCTGAAAAGACTGTTTGAAAGATTCTTTGACGCCGGGCAGGCTGAAAGTTGTCTCGACGATTTTCAGGAGGCCGAGCGGCTTCTTCGGCAGTACCCTGCGCCCGAGCCGGACGATATGCTCATCGCCAATATCAAGGCGGAGATCGCGATGCGCCTGCCGGTCGTGAGGGTGGAAACCTTCAGACGCAGGGTATGGGAAATGGCGGGTATTGCAGCGGCCATTGCCGTCGTTGCGCTGGTCGGTGTGTGGCTGTCCCATGGCCCCAGCCGTCAGACGGGATATTATGCTTCGCTTATACCGACGGCGATTTGGGAGAGCACCAATATCGCCGCCGATGATGCCGACTTGGCCCTCTTCACGACCGAAATCGAGCAGATCAAAGACGAGATGCAGGGCCTGGAGTCGGGACGGGACGCCGGCAACGGCGAGGGCTCCGTAGCTGAATTGGAAATGGAACTGATTCAGATTAGCAGCGATTTCTGGAAGGGGTAAGACTGATGGCGAAGATTCGCGCAACGATCCTTGTTCTGGCGATAGCGGCGGTGATTATCGCTGCCGCCCTGCCCTGCTCTGCTGGTGAAAAAGACAGGAAAGAGGGGCAGAACGTTCGGACCACAGACGAGCGCAGGGGGCCGGGACCAGGACCCGGGCCTGGGCCGGAATTCGGGCCGGGAGAAAGACCCCTACGAGGGCCGGGACGGGAGAGGTTTGAGCTGACGGACGAGGAAATTGACCGCATCATGGAGGGCTTCAAACAGCGCGATCCGCAAAAGGCCAAAGAACTCGCAGAGCTGCGCAAAAAGGAACCTGAGAAGTTCAAGTTCGAACTTGGAAGGTACGCCCACGAGGAGTTCGCCAAGCTCATGGAGGAACGCATGGAGAAGTGGCGCCAACAGAGGCGCGCCGACTTTCTCGACTGGCTTGAAAAGAATTACTCCAGAGATGCCCGAGGTTTGGCCAGTCTCAAAGAGAGGGACCCAAACCTCTACGAGAAGAAGTTAAGCTCCACGCGGGAAAAATACGGGCCCATTCGTGACGCCGAGCGAAGGAATCCCGAATTGGCTGAAGTCCTCAAGGAAGATTTACGCCTCAAAGAAAGGGAGGATGAGCTGGTCGGCAAGATCAAGACCACTACCAACCAGAAAGAAAAGGAAAAACTCGACGCAGAACTTGCAGAAGTGGTCGGCGACAGGTATGACCTGATCCTGCGACGAAAGCAGATCGCATACGAGCGGCTGCTCAAGGAGCTCGAAGAGATGCAAAACCGTATCAAGGAAAGCCACGCTGAAATGCTGAGGTATCAGGATAGCAAGGTCAAAGGCGAAAACGTCAAGCAGCGGCTTAAGGACCTGCTCGAACAAAAGAAAGGATTCCGCTGGGACTAAGAGCCTTGATAAGTCACGAAGGATTGTTGATGAAAGGCGTGTTGAAACACGTTTGAGAATAGCACAATAATCCGTGCCCATAGATAAAGGCACGAAACCCTACTCGGTCCCGCGATTCCCCGTGCGGGGCTTTTTTTGTCGCCGCAGATTCCCACGCAGCCCGTTTGACTCCCTCCGTCATTTGACCTTCTTTGTTCGATATTGAATATTTTCCTATCGGCTGTTCGATAATTGTTATAATGATATGCAGACAGGGAGATTTGTGCGATGACTGAGAGAATACCGCTCAAAATCCGATACCTGCATGTGCTGTGGGCAGCGCTGATCTTCGCGTTTCTGTTGCTGCTGATGTCCATCCTGGAATGTCCGCTGGCCACGCCGGCCTATTAAGCACGGGCACGCGGGCCGAAAGAACCTACACGTATATGGGTGCTTTCGGGACCGATCCGATGGTTTCGACTCTGGCGCCAGGGCTTGGCGGTCAGAGCCGGCATGGAGCAAGACCTGCTATCAGTATCTGTTTCGCATTTGCTCGGTTTTGGTAGCTTCTTTGAGGGTGTTTTTCTCTTTGCGCGTCAGGCTCTGCAAGCCCGAGTCATGAACCTTCTGCAGAATACGGTCCACTTCGGCCTGAAGGTCGCGTTGGGAGGTCATCCGCTTTTCCAGATGCCCGGTTCGCAATTTGAGCTTGAGCCTGTCACGCCATGACTGCGAGAACACGTAAGCGGCCCCCGCCGCCATTCCTCCCAGATGGGCCGCGTCACCGCCGGCATTGCCGCCTTTTGTGACAACAACCAGGAAATAAACGAACGTCAAACCGACCGCCGCCAACCGTATGGGCACAGGAAAAATAAATATGAAGACGACAAAATGAGGGAAGAGAATCGCACAGGCGGCCAACATGCCGAGAATGGCGCCGGAAGCGCCGACCATTTCGCCGGCCGGCAGGAATCTGACGGCGACCAGAAAGTAATATAATAGCGCCCCGCCCAGGCCACAACCCAGATAGAACGGAAGAAACCTTCTACTACCCCAGTGCCGTTCAAGCGTCGGACCCAGGAAGAACAAGCCAAGCATATTGAAAAAGATGTGCCAGATGAAATGAGGGTCGTGCAGGAATTGATACGTGATCGGCCGCCAAACCTGCAAGGCCCGGCCGACCGAGCGGGCGTCAAGCTGGAACCATTCATAGATATAGGACTGCAAAGGCGGTATAAGCACTGCAACCAGGAAGATGCCTGTGTTGACGATCAGCAGCCACTTGACCACCGGCGTAAGCTGTGGGAGGCCGAACCGCATTTGCGACGAATACCCGAAGGAAGACTGCCCCGGCTGAAAATCAGCCTGAGTATAATCTCTGTCGTAAAGACCCATGATATTCTCTGTTAATTGCCCTTGTCCAAAAGAGGAAACGCCATTTACCCCTGCGTCGTCGCCGCCGGCAGCACCCTGCGAACACTCCTGCGCCGCTGCGAGGGTGACGGGCTCCTTTCCATATCATATCGCCAATGTGACCGAATGTTCAAGGGAAAAAGGCTCAAGGCTCGACGGCGTCGGCTTTCATGCACTGAAACGCTGCAATCAAGAGTACTCCGAGCAGGACCATGGCGACGCTGAGGTTCTGCGAGATGGTCAGGCCGTTGAACCCGATGGGATTGTCATCGCGAACAAACTCGATGAAAAAGCGTCCGATGCCATAGACGATAAGCGCCAGGGCAAACGTAGAGCCGGGTTTGGTAAAAAGTCCGCCGGGCGCCCCGGCGAGATCCGCTTTCCGGCCCCGTCGCCAGAAAAGATACAGCACCAGGCACCAAAATGCAGCCAGTGCGGACGAATATAACTGCGTCGGGTGGACGGGCAGGCAGCGATACGGACCCTCGGTGACCGCGATTTTCTGCCGCTCCGTTAACTCTTCGAACGGCCTGGGATACCACTTGCCGTCCCTGCCGAGATAGTCCAGGTAATCGGCTTTCGGCAATGCCAAATACGGTTCGGGCCGGTTCCGGTCCGGATCGGCGTTGATCTGGCTGATGTAAGGAAACGAATTATAGGGAAAGCGAACACCCCAGGGCAGCTCGGTGGGTTTTCCATAGCAGTCGCCGATGAGAAAGCAGCCGATCCTGCCGAACGCCACCCCGAGCATTAAGCCGATTGCCAGGACGTCAAGGTAGCGGCGGATGGGCAGCCTATGGTAAAGCAGAAACACCAGCAGGACGGCGACGGCCAAAATGACGCCCCCCAGGAGCACGAGGCCCCCCTCCCAAACGGCCAGGGTGGCCAGGGGCCGGCCGCGGAATTGCTCGTAATTCAGCACGACGTAAAACAGCCGGGAGCCCACGACGCCGGCGATCAGGCAGTAGAGGGCGGCGCTGGTAATGGCCTGGGTATCGGCTGCGAGATTCCTGCTGAGGCGGTTCATAAGCCAGAGGGCCGCCAGAAAGCCGATGCCCAACATCACGCCGTAGGTCTTGACCGTCACGTGCAGAAACGGTATCTCGAAAAGCTCTGGATACATTCGTCTGGTATCTCGTTGCTTCCAGCTCGTGTCCCGGCCGAGCTGCAATCCGCTCATTTTCGCTCGCCGTTTTACCTCGCTTTTTTCGCCGGGGCAACAACTTTCAGTTTCATTTTTTGAAATACGGCCATCAAAACCACGCCGAGCGAGACCATCGCCAGGGCGAGATTCTGCGATATGGTCAGGCCGTCAAATTCAAAGGGATTGTCGTCGCGGATGAATTCCATGCCGAATCTGGTGGCCCCATAGACGATCAGCATCAAAGCGAACGTGCAGCCGGGTTTGGTGAAGAGTCCGCCGGGGCTTTCCGACAGCTCGGCTCTCTGCGACCGCCGCAAGAAAAGATAGAGCATCAGGCACCACAAAGCCGCCAGCGCGGATGAGTATAACTGGGTCGGATGAACGGGCAAACACCGGTACGGGCCTTTGGTGACCTCGGCCTTCTGATTCTCGGTCAGCTCGCTGTATGGCTTTGGGTACCATTTACCATTTTCACCCATGTGGCCTAAGTAGGTTTTCTGAGGCAGCATCAACTGCGGTTCAGGCCGGTTCCTTTCCGGATCTGCATTGATCTGACTTATGTACGCGAACGAATTGTAGGGGAAGCGAACGCCCCAAGGCAGGTCTGTGGGTTTGCCGTAGCAGCAGCCGTTCAGAAAGCATCCGATCCTGCCGAAAGCCAAAGCCAGCATCAGACCCACGGCCAGGGCATCGAGGTACCGCCGGACCGGCAGCTTGTAATAGAGGAGGTAGAACAGGATGACACCGACGGCCACAACCACGCCGCCCAAAAGCTCCAGCCCCCCCTGCCAGATATAAAACACCTCCAGGGGAAAGTCCCGGAACTTCTCAAAATAGTGAATGACAAAAAACAGACGCGCCCCGATGACTCCACCGACCAGCGAGTACAGAGCGGCGTTGGTGATGATCTGAGGATCGGGCGTGAAGCTCCGGGTGAGGCGCCTGATCAGCGAGACGGCCGCCAGAAAGCCGATGACCAGCATCAAGCCGTAGCTCTTGACCGTCACATGGATGAAAGGTATCTCGAAAAGCTCAGGATACATTTATTGTATCGCGTACAGGTCCCGGCTGCTCCCGGCGACTCGTGACAGCCTCGCCTATTCTTATCCGCACTTTATTATTCTGTTGTTCTCGTCCAGGACGACGATTCTCGGCTTGAATTTTTTGGCTTCCTCCGGCGTAAAGAAGCCGAAGCTCAGGATGATCACAATGTCCCTGGGCTGGATCAGCCGGGCGGCCGCGCCGAGGACGACGATTTCGCCGGAGCCGGCCTCGGCCGGGACTACGTATGTTTCCAGCCGGTTACCGTTGTTCAGATCGGCCACCAGGACGGATTCGTAGGGCAGCAGGCCCGCCGCCTCTATCAGCGCCGAATCGATAGCAATGCTGCCCGGGTAATCCAGCTTCGCGTCGGTCACCCGTGCACGGTGTAACTTACTTTTCAATAACTTCACAAACATAATTACAGAGTTTCATTCAGACTGTGAACCGGAAATGCTACGGAAGCTGAATTATACTTCAGTATTCTCCAAAGTCCATTATAATCAGGCCAACCCCTTCTAAAAGCTGATAGCTCCCGTCTGTAAGTCTATCACCAAACGAATACCCCGAAAAAAATCGAGGCCCAATAAGCCGTCCACTGTAGTACTTGGGGGAAGTGTGTGGCAAAGTACAGGGAAATTATCGAGACTGCGTCCTGGAACTTCCATTCGCTTCACAGCAATACGAGGTGCAAACTCCACGCCACTACCCGTTGTGACTTGGATGCGCTCTTTCACGGAAGCAGGATCGTAGCCCAGAAAGACCGCTATGTCCCAGTTAACCATCGAGCTTGTCGCACCCGTATCCAATGCGAGACGGACAATCGCATCCGTGCTGGGCCCGTACAATCGAGTGGGAACAACGATCAGCCCCTGCTTTGGATCGAACCTGATCTTCATAGCACAACGGCCACGTCGTCGGGCAGCCGACCTGTGTAGAGAATAGCAGAATGAGCCGGGTGCATCTCTCTGGCCTTTCTATAGACCTCATCACGATTCTTACTGTGCCACAACACGATGCCCCGTTTGACGTTCAAGTCCACACCGGTATCAGGATCTCCAATAAGGACCCACTCGGAGTCAAATTGCGTTTTGATTTCTACTAATGACAAGAATTCAGACACTGTCCAAACACCTCTTACACTTCCCACGTTCAACACTACTTCTGCCACTCTTTTCGCGAAGACCTTTGACGCAGGCGGCGCCTGGAGTCTATTATACACGGTTATCGGCCTGCGTCCACCAGAATGTTGTCGATCAGCCGGGCGGGACCCAGCCGGACCGCCACGGCGGCGAGGACCCGGCCGGCGATTCGCTCGATGGTTTCGAGCGTCTCGGCATCGACAAGGCTGACATATTCAATCTCTATGGAGGGAACCTGCTGCAAAAGGTTTCGCATCTCAGCGATAATCTGCCGTGGGTCTCTGACGCCGGCGGCAACCATCTGGCGGCATTTCTCCAGCGACTGGTAAATCTTCGCGGCGTCGCTCTTCTGCTGCGCGCTGAGGTACTGATTCCTGCTGCTGACCGCCAGCCCATTCGGTTCGCGAACCGTCGGGCATACGACGATTCTCAGCGGCATGTTCAAATCCTGAACCATTCGTCTTATCACGGCAGCCTGCTGAGCGTCCTTCTGGCCGAAATACGCCGCGTCGGGTGCGACGATATTGAACAGCTTGGCGCAGACGGTCGTGACGCCGCGAAAATGCCCCGGCCGCGACCGCCCGCACAAAGGCTCCGTCAGCTTCTCGACGCTCACCCAGGTGATGTTCTCCACCGGATACATCTCCTTTGGCGCCGGAGCAAAAACCACGTCAACGCCGGCCTTGCGGCAAATCTCCAGGTCGGCCTCCACGGGTCGAGGATACTTCTGGAAATCTTCACCAGGCCCGAACTGCGTGGGATTCACGAAGATGCTCACAACGACGAAATCGCACTCTTTCGCCGCGGCCTCGATGAGCGAGACGTGGCCGACGTGCAGCGCGCCCATCGTCGGCACAAAGCCTATCTTTGCGCCGCCGCGCCGGGCGGCTTCTACCAGCTTTCGCACCGATTCGATTGTCTCTGCAACTTCCATTTCAGATTTCCCGAAGGACCCGGCGTCACTCGCCCGGCTATGTACGTCACGCTTTTGCCGGCCCACTGCCGGCCGCGACGGCGAAATGGCTGGCGGTGTAATAGCCTATTTGATGGACTATGTGATCGACATCGGTCGCCTGCGAGGTCGAGATGCGGATGACGGGACAGCTCTGCCAGCGTCCAAAGAGCCGCTCGTAATCTTCATCGAGCCTCTGCAAGAACTGTAGTTCAATCTGCTGTTCGTAAGGGCGGTTCCGTCTGTGGATTCGCTCCAGGCAATTCGCCGCAGAGTCCCGCATGTAAATCGCCAGCACCGGGGCCGCCACTTTGACGGCAAACGGCGGATAAATTTTGTCGTACAAAGCGAGCTGCCGGGCATCGAGCAGACGCCGGGCGTAAATCAACTCCTTATCGAAGATATAATCGCTGATGCAAAGCTGTCCCTCCTCCAGCACGTCGAGGGCCAGTTGCTCAGTCCGGCCGGTCAGAAAATACAACTGAGAATCCAGGGCCAATTCCTTCCTGCCGGCGTAAACATCCGGCAGGAAAGGGTTCGTGTCGTAAGGCTCGAACATGACCATGCAGCCAAGCCGCTCCGCTAAATTCCTGGCCAGAGTTGTCTTTCCGACGCCGATATTGCCCGCGACGCTGATAAGCTGGGGGACGTCGGAATTAAGGGCAAAATCCATGCCGCCCAGCCGGCGGGCCAGTTCGCTCACCGGGACCTTCATCAGCGGATGGACCAATTCGGCGTTGAGCTGGCAAAGACCCTTGAGAACAAACGAACGCAGGTGCATCTGCGAATGCGGCACGGTCAGTTCGGTGGAGTTGATAACCTCATCGCCGAACAGCAGGAGGTCCAGGTCGATCGTCCTCGGCCACCATTTCCCATGCCGGACCCTGCCCAGGGCTGCTTCGATTTCGGTAAACAGCCGCAGCAAATCCGCCGCACTGCGGCTCGTTGCGGCCTCGATGACGGTGTTGAGATAGTTCGGCTGATCGGTGGACGCCAACGGAGCGGTCTCGATAATGTCGCTGACCCGGCCGACCGTAACCTTCGCAGCCTTGGCGAGCATTTTGATCGCCCGCTCGATGTTGGCCTTCCGGTCGCCCAGATTGCTGCCCAGTCCGATATATGCCGTCGTTTTGGCCATCAGGAAATCGCCTTGATCCGTTCGAGCGCCTCTTTGACGCTCTGCGGCTGCCCGAACGCCGTCAATCTCAGGAACCCCTCCCCCGCCGAGCCGAAGCCCGCGCCGGGCGTGCTGACCACGTGGGCCTCATTCAGCAGTCTATCGAAAAACTCCCAGGAGCCGACGCCGGCGGGCGTCTTGAGCCAGATATACGGGGCGTTGACTCCGCCATAGACCGTGTAGCCGATGCCGCTGAGCGTTTCGCGGATGAGTTTGGCGTTGCCCATGTAGAGATCGATGGTCTTTTTGACCTGCTTCTTGCCGTCTTTGGTGTAAATCGCCGCCGCCCCGGCCTGCGTAACGTACGAGACGCCGTTAAACTTCGTGCAGTGCCGCCTTTTCCAGATTGGCCCGACCTCGACCTCGCGTCCGTCTTTCGTGCTCGCCTTCAACTGTTTCGGCACGACGGTAAACGCACATCGCACGCCGGTAAAGCCGGCCGTTTTCGAAAAGCTCCGGAACTCGATCGCGACGTCTTTGGCCCCATCAATCTCATAAATCGAGTGCGGAATATCCGGATCGCAGATGAACGCTTCGTACGCCGCGTCGAAAAGAATGATCGCCTTGTTCTTCGCCGCGTAATCCACCCACCTGGCAAGCTGCTCTTTCGTCGCCACCGCCCCGGTCGGGTTGTTCGGGAAGCATAGATAAATCAAATCCACTTTTTCCGCGGGCGGCTCCGGCACGAAATCATTCTCCTCGGTGCAGGGCATATAGACGATTCCTTCGTATCGGCCCTGCCCCGCCGGCCCGCCGGTCCGGCCCGCCATTACGTTCGTATCCACGTACACGGGATAGACCGGGTCGCCGATGCCCACGATGTTGTCTAATCCGAAGATTTCCTGCATATTGCCCGTATCGGACTTGGCCCCGTCGCTGACGATGATTTCGTCGAGGTCGATATCGGCGCCGCGGGCCTTGTAGTCGTTATCGCAAATCGCCTGCCGCAGGAATTCGTACCCGATGCCGCCGTCGTCGTAGCCCCGGAAGCTCTCGGCCCGGCCCATTTCTTCGACCGCCTTTTTCATCGCACGGGTCACCGCCGGCGCCAGCGGCTGGGTCACGTCGCCGATCCCCATACTGATAATCTTCGCCTCCGGGTGCGCCGCCGCAAACGCCTTTTTACGCCGCCCGATCTCCGGGAATAAGTACCCCGCCTGCAGCTTCAAATAATTCTCGTTAATCCACGTCATCCCAAAACCCCGATAATCCACACAAAAGAAATGGTGTGCCGTGCACACCCGACTGGCTAAACAGAAGATATGATTCTATTGATTTGCCCCCCCGCCGTCAACCCCGTCGGCCAGAACACAGAAGACAGACAAAAAGACCAGCCGGCGGGGTACGAACGCGGCGTCTTTCGCATACCGCAAATCTTAAAAGGCGGCGGAATATAGCGGCTGAATGTCAATATAGATAAGATACTCTTGTATGCGGTCGCCTCGCATCCGCCAGATATTCGCAAAAGGAAGCGTTAATTCGCTGCCGTCGGTCCGCGTGTATGTGACCCGCCCCTGACAGATGACCGTCTCGGTGTGCAACCAGGTTTCCAGAATTTCATGCCGGAGCCCTCTGATACTGGCAAAAAAGGTATCGACCGCGTTGCGTATGGCCTCTTTGCCTGCCACCGCCGGCGCGCTGCCAAATCGAAATTGCGCACCGTCTTCGAGAAAACTCAAGAAAGTCTCGGTGTCCTTCGCATCGACACTGGCAAAAACCCGTCTGATCCACGCCGCATCGTCCAATGCAAAACCGCCTTCCTGGAACAACCTAATTCTTATCTACAAGACATACGCTTCCATGTTACATCCTTCGTCAGGGTTAGTCACTCCTTTTCGTATCCCAGGCTTGGCTGTTAATAGTTCCACAGGGTGGGCTTTCCTTCGACTTCGCTCCATTCGGCCCGATTCCTGCTTCCGCAGGAATGACGTCACCCCCGCGCAAGCGGGGGTCATGGCCGAGGGCAGGACCGTGAGCCCATCGAACGGTAGCCCGCCGATCAAAGCGAGTGACATTCTTGAAGGTGGGGCAATACCGTAAGGCATCCCCCAGGGAGCCCCACCCTACGCTACTGTCACAACCGACCGTGTTGCACTTCGCATGTTAATCGGCAGCCCGGCCGAAAGCCCGACAACAAGCAGAAATATGTGGTGTCCCCCAGATTTCCCCGGTGGACCGCCTGAAAAATCTTTTCAGACCGGGCTTGACGGCTGGCGGACTCCGGGGATAATCGGCGGTGTGAAACCATCAGAATCAAACCTGTTCACCGCACTCCTGAAACCAAAAGCCGGGGTAAGCCCATTCGCAAGAACGGCTGCGTTTCTGATAGACGCCACGATTCCCCAACCTTCTTTGTTGGAACGGGCACTGAGGGATTGAAAGGATGCAAGACTATCAGTATAAGCAGTTCTTGAGAGAAAGCCGCGATAAGGTTGCTGAGTGGATAGCCGATGCGAGGGTCAAGGGCCTGTTTGCAGGGGATATGAACCAGTTGGAAAACGATTGGAAGGCATACAAGGCTGTCTGGGATACCGAGGATAAGAGGCGTGACGAATATCTCAAAACGCCCGTGGGTCGGCGCCATACGCAGAAAATGCAACAATGGGAGGGAAAGTACCACGCCTATGAGGAACGGGAGAAGAAGCACGGCGTTGTGCTGTATGAAGACCGTCTGGCTGATAAGCATCCAGGACCACCCCCAAAAGATGATGATTACAAACCAGAGAAACTCGGTAATCCACTGGAGAAATTCGATATCCCAATAAAACCGGAGTCCTTGAGCATGAACGACTACCGGGTTTTACTGGGCGCTCTGCACGACGGGTTCACTTGGTATGAAAAAGACAAGAGCGAGTACATTTGCCCGGATTTGCGGAAATCGGATACGATAGTGGGTCAACTTTATTGGCAACGGATGATGAAAAACTCAGAGTATCAGCCCTTGATCGGCGAAGCCCTCCGGTATGTGGAGAAAGACATACAAGGAAGAGAATCGCAAGGATGATGGTGACCTGACCCCCGAAAAGTGTACCATTGTGGATTAGAGGGTATCCACTAAGATTTTGAGGTTTTTGTTGAAAGGGATATTCCGGGGACACCATATAATGGCACTAAGTTAAGCAATTCCCTTTCATAAAACAAGGCATGCCTTGCCGATGGTGCTCTCTGGGGACACCATACTTATTTCAGTCTTGTAGGGTGGGCTTTAGCCCATCGAATAAAGCGAGTGACATTCTTGAAGGTGGGGCAAGCCCCACTCTATAGAGCTTATTCGGTTCCTCCCTAATTATTCCGTGAGAAGACTTGCGGATGATCGTTGGCGCAGCATTCCAAAGTGTTGGTCTGCTACATAGAATAGTGCGCTAAGAGCATAAAAATCCCGCTCCAACTCTCTGGGCATCGTCTCCGGCTTCTTGTAATAGAGTTCGTGAGACACAGAAGCCCATGCGTCCTGAGCTATCGTGCGTACCTGAATCTCGAATGGCATCGTCTCCGCTCCACCCACGGCATGGTTTCTCAGGGCAACGATATACTGTATATCCATGTAATTAAAGACATCCCTCGGGCGATTCTCGATCTTATCGTCCTCAGAAATCAGTGTGAATGTTTTCTTTACAATCTCTCCCACCTTGTTCAAGTCAGAAAGAAAAAGACATACGACGCGAAGACCAACCAGATCACTGACGTGGTTGAATGGGTCTTTTAAATTCTTGTTCCTAACCTTCTTCGCGAAGGAATCAAACGACTTAATTCGGGATGAAAGTGCATGAATCTTTATCCTTCGTGCCTTCACAGCATAGTCTAAAAGCTGCGAGGCTTTCAGTCTGAGGTTTTCAAGGCGATCTTGCCTCGCTCGATACTCCTCAAGTAAATTCTTGATGGGCATTTCTCTATCCTAATAAGTCTTCTTTCTTACTGGCCTCGATTATCATGTCCACACCGGGAAAGTGATCACTCGTTGCGTGCGCTGTGATGTCAGAGCCGGTTACTTTTCCGTCAAATTTTATTGCAAAACTTTCAACATCCCCGAAGACCGAGATAGCATTCGGGTCAAATCTGATTACGTCAATTTCTCCCTTTACTCTGTCCCCCTCTTCTCTGCAATGGCCCGAATAATAATAGCCGAAATCACCGCCCAAAAGACGGTCGCCGTCGAGAACCAACACGCCTTTTCCAAAGAGACCCACCGAAGACTTGAATTCGACTACCCACAAACCATCATTTCTTGCCATTTGAACTTCCTTTCGTATCAGAGAATTCAAGTTGCCGTGAATCTTTCCTGTTGTTCAGACCCAACCGATCTCGAAGCATTATTGAGTCGTACTCGTTGTCTATGAACCATCTTCTCAATATCCAGGCTCTTCTGCAATACTGCCTTCCTGATTCAGGAGCACAGTTCCAAGATGTTCCCCTTCGTAGTTCGTGAAGCCTATCTCATTTCTCCCGTTTCATTTTCGGTTGTCCCCGTACCACCTTCGAGGAGTGGAGAATAACACAAAAGCCGCCAAGAAGCAAGAAAAATTCTCATAGCTTGTGGCCCGTGTGAAGTGCGGGTGATTAGATGCGTTTGGGTGTGGACGCGCAGTACGGCCAGATTTCTCGGCTGCGCTGCGCTCGAAATGACACCCTCCGCCGGAAAAGAGATTGCCGCGGCCCGATAGGTCGGGCCTCGCAATGACGGCGAGAATCACCTGACGGCGGAGTATCCAGAATCGACTTATTCTCTGTGTCCTTAATGCCTTCGTGGCTAATTCGTATGTCGTCGGTCGTATGTTGTACTGCGTGAAGCGCACTGGCAGCCCTATTCTTGTCATACTGAACCCATTCGACTGCCCCTTCGACTCCGCTCAGGGCTGCGGCTAATTCAGGGTAAACTCGGCCGAAGTCCGTCGATGCGGCGCCGGATGACGCACATCTGGCTGCGGACGGTAATTGCCTTCCATTCGAGACCAGATCTCTCCACTGCGGCCTGCCTTTGGCAGTCCTCCGGCCGAGATGACAACAACGAGCATTTCTTCGTGTCTTAGTGCCTTCGTGGCTAATCTAAAACCGTGTTAATCAGTGTGAATCCGTGTCTAAATACCCTTCTCTTTTGCTGTTAAATTAGGCAAAATGGACGAATTTTTTTAACGAATGGTGCTGGTAGCGCAAAGCAAAAATCGGAAAATCGAAAAGAATTTTTATTCCTTTCCCGGCAATGACTTACAGCAAAACGGCTGCCTACATTTTTGTAGAATTTTTAATGAATTGTGCAGGTAGGAGCATGTGTGGGGGGACGAGATCCCTCCGCTCGGCTTGCCCTCGGTCGGGATGACCGGGGGGAATCGTGCAGGCAGGAGCAATTATGGGGGCGTATGAAATTGATTATTGATTATTGATTATTTACTATTGATTATTGCGAGCCGAAGGCCGATGGCCTGATTTCCTAATCTCCAATTCGCTAATCTCTAATTCATTCACCAATTCACCAATTCACTGATTGATAGCGCGACCCTGATGATCAAGCTCACATGGACATTTGAGCTTCCGTATTGGCTTTTCCGGCTATTGATCCGGCCGGTACTCTTGTATCGCCGGGTCCGGTACGGGTACGCCTTCTGCCGGATACGGCTGACGCAGGGTAAGTACGCCATCGTCGATCCCGACGACTACCGGCGTCTGTCGAAGTATAAGTGGCATGCGTCCAGAAGATGTGGTGCTTTCTACGCGGTCTGCGCGGGCACGATCATAGGAGGCAAGAGACGCCGGCTGCACATGCACCGTGCGGTCCTCAACGTCCCGGACGAAATGCTCGTGGACCACATCAACCACAATCGCTCGGACAATCGAAAGGCGAATCTTCGCCCCGCCAGCCTCGCGCAGAACAATCGGAATCGGACGAAATACGGGCACGGAACTTGCAGCTCGAAATACAAAGGCGTCTGCTGGCACCGCAGTATGAGGTCATGGGAAGCACAGATCCGCGCCGACGGCAGGTCGATATCTCTCGGCTATTTCCACAATGAGGTCGGGGCGGCCAGGGCTTACGACCGGGCGGCGAAGAGACACCACCGCGAATTCGCCGCGTTGAACTTTCCGAAGTCGAACTATTCGGCATCGCGAGTTGTTCTTTTTCTGGCCGGCGTGCTTTTGGAGTACCTTGCGTGCTTTTGGACCACGCCGGACCGTCAGTCTCGCTGTCACGCAGAGCTCACGGTTAAGTACCACCGGCCTGCGACGGAGCCGCCCTTGACAGCCCCGCGCCCAACGCATACAGTGGCGGCGATGGCAAAGGAACTGTACATCATTGACGGCCACGCGCACATTTACGCCGCCTATTTCGCGCCAATGAGCGGCCAGTTGAACGGCCCTACCGGCGAGCCGACCAAGGCCGTCTATATCTTCACGATGGCGCTGCTGGGCCTGATTCAGCGCCGCAAGCCCGACATGTTGGCCGTAGCGCTGGACAGCAAGACCAAGACGTTTCGCAGTGACATTTACCCCAAATACAAAGCACAACGGCCGCCGATGCCCGAAGACCTGCCGGGGCAAATCAGCCGCATCGAGCAGATCCTGGAGGCGATGAATATCCCCATGCTCCGAGTCGAGGGCTTCGAGGCGGACGACATCATCGGCACCTTGGCCAAAAGGGCCGCCGCGGACGGTCACGATTGCCTGATTTGCACGAAGGATAAAGACGTGCTCCAGTTGCTCGATGAGCACATCAGCGCGTTCGACATCAAGACCGACACGAAAATGGACGTCAAGGCGATGGTCGAGAAGGTGGGCGTGAAGCCCGAGCAATTTATCGACGTGCTCGCGCTTCAGGGCGACGCCTCGGATAACGTACCCGGCGTCCCGGACGTGGGGCCCAAGACCGCGCTGGAATGGATACAGAAGTACGGCTCACTCGATAACCTCTACGCCCACGCCGACGACATCAAGGGTAAGCGGGGCGAGAATCTCCGCACGTTCAAAGATAAGGCCCTCCTGAGCAAAGAGCTGGTCACGATTGACTGCAATGTTCCCATCAAGATTGATTACAACGATTTGGCGTTAAAGAGTTCTGACAAGGCTAAACTCGCCGGGATATTTACTGAGCTCGGTTTCAATCGCCTGATCGCGCAGTTGGGCCTGACCGACGTGTCAGAGCCGTCTGGTTTGCCCGACAGGTCTGACGGTGGCGCGGCAAGCGAGACGCCGGGTGATACGAAGGATTATCAGCTTGTCGATACGCCGGAGAAGTTCGAGGCGTTCTTTGCTGAGCTGAAAAAGCAGAGCATCTTCGCCGTGGATACCGAGACAACGTCGGTCAATGCGATGCGGGCCGAATTGGTGGGCATGAGTTTTTCATGGCGGCCGGGGCGCGCGTTTTATCTGCCCGTCAAGGCGCCGCTGGGTTCGAAACATCTGGACGTCGATGCGGTCCGGCCGAAACTCGCGCCGATTCTGGCCGACCCGAACGTCAAAAAAATCGGCCAGAACATCAAGTACGACCTGCTCGTATTGCGAAACGCCCAAATGCCGATAAAAGGAATCCACTTTGATACGATGGTCGCTTCGTATTGCCTGGACCCGGAGCGCAGTCATTCGATGGACGAGATGGCGGCCGATTATCTCAATTACCAGTGCATCCCGATTTCGGCGCTCATCGGCAAAGGGAAAAATCAGCTTACGTTCGACATGGTCGATACGGCAGCGGCGTGCAATTACTCCGCCGAGGACGCCGACATCACCTTTCGGCTGTATCTTTACCTGAAGAAGCGGCTGGAAAAAGAGCCGCAGCTCCAAAAGCTGTTCGAGCAGGTCGAGATGCCGCTGGTCCCGGTGCTGGCCGAGATGGAATACAACGGCGTCTCGCTCGATACGCGCGTGCTGCGAAAGATGTCGGGCGAGATTAACGAGACGCTCAAGGGCGTCACCGAGCGGATTTACGAGCAGGCCGGGACGGTGTTTAATATCGACTCGCCCAAGCAGCTCGGCGAGGTGCTGTTCGACAGGCTCGGCCTGACGCCGGTCCGCAGGGGCAAGGCGGGGCGAAGCACCGATGCTGCCGTGCTCGAACAGCTCACCGGCGAGCACCCCGTGATCGAGCTGGTTCTCCAGTACCGCGCGCTGAGCAAGCTCAGGAGTACGTACGTGGATAAGTTAGGACTGCTGATACACCCGCGAACGGGGCGCGTGCACGCCTCGTTCAATCAAACCGTCACGGCGACAGGACGGCTCAGTTCCAGCAACCCGAACCTCCAGAACATCCCGATCCGCACAGAGTTGGGCAGCAAGGTTCGCTCAGCGTTTGTGCCGGGCCGGGACGGCGACTGCATCCTGAGCGCGGATTATTCGCAGATCGAGCTTCGGCTGCTGGCGCATTTTTCGAAGGACGAGGCGATGAGGGCCGCGTTCGCCGCGGACCATGATATTCACCGCTTCGTCGCGTCGCAGATTTTCGGCGTGCCGGAGCAGGACGTGACGAGCGAGATGCGCTCCCGCTCGAAGGCGGTCAACTTCGGCATCATCTATGGCCAGGGGGCGTTCGGCTTGTCGCGCTCAATCGGCATCAGCCAGGCGGAAGCGAAGAAGTTTATCGAGAATTATTTCGCCCGCTACAGCTCGATTCGCGAATTTCTGGACCTGTGCATCGCGCGGGCCAGGCAGACCGGCTATGCCGAGACCATTTTGCACCGCCGGCGTAGAATCCAGGACCTTAATTCGACAAACGGCAACAATCGCTCCCAGGCCGAACGGCTCGCGGTCAATACCGTGATCCAGGGCTCCGCCGCCGACCTGATTAAGCTGGCGATGATCGCTATTCAGCGAAAAATCGAGGCTGAACATCTGCCTCTGGTCCTCCTGTTGCAGGTCCATGACGAGCTTGTGTTCGAGCTTCCGGCCGCCCAAGCCGACGCGCACGCCCCGTGGATACGCGAGCTAATGGCCGGCGCGATCAAGTTAGACGTTCCGCTGAAGGTCGATATCACCACCGGCCCGAACTGGCTCAGCGGCAAATAGAGCCGTATTACGCTTATGGAATCGGCGAAGATAGAATTTAAGGTGATACAGGGAAAGTGAAATGAAGAAGGAAATAATAGTCCAGTTACATGGCAGTTTCGAAAAGGGCGTGCATAAAGACACGGATACCGGAACAGAATTCTGGTTCGCACGTGACCTTCAGAACCTTCTCGGCTACTCCAAATGGGAGAACTTTGCAAAGGTAATAGAAAAGGCCAAAACGGCCTGCAAAACCGCGGGATACGAGGTTGCGGACCATTTTCTTGGTATCAGGAAAATGGTCTCCCTTGGCTCAGGGGCTGAACGTGAAATTGACGATATCGCCCTGACCCGCTATGCCTGTTATCTGATTGCCCAGAACGGCGACCCGTCCAAAGACCAGATTGCTTTCGCCCAGACCTATTTCGCCGTCCAAACCCGCAAGCAGGAGATCATCGAAAAACGAATAGCCGAAGCAGAACGGCTCACTGCTCGCAGGAAACTTACGCTCTCGGAAAAGGAACTTTCGGGAATTATCTTTGAGCGGCTTGGCGATGGCCAGAGCTTCGGCAGAATCCGCAGCAAGGGAGATAAGGCATTGTTCGGCGGAAAATCCACGGAGCAGATGAAAGACCGTCTGCGAGTGCCGAAAGGTCGTCCACTGGCGGACTTTCTGCCGACAATCACGATCAAGGCCAAGGACTTTGCCAATGAAATCACCAATTTCACTATCAAGCGGGATGATATGCGGACCGAAGAAGGTATCACGGTTCAACACGTAAAGAACAATCGGGAAGTTCGAAATATCCTCGTAAAGCGCGACATAAAACCGGAGGCCCTTCCACCCGCGGAGGATGTAAGAAAGGTGGAAAGGCGGCTAATCTCCGAACAAAAGAAATTAGTGAGCAAGCCGGAGCCGTTTGAGCAGCCGCAAGACAAGCAAGAATGACTCATGAAACTCCAATTCAAAGCCAACCAGAAGTTTCAGCTTAACGCGCTAAACGCAGCTTGCAGAAAAGGCAGAGGGTCCCGGCCCGTAGAGATATATTTTGAGGAAATACCAAAATGGCGGAAAAAGAGACACTGTTTGGGTTTAACCACGAAGACACGAAGAATCTAATTGATTTTGGCTGGCCGGAGTGCTAAATTCGGGTCTTGCGAGGCCCCCGGCCTGAAGAGATATATTTTGAGAGAATACCAAAATGGCGGAAACATTGCCGATCATAACTGATAATAGGAGAGATAACACTGTAGTTCACGCTCTTGAGAAGCTCCTGCCTGACAATGTATGGATAATTTTTAGACGGATCGTGAAAGGTAAACAGTGACTCCCAAAGACAAATATCTATTTCACGAAAAACACCCAGGTCGATACGGTGAAAGTCATCGGCGGCGCAATTTGTTTCTGCCAGGAAAGCTAAAAGAACATTCCACCGACCAGCGATTAAGAGGGGACTCACAGGAACAGGCTCACAAGATCATACTAAATTGGGCAGAGTTGGACTTGAGTGGAAAGCTCGAAAAAAGAAAAGAAACCGAACTCGAGGGCGAGTTTATCACGCAGATTTTCGGCGAGGCGCTGGGTTATAAGCTGTTCTCTGCCAATGAAGCGACGTGGAATGTAAAGCCAAAATTCTCTATAAACGGGGGCGAGGCTGATGCGGCAATAGGTTTGTTTGAACATGGGCAGAAACGCAGTCCGATCGCTGTCATTGAGCTTAAAGGTCCGACAGTCAATCTTGACCGCGATAAATTCAACGGACGGACAGCCGTGCGACAGTGCTGGGATTATCTTGATGAATTGCCAGAATGCCCGTGGGGAATTGTCAGCAATTATGTAAGCTTAAGACTTTATCATAGAAATCATACGCCACGGGCTTATGAACATTTTGCGCTTCAAGACCTGCGCGACATAGAAACGTTCCGACAATTTTACTATATTTTTGAACGTGGGGGATTGCTTCCTGTAACAGTAGGTCAGCGGCCTCGTGCCGAAATTCTTTTAGATGTTTCAAACGAACGACAACGTGAGGTTGGAGACGAACTTTACAAAGATTATCACGACAGCCGAATCATTCTGATTGACCATCTAAAAAACGTATTGAATAAACCTCTGGAAACCGCCATCAAAATTTCGCAGAAACTTTTGGATCGTATTATATTTGTAGCGTTCTGTCAGAATAGAGACCTCCTGCCGGAAAATTCCATATATAGGGCGTGGAGCCAAGTGTCGCCATTTGAACAGGTAACCAATCCCCGGTGGCAGAATTTTTTGAAGCTTTTCAAAAGCATTGACAAGGGAAATCCCGAATGGGGTGTTCCGCCGTATAACGGTGGATTGTTCAAAGTTGACCCCGATGTTGACAATCTGGAGCTCGACGATAATTGGACGAATTTCTTCAACCGAATTGGCACGTACGATTTTCAACACGAAGTGAATGTCGATGTCTTAGGGCATCTCTTTGAGCGAAGCGTCCACGAGATAGAGCGCATCACACTGAGCGGATTCTTTGAAGTAAAGCCGGAGGCCGAACAGCCGAAGATGGGAAAATCGGCCGAACGAAAACGATTCGGGATTTACTATACGCCGCCGGAGTTTACGACTTTTATTACCAACAACACCATCGGCAAAGTGATTGAAGAGCGGTTTGCCCAGGTCGCACAACAAACCGGCATAAAACTTGAGGATGCCGAATTTGGCAAGCCAAGCAACAAACTCGCTCAATTCTGGACCGAGTGCCTCGATACGCTTAGAGAAATCAAGATAATAGACCCTGCCTGCGGAAGCGGTGCATTTCTGATACAGTCGTATTACTTATTAGAGGAGCAATATAAGGATGTAATCACTCAGATAGCTCACCACAACCAAAACGAGGCTGAGGAATTGCTTGAAGAAATTCCCAATTTTGTACTGCACGACAATCTTTTTGGGGTGGATTTATCGACAGAAGCGGTGGAGATAACGCAATTAGCACTTTGGATACGCTCCGCTCAAAAGGGGAAGACCTTGGCAGATTTGTCAAAGAATATCGTATGCGGCAACAGCCTGGTTGAAGATGCGGCGGTGCATCCGAAAGCAATGAAATGGGAAGAAACTTTCCCTGATGTTTTCAATCGATCAAATCGTGGTTTTGATTGTGTGATAGGAAATCCGCCGTGGGAACGGATGAAGCTGCAAGAGCGGGAATTCTTTGATGCGGCCGGCAAGCCCGAGATTGGCTCCGCGGTCAATGCCGCCACGCGCCGGAAATTGATAGAGAAACTTGAAAACGGAGGGCCTGAGCTTTATCAACGTTATCTTGGGGCTAAAGAATCGTCGGAAAAAATCTTAGATTACATTCGCAAGTGTGGGCGCTATAAACTGACAGGCAAGGGGGACATAAATACTTATGCTGTCTTTGCCGAACTTGCAAAGAGTATTGTTGCACCCGACGGGCAGGTGGGACTTCTTGTTCCGTCAGGAATTGCAACAGAGCACACAACTAAGGATTTTTTTGGAGAATTGACGAATTCAAGCAGGGTGAGCGCCTTATACGATTTTGAGAATATGGCGCCCATATTTCCCGATGTCCATCATTCGTACAAATTCTGCATATTGCTTTTCGGCGGAGAAAAAAGAAAATCCAAAGAAGCCGATTTTGTGTTTTTTGCTCACCAGATAGACGAATTAAAAGACAAGAAGCGGCACATAATCCTTTCGGGAAAAGATTTCAAGCTACTCAATCCTAATACCCAAACCTGCCCGATTTTCCGCTCTCGCAAAGATGCGGAACTTACAAAGGCAATTTATAAGCGCGTGCCGGTGCTGGTTGATAACAACCGCAAAGAGGGCGGAAATCCTTGGGGCATTAAATTTTCAAGAATGTTCGACCAGACCAACGACGCGGATCTTTTCAAGGATGCGGGTGAACTCAAGAAAGAAGGTTTTAATCTTGGCGGAAATATCTGGAAAAAGGGTAAACAGGTATTTTTGCCACTTTATGAGGCAAAAATGTTCCGGCACTATGATCATCGCTTTGGGAGCGTGTACATAAAGCCGGAAAACTGGATTAATCAGGGGCAAACAACGGAAAGCACGCTTGTTGAACATCAGAATCCGGAATTTGTTGTTCAGCCCCGTTGGTGGGTAGATGGTTCAGAGGTTTCCAAGAAGTTGTCATCCTCAGCATCAAATAGAGGTTTTATTGCTTTCAGAGATATAACAAGAGTTACTGATTCAAGGACTATGATAGCTTCTTATATTCCATATTCGGGTATATCGAATACTGCTCCTTTGTTACTCACTGGGCAGGGTATCTCAGCAAGGGAAGAATGCTGCCTGCTTGGGAACCTTAATTCCTTTTCTTTTGATTTTGTAACCCGTCAGAAAGTCGGACATATTCATTTGAATTTCTTTATTGTCGAGCAATTGCCCGTTTTCTCACCTGATTTTTATGATGAAGAATGTCCATGGGACAAGAAGCAGACATTGGAGAAGTGGGTTAGTGAGCGTGTGCTGAAACTGACGTGTACGAGCAACGATATGCGACCTTTGGCAGAAGCGGCGGGATTTAAGGAAGGAGTGTACAAGTGGAAAGAGGATGAGCGAGCGGAGCTTATGGCTGAGCTTGACGCAGCATACTTTCTGCTCTACGGCATAGAACGTGAGGATGTAGAGTATATTCTTTCGACATTCAGTGGAGCACGAGCAGAAGACGAAGGCATTTTCAGTACCGGCAGCCCATTTGAACGCATACTGCGGCATTATGATGAGCTGCGCGGAGAATAAGAGAGGGATGTTGTAATATGAATAGGTAAACGTCCCGCGTATTTTTCGCGTATTTTTCAACATAATATTTGGAATAAGAATTCCCAAATTCAAACCCTCTCAAAGTTGCGCGACGCCCTTTTGCTGAAACTAATGAAGGGGGAAATAAGGGTGAAGGGACAAAAACAGTTTATGTTATCTAAGGGAAAAATAACTGAATTACTAAAATTAAAAGACGATGGTTTTTTATACCATCGCGAAAGCAAAGACCTTGAATTTAAGGAACAATTTAATTTAGCGGGTTTAGGCGAGTATTTTAAAGACTTCGCTGGTTTTGCAAATAATACAGGCGGTTATTTAGTTTTCGGTATCACTAATAGCCCGCGAAAACTGATTGGTCTCAATTCAAAAGCACTTGAACAGTTCGAAAGCATTGACCCCGAGAAGATCACCGGCTTTTTGCTTGATATATTTTCGCCAAATATTGATTGGATGCAGACTGTATTTGAAGTTGAAGGCAAAAAATTCGGAATATTTTATATTCGCGAAGCCAAAACAAAGCCAGTAATAGCCAAAAAAGATGAAGGCAAAGAGCAAATTATTAAAAATGGTGATGTATTTTTTAGGTATGGTGGCAGAACCCAAAAAATCCAATATGCCGAACTTCATAATATTATTCACAAAAGAATTGAGGAGCAGAATAAATATTGGATAAATCTAATGTTGAAAATTTCAAAGATTGGGCCTTCCAATGCTGCAATATTGGACGCCGAGCAAGGCATCATCGAAAAAAACGAAAATCAAATATTGATTATTGATGAGGATTTGGCAAAAAAAATTAAGTTTTTGAAGGAAGGTGAGTTTTCAGAAAAAGGAGGTGCAACGACGGTAAAATTGGTAGGAGATGTTCATCCAATTGATTCCGTCGAGATAGTAAAGTTTGAAAAGAAAAATTTGTTGGAATTATATCCCTTGTCGTGCAAACAGTTGATAGATGCGGCAAAAGAAGCGATTCCAAGCGTTAAGCAGGGTGAAATTTACGACACAATCAAAGCAAACAATCTTAAAAAGAACTCTGATTATGCCTATTACATTTTTAAAAATAGAAGTCAAGAAGAAGAATTTGAAAAAAATGGGACAGTACCGAAAGGAATAACGTCTATATATAATAAAAACGCTGTAGATTATATTGTTAAACTTTTAAAGAATCGTACCCTATGACCCCAATCTTCGAATCACATATTGAAGAATTTGTCATTGAGCTTCTGGAAAAACAGGGGTTCGATTATCTTGCGCCTGAACAGCAGGAAACTGAACGCCGGGATTTAGGCGAGGTTGTTTTATTGAAACGTTAAATCCATCCATCCCGCGGGTTATTACGGGTTATTAGGGACGTTTGCCGATTTCGGGCTCAGGTAGGAGAATTCGGTGGCCCCCTTACTTGAATTTGGTGTGCGGAGCAACCCCAGCCTGCGGCTGGGCGCTGCGTGAAGCGGGCCTCGTGAAGCCCTTCGACTGTGCTCAGGACGGCGTCTGTGGCAAAGGAAATATGAAGCAAGACAATCAAATCACCATTTATGAAACCGAAGACGGGAAGGCCCGGATAGAGGTTCGGTTTGAAAACGAGAACGTCTGGCTGACCCAAAAACAGATGGCGGAGCTTTTTGACTGTTCGGCAGACAATGTTTCGCTGCATCTTAAAAATATTTACACGGAAAAAGAGGTTGAGCCGAAGTCAACTACCGAGGAAATCTCGGTAGTTCAAAAAGAGGGGCAAAGAGAGGTCAAAAGAAACATAACTTTTGAATTCAGGGGGACGCCTTACATAATTCGGTGTGGGGCGCAGCCGCCTCGTGAAGCGCGGGGCGTCTCAAAGGGCGCATCTTACCGGGCGGAGGTGGAAAATCCGAAATGCACTCAAAGGGCCGCTTGAATTGCTGGGGAAAATGGCTATAAACAGCCGATACTCTGTCTGGGCGAGGCTGGTGAAACCAGACGATGCTGAGTGAGAATAGAGACAAAAACTGGGGCGGCCTGACATGAGTAATGACAGAAGGATAGCCTACTTTTCGATGGAAGTCGGCCTTGAAAGCGACATGCCCACCTACAGCGGCGGGCTTGGGGTTCTGGCCGGCGATACCATTCGCTCGGCGGCCGACCTGAACGTTCCAATGGTCGTCGTAACCTTGCTCCACCGGGAAGGGTATTTCTATCAGAAGCTGGACGCGAACGGCGTTCAGACGGAGGAGCCGGTGCTGTGGGGCGTCGAAGATTTCCTTGCGCTGCAGGAACCGACCGTAACCGTGAACCTCGAAGGCAGAGACGTGAAGCTCAGGGCCTGGAAATTCGAGGTGCGCGGTTTTGGAAAAGACGGCGTGCCGGTTTATTTCCTGGATACGAACCTTCCGGGCAACAGCGACTGGGAGCGGACACTGACGGACCACCTCTACGGCGGCGATACATACTACCGGCTCTGCCAGGAGGTCATCCTGGGCATCGGCGGCGTGCGAATCCTTCGGGCGCTCGGACATGACAAAATCGACAGATTTCACATGAATGAAGGCCATGCGGCTTTGCTGACGCTGGAGCTTCTGCAGGAGCGGTGTCAGAGCGAGGCAAGAAATTCCATCTCGGAGCAGGACATTGACGCGGTACGCAGCAAATGTGTCTTCACCACGCACACTCCGGTACCGGCCGGACATGACACATTTCCCCCGGAGGAGATTCACAGGGCGTTAGGAGACCACATCGGACTGCAAGCCAAGGACCTGATATTCCACGAGGAGGGTCTTAACATGACGCATCTGGCCCTGACGCTGAGCCATTATATAAACGGCGTGGCCAAGAAGCACGGAGAGATTTCCAGTCACATGTACGCTCCTTATCGAATTGACTCGATCACCAACGGGGTGCACGCAGCCACCTGGACCTCCATGCCGTTCCAGCGATTATTCGACAAGTTCATTCCCGGCTGGCGGCAGGACAACTTCAGTCTGCGCTACGCTTTGAGCATTCCGGCGGAAAAAATATGGGAGGCCCACCTGGAAGCGAAGCGAAAAATAATTCATTGTATCAATCGGCAAACCAACCAGGGGATGGACGTTGAGACGCTGACGTTGGGTTTTGCCAGGCGGGCGGCGAGCTACAAGAGAGCGGACTTGCTCTTGAGTGACGTGGACCGGCTCAAAGAGATTCATTCCAAAACAGGGGCCTTTCAGATCATCTACGCCGGCAAGGCTCATCCCAAAGACGGCGGCGGCAAAGAGCTTATTCGCCGGATATTCCAGGCGATAGAAGCTCTAAAGGGGGACGTCAAAATTGCCTATCTTGAAAACTACGATATCGAATTGGCGAAGCTTATCACGTCCGGCGTCGATATCTGGGTCAACACGCCCCTGCCTCCGATGGAGGCGTCGGGCACGAGCGGCATGAAGGCCGCTTTGAATGGCGTTCCATCATTCAGTGTTTTGGACGGCTGGTGGATCGAGGGCTGTATCGAGGGCAAGACGGGCTGGTCAATCGGACAGGACGCCCGCGACCCGGAAGCCCAGCGGGACAATGAGCAGGATGCAGCGGCCCTCTATGACAAACTCGAAAATACGATCATCCCGCTGTTCTACGGTCAGCCGGAGCAGTTCCGTGACATGATGACTCACTGTATCGCTCTGAATGGCTCGTTTTTCAACACGCAGAGGATGGTTCAGCAGTATGTCCTCAAAGCCTATTTTGCCTGATGCCAGTCAGGCGGAATGGCCCGTCCCATAGAACCGGCGGCAGCTTATCCGTTCTTCTTTTCGCGTTTTGCCTGCCTCTTTTCTTCGGCGGTTCTTTTGGGCTGTTTCTTTGTTTCTTTTCGTGTATCTCGTGACTTTGACATACGGCTTATCTCCAAAAAATATTCTATAAACAACGGCACACGATACTAAGAGCAATTAGTTAACCACATTTCGCCGAGAATGCAATAGCCATCCTGCACAAAAGCAGCATCATCGTACCTGATCAATGAGAACGCATGTGTTCAAGATTTCGCGTGTCCAGCGCCTGTTCATTCCCACTGCGGGCCGGGGGGCTGGTTCAGGGTCTGAGTCCATCGCTGGCTGGCCTTTTCGAATTCGACCCGGTCATCGTGTATCTTGACGACGGTGATGCCGTCAATCGTTTCGCCCTCGCGGACGACCTGCGTGCCGACTACGGCGGTGGAGATGTCCTCACTGCGAACGATGCCGGTGACCATGCCCTTCGGCGGGACTTTGGCCCTGGGGGCTGCAGCGCGCAGGCCTTTATCCGGATTGGCTTCGATGTAGTCGCTGATGAATTCCTCCACGGCGTCCCGGACTCGGCCGCCGAGGCCCTTGAATTCGGCCAGCGAAACGTAGCCGACCGTAGCCGTTTGCCACGTTGCGGCAAGAGAGCGTCTCGGCTCCGGCCGCAGCAAAACGACCGTCTGTACGAATTGCACGTGGATCGAATACGAAGCGAAGCCTGCGGCCTCCTCGGCGACGGCGTTGATGCTTACGTCGAGTATCGCCGCCGCCGACCTGGGCTGGCGCTGCTGCAAATACGCCCTCACATCCTGCAGAAAGCTCTCGTCGGATTCGGCGTTTGCTGTCTGCATCAAAGCTTCGTTAGGCTCCTGGGCCTGTTCAGCGTCCTCCGCGGGCGGACCTTTGGTTTGTGGCTGTTCAATCACAACAATCCGGCGTCCGCGAAGCTGCTGTTCGATAGCCGTTTGCAGGTCGTGCTTTCGCAAGCCGTATTTCTCCACTACCGCCGGCAAAGCCTCCACGACGACCTCGATGCCTTCGATCCCTGTCAGGACGTCTTTGGTGTTAAAGCCGGCCGGCGGCTTGTGCAGCACAGACTCTTGCTCCTGAGTCGCAAAGAGCACGCCTTCGAGAAAGGCCTGGCGGTGTTTTCGGATTGTGTCCGCCGCAGGTTCCTGCGGCGGCACTGGCGTACGTTGCATGGCCAGCCCCCCTGCTGCAACGAGCAAGACAACGCTCAAGACGTGACGGTTTCTTCGTTTCATAATGTCTTACCTTTCTTCCAAAGCATCGAACCGCATGAACAATTCAACAAATCTGCCGGACCCATCCTGCCAGCCCTGACTCGATCAGATTACCCTGCGTCAAAGACAAACACGCCGGGTTTGATCGGACGTCTGTACTCATAGAGGGACTTGGAGTGTTTGATCACACCCTTCTGTCTCGTTTTCATTGTTGGTGGGCCAACTACAAATCCCCAATCTGACAATCCGCCCCATGTGAACTCGATGCACTTTCCTTTTTCGGATTCCTGTCCATGGAAAATGATGAACTCCGGATCGAAGTCCGTGACAAAATCAGGCAGGTCATTGGGGAGACGGCCTAACTTGTATCTCTGTCCCAGATGCTTATCAGCTTCTCCCGACAGAAGCCAAGCCTGAATAGCGTCAACATCCACATTCTGCCGAACCCATTTTTCAGAACCCTGTAAGAAGAAGACGGCTCCTGGAGGACGCAATATCCAACTCCCCACAAAAAGAATAATGGACAGCAGTGCAGTAGTAATGCACCTGCAGCGCATTCGATCTGGCTTCAGATGAGAGAAACCTCTTATTATGGCAAGAAGTACGACAACAATCTTTGATAACTCACACAGAAGAAAAGGCAGGATAGAGCCAAATGAGGGAGAGTTTTGAAGCCCCCCACGGTAGGATAAGAAACCAGCGGCGGCAAATTCGACGGCAGTGATAAGACAGATTGCTGTCAAGATAGAGATATCTACTTTGTAGGGCAGTTTCTTTAGAGCCTGAGGCATAGGTCCCTCCTCGATCGGTCAGGTATGAGCATTTCCAATACGCAACTTCGCACTATACATTTCCGCCTTTTTTTTATTGGCGACCAGATTCCTCCACTTCGTCCCGAAAAGCAACGGGACTCTCCCGCAAGGGATGGCCAAGCTCACGGTCGGAATGACGTGGAAGATGGCCAAGCCCCTTAGGGGCAAGCTGCTCGCAGATTTTTTTATAGACCTGCTCGATGGTGATGGCGCTGATGCTGTGCTGCGGGTCGGTGCTGCGTATTTTGTGGCCCCGGCTGTAAGGCTCGTTGGCGACCATGCACTCGGCGCGGCCGTATGGGGCGATTCTCGCCGGGTTCGACCAACTGAACATCAGGACCAAAGGCGTCCCCAACGCCGCGGCGATATGGCCCGGCCCCGTATCGTTGCTGACCACCAGTCGCGCCGCTCGCAGCAGAGCGACAAGCTCCTTGAGCGACGTCCGCCCCGCCAGGTTTGCTACGGGAACACGGGTCAGGCTTTTCAGTCTTTCGGCCAGAGGCTCCTCAGCCGCTGTGCCGGCGGCCACGATAGGCAGGCCGAACTGTGACGAAACCTTCTGGGCCACAAACGCAAACCGCTCGACGGGCCAGCACTTGTCCGGCTGGGCCGAGCCGGGCACAAGGACGGCGTAGTTATTCTCTGCTACCCCGTGACTTGCCAACAAATTCGCCACGGACTCGGCGGCAGCCCGGTCCTGCGGAAAGACGAATTCCACGCTGGTCTGCGAAGCCCCGGCGGCTTGAATCATCCTCATGTAATAGTCCACCAGATGAGGATTGTCCGGGTCCGGCGGGACCTTGTCGGTATAGAGGAGGCCGGCGAACTCCCGGGCGTTGGCCATGCCGACCCGCTTTTTGCAGCCGGACAGCCACGCCAGAATTGCCGTCCTGAAAAGGCCCTGGAAGTCGAACGCGACGTCGAACCGGCCCCGGCGGAGCCGCCCGATGAGCGAGATAAGGGCGCCGAATGCACGGGGATGGAACCATGCCTTGCCGAGGAACTTGCGGTCGAAGGGAATCACTTCGGTCAGGTGCGGGTGATTCTCCAAGAGCGGCGCGAATTCCGGCCGGACAAGCCAGCTTATCTTTGCATCGGGAAAGCTCTTGTGCAGCGCCGTCAGCGCCGGCAGCGCCAGGACGATGTCGCCCAGCGAGCTTGGCTTTGCGATCAGGATGTTTTTCAATGCTTCCGGCATCGTTCGTACTGCGTATACTATTTTTCGTCGTCAGGCCATTGTATGCGTTTTAGCGGCGGCAGGCAATCGGCCGAGAGAAAATCCAGAATTGAAATGCAAATGAGCCGCTTCCATATTAGAATGAGAAGCATAGTTGAGTCCTATGGCGAAAAAAGGCAAATACGTCTATGAATGGCCCCGGGCGATGGTGACGGTCGATGCGGTGGTCTTTCGCCGCGCCGCCGGCAGGACCGAGGTGCTGCTGGTCAATCGCGGGAAAGAGCCGTACAAGGGCAAGTGGGCTGTGCCGGGCGGATTTATCGAGATGGACGAGGAGCTGGAGGACGCCGTGGCGCGCGAGCTGCAAGAGGAGACCGGCCTGATGGGCGTGAAACTGGAGCAGATGAGAGCTTTCGGCACGTGCGGCAGAGACCCTCGCGGCAGGCTGATTTCAATCGCCTTCACCGGCATCGTGAACGAGGGCCAGGACGAAATCAGAGCCGGCGACGACGCTGCAAAGGCCCAGTGGTTCGACGTGGAAAGCCTGCTCGAAGATATGGCCTTCGACCACGACGAAATGATCGCCTGCGGCCTCGAAAGGCTGAGAAAGATAGGGCGCAAAATGGACAGCTAAACAGGGATGGATTCCCGCTTTCGCAGGGTATGTATTTAGCCGGGGAAGAGCCATCCCCATCCCGATAACGACAATCGGGATGAGGCTGCCACCCAATAGGATTGCTGGAAAACGGGTGGCAGCCTCAAAGCCGCAGGCTTTGGGGATGGTTGCGAATGATAGGAGCCGGCTAAACGCATACTTTGGCAGGAATGACAAGAAAACGGTGGGGCGAGCCCCATCCTACGGATCCAAAAAATGAGCGACAATGTTGATATTTCGGTAGATTTTGCCGGGCTGAAACTGGCGAATCCCGTCTTTACGGTTTCGGGGACGTGCGGGTACGCCGACGAGCTGAGCGACTTTATAGACGTCAACTGCCTCGGCGGGTTTATCACCAAGAGCGTCACGCCGGCGCCGCGAAAAGGCAACGCAACGCCGCGAATCGTCGAGACCGATTCAGGAATGCTCAACGCGATCGGCCTGGCGAACGTGGGCTTAGAGAAATTCATCGAAGAGAAATTGCCCGTGCTCGAAAAGTTCTCGCCGGCGGTGTTCGTGAACGTCGCGGGTCAGACCATCGAGGAATACGTAGCCGTCATCGAGCGGCTGTCGTCGGAAAGCGCGATAGCCGGATTCGAATTGAATATCAGTTGTCCGAACGTCGCCAAAGGCGGCATCAGTTTCGGCCGAGACCCGCAGCAGGTGACGGAGATTACCACGGCGGTAAAAAAAGCCGCTGGCCGCAAGATTCTCATGGTCAAGCTCTCGCCCTGTGTGACGGACATTAGCGCCATCGCACGGGCGGCGGTCGAAGCCGGCGCCGATGCGCTGAGCCTGGTGAACACGTTCACGGCGATGGTTATCGACATCGAAACGCGCCGGCCCGTTCTGGCCAACCGAACGGGCGGACTGTCAGGCCCGGCCATCAAGCCCATCGCTGTCTATCTGGTCAACAAGGTCTATAATGACGTCGCCAAAGCACGCGGCATTCCGATCTTAGGGCTGGGCGGAATCCGGACGGCTTCGGATGCCATTGAATTCATCATCGCCGGGGCCTCGGCGGTCGGCGTCGGTACGGCGAATTTCATCGAGCCGGACTGTGCGGCCAAAATCATCGAAGGCATCAAACAGTATTGCCTTCGCCATAACGTTGCGAACATCAAAGAGCTGATTGGGTCGCTTTTGTAGCGAGGAGCAATCATGACAGTGAAAATGCGTCGCTTCGAGAAAGCCCGGGCGAAGTTAATTTGTACCATACTATTTGCATTGCTTTTTGCTGCGCCGGGCTTCGGTGCAGCACAGACGCTTTTGCTGGACGAGCGCCCGGCCGAGCCTGAAGAATGGGGCTACCGCCCCGCCGACGGCGACGTCTCACAGGTCACGCCGCCGAGCTTCAGTTGGCGGCCGCAGAAGGGCCTGACGTGGGAGATCCAGTGTGCCGCTGACGCCCAGTTCAGCAAAATCGAGTACCGTGCGGACGGTGTGGAATTCAACGTGCATTGCCCGCCGCAGACGTTTGAGCCGGGGACGTACACGTGGCGCTATCGCGGCAAAGACAAAAGCGGCGCATACACCAACTGGAGCCGGGCGCGGACGTTCACGATTGCCAAGGACGCCGTGGCGATGCCGCTGCCGGCCCGCAAGGAGCTGATCGCCCGCATACCGAAGACGCATCCGCGACTCTTTATGCGGCCTGAGAATCTCGGCCGGCTGCGCGAATTAGCTCAGGGTAAAATGAAGCGCCAGTACGACGAGCTGGTCAAAGAATGTGAGGGGCTCTTGGCCAAACCGCCCGCCACCAAAGAGCCGCCGACGTATCCGGAAGGCATGCAGAGCGGCAGTGACGAATGGCGCGAGATCTGGTGGGGTAACCGGACCTATACCATCCGGGCGCTGAATGGAGCGGCGACGCTTGCCTTCACGCGCCTGTTGGGCGGGCAGGAAAACTACGGCCTCGAAGCCAAACGCATCCTGCTGGAATGCGCCAAGTGGGACCCCAAGGGCAGTACGGGCTACCGCTATAACGACGAGGCGGGCATGCCCTTCGCGTATTACTTCAGCCGCACATATTCGTTCGTTAATGACCTGCTGAACGAGCAGGAGAGGCAAATCTGCCGGGACGTTATGAAAATCCGCGGGCAGGAGATGTATCAGCATCTTTGCCCGCGTCACCTCTGGCAGCCGTACGCCAGCCACTCGAACCGCGCCTGGCACAAGCTGGGCGAGGCCGGCATCGCCTTCCTGGGCGAGATCGAGGAGGCCGAGGACTGGGTGTGGTTCGCCGCGAACGTGTTTTTCAACGTGTATCCCGTCTGGAGCGATGACGACGGCGGCTGGCACGAGGGCGTGAGCTACTGGTCCAGCTACATCGGCCGCTTCACCTGGTGGGCGGATGTGATGCGCGAGGCAATGGGCATCAACGCCTACGATAAGCCCTACTTTTCCAAGCTCGGCTACTACGCGATGTACCTGATGCCGCCCGGCAAGATTGACGGCGGATTCGGCGACGGGGCGAACCGCTACAAGGCGTCGAGCCTCGTGCCGCTGATGAGCCAGCTCGCCGCCCAGGCCGGCAACGGGCATTGGCAATGGTACACCGAACAGATGGGCGGCCCGCAGCCGGAGAGGGGCTACATTGGATTCATCCGCGGTGCGCTGGCAGAGGTCGAGCCGAAAGCGCCCGACGGCCTGCCCGCGTCCAAGCTGTTCAAGGGCATCGGACAGGCGTTTTTGAATACGACGCTGACCAGCGCCGAGAACGATGTGCAGGTCATCTTCAAGTCCAGCCAGATGGGCACGCAGTCGCACGGCAGCGAGGCCAACAATTCGTTCGCGCTGTGGGCGTACGGCCAACGGCTCCTCATCCGAACGGGCCATTATTACAGCTACGGCGGCCCGCATCATCGCGACTGGATGTGGAGCACCCGCTCGGTCAATAACATTACCGTCAACGGAAAAGGCCAGACTAAGCGCAGCGCCAAAGCCCAGGGGCAAATCGTTGCCTTTGAGACTACGCCGGCGATGGACGTTGTCGTGGGCGAGGCCGGCTCAGCTTACGAGACGCCGCTGGAGCGTTTCACCCGGGCGATTATTTTTGTCAAGCCGGAAGTGGTTATTGTCTATGACAGGCTGGAGGCGAAGGAGCCTTCGACGTATGAATACTGGCTGCACGCGGTCAACAAGTTCGATGTGAAGGGCCGAGAAGAAATCCAGGTCCGAAACGGCGATGTTGTCTGTGACATAGCTTTTCTAACACAGGGGAATCTATCTTTCACGCAGACGGACCAATACGACCCGAACCCCGGCCCGCAGATCACCCTGCGCGAGTGGCACCTGACCGCCAAGACGGCCGAAAAAAGGCAAAAGACCGAATTTGTCACCGTTTACTGGCCGCACCGTGCGACAGACGAGATCAAAAAACGGGCCATTCTGCGAAGCATTGACGGCGGATACGCCCTGAGCGTCGAATTGGCCGACAAAAAGCTCACCGCCCTTCTACCCACCGACGACGAGACTGAATTGCGCGAACCAGACGGCCTGACAACCAAAGGCGCCATCAAGCTCAAACTGGAAGGTCCCGGCCCTCAGCCGCCCCAAATCCTCGAAGTCCGAGAGGGTGATTTGAATTGATTCCGGACTTTGCACAGTAGCTACCAAGGGAAAACTCAACGTATATCCCATGTCTTCAACTACGTCCAAGGCTCTTGTGGTAGGCGCTATACGCTTCAAAGAAGAGAGGCTTGGGGACGGCAAGTGCCGCATTCCTGATGGATTCCGGAAATCTATCAAGCTCAGCTTTTCCGTTTTCTGACAGAATCTCAGGCTTGGAGAGCATTTGATGAAGAGTAAATGCGGCGCGGGCGATATTCGGCTTAGAGCCAAGAAGCTCTAATCCAAGGCAAGTATACATGATAAAAGCTTCATTGATGCTGGGATTGAACTCAATCGTCTCCGAAGGATTCCTGTCGGCGTGCTTGAGAAAGTTGTAAGTCCTCTTGAGGGTATTTATCCAATATCTACGATACTCATCCTTGATTACCAGGGAATCGTACAGAAGGTCTCGGTTTCCGGCCTTCTCATTGATATCCTGCACAACCTGATAGGCGGAACATGCGAGGGTATGTACGGATATGGGATCCCCGTCGCTGAACCAGAGGCTGATTGCGGTGGTAAGCTGCCTTGATGCTGCTTCAATTTTGTCGAGTCGGATGGTTTGCGTTATATGCTCCAACAACTAGTTCTCCTGTTGGCTACCGTTTGTAATCGGCGGCTGGATTTCAACTTTGGGCGAGGCTTTTTCGATTTTCTCCCTGAGTGCTGAGGACAGTTTCTCTCCCGACAGCGCACGGACAGGGTCTGTCTCACTAAACCAAAGCTCTATTTCTTGATCTCGGTCGGTCCGGATGGTGAAGTTGAACTCCTCCAGCGTGACGTCGGGATTGTATCCAAGACTGACGATGGTGACTCCAGGCATGGCCTCCAGTGCATTCCTCACCGTGTTAAACTGGCCATAGTAGCCAAACGTGAAACCTCGGTTTTGGCGTGAATCCCAGCCATACCATAGGATGAAGGCAACGAAGGCGGTGACAAAAACAAGCAGAATTGTCGTTACCCATTTCATCTTATTCTTCCAATGGCGCACCCACGAAGCCGCTGATTGTGCGATTCTTTTCTTGGTCCCTTTCGCTTATAAAGAAGATTATAGCACGTCACGGTGCGCAAAGCAACAGGGAAAAATCGTACTCAGCTTCGGCGTCGGGGGACGAATTGAGGGGGTGGTGAAGGCGCAGCTATCAGACGGCGGATTCACTTTTTTGCATCCATTCGGGTAGAGGCGCGCCGGTGGCCAGGCTATAGGCCGTTTCAGGCGCAATGTCGATTTCGTTATTCCACGTAATGACGCCAAGGTCCTTATGAATTTCCGCTTTATTAAACACATTTGGATCGCGAAGCACTGAGAAGACGCCGCCCTTTTCAATAAGAGGCTTACAATCGAGAATGCCGGACTTGCCGTCGTCGAAAGTAAGCTCTAATTAAAGGCCTCAGGGACAGCCACCTATTTCTGTCAGCGTCGCTGCGAACTCAGCTTGAGCTTCTGAATCTTTTCCTGAAGCCACAGGTTGATCAATGTATGGGGTGAGACGCCTCTTTCCTTAGCAGCGAGGCAAATGGTTTGGGATAATCCTTTCTCGATGGCATACAGAGATTCCTCGGACTCCAGCTCCACATCGGCTCGGACGGACCGGGTTTTACCCCAATAGTCGGACAAATCGTGCTCATCCCAGAAATCGCCTATTCCAGCGTACGTTGCCGCTTGGGAGACACTACTCTTCCTGCTGATACTTTTCCCTCGACTGCGCTCGGGACAGGTCTTTCTGCTATTACTTCTTCTCATAACGCCTTCTTTCAGCGACGGTCATGTCGCGTGCCGTCAGTACTAAAATACGATGATCTGGTTTGTGGATGAAGAACACGACCAGATACCTGCCGGCCTCGGTGCGCCCCAAGGCAGCGTATACATTCTCGCCGCGGCGATGTCCTTTCTCGACAAGACGGAACATGGCCCGTCTCTGAAGGACCTGGCAAACTTCCTCGCAGGAAACACCGTGCTTGATGCTAATCTTCTCGATGACAGAATCCAGCCAGATGATTCCATTTATTTTCAAAGTCATTGCTGACAAACCCTTTTTCGCCTTGTGGCAGTTGCCATTTGCTGCCAATCAAGATAATAGCAAGGCACGGCGGGAAAAGCAAGAGGGAAAAACACGTCTCCGCTATTCCTCTTCGATAGCTCAGGCGTTTACTTTGAGGGCTTTGTAAATGACCAGTGGGTTTGGATGATGCGCCATCGCCCATCTCGGCGACAGTAGACTTCGGTGCAGTTCCAACGGCTCTGTGTTTCTCCGCCGTAAGAAACATAGTTGAAAGTCAACACGGCCACATCGCCATGAAGCTGCACCTTAGGGTTGATAAGCTCATAACGGTCAATCTGAACTTTGCCGCGTATCGCCTCGTAATAGCGTGTGAGTGCTTCAAGACCATCCAACCGACATTCTAAAAAGGGATCGAAATAAACGACTTCGGGGGCCGATATCTCTATAAAACCTGACGGATCCCCTTTCCCCCATCGATCTAATGCTGCCCGCTCCATGGCAATTAGAGCGGCAGTTGTGTCGTTCTGATTTCCCATGGTTACATTTCCTTCTTGAGGGTCTCTGACTGGTATGCCGCCTGCAACCCATAGTTGCCACAGCCTGCCCGCAAACGTGGACTACTGTTATGATGGACGGCTAACGCTAAATGCTTCCACTTCGGCCTCTAACAATGATTATATGGTTTCTCTATAACACCCTTTAGGCGCGAAGTGGCGGCATAACACTCCAACACTCGGATTGGTATAAGCTCTGTAATTGCAGGCAACCGCCTGTGCCGCAGGTGCCCGGCTCGAACCGTTTGTCTCACGGACCTGCAACATCCGGGTCTCCTTCGCTTCGAATAAAGATTGTAGCATGGCACGGCGGGCAAAGCAACAGGGCCGGTAAAAAAAGGAACTGTCATTCCGCACTTGATGCGGAATCCATTGTTTTCGATTCTGGATTCCTGCTTTCGCAGGAATGACAATCCTTTAATTCATCCGTGACAGAGTACTACGGGGCACCGTCGATCCTTTGGCTTGGCCCAAGGACCGTTACCGAGCGTGACAACTCTTGATGATGAAGCCGCCGGACTTCTCTTCGGGCTCCAGCTCGAGGATCCCGTGTGCCTCCGCCTCCTCTAACATCTGGCCGAAAGACCGGAAGCCGTAGTAGGATTCACTGAAGCCGGGTTTGCGGCGCTTGAGGGTCTGCTTGATCATGGAGCCCCATATCTTTCCCCCCTCCCCGCGTTCCTCAACCAAAGCCTCGTAGGTCTCGACAATCAGATCCCATGCCTCCTGTTTCTTATCTGTGGCCGGCCTGGCGGTTTTGGCAACCGGGCCCTGCGCGGGCTTACGGCCCGTCTCTCGGGCGACGGCTTTCTTGCGCGGCGGCTGGGGGCGAACGAGGTCATCGTAATAGATAAACTCATCACAGTTTGCGATCAACAAGTCCGAGGCCGAATTCTTGACGCCGACACCGATGACGATCTTGTTATTCTCGCGCAGCTTGCTGACGAGCGGGGAGAAATCAGAGTCACCGCTGATGATGATGAAGGTGTCCACGTGCTCTTTCGTGTAACAAAGGTCGAGCGCATCGACAACCATGCGAATATCGGCGGAGTTCTTGCCCGACTGGCTCACGTGCGGGATCTCGATCAGCTCGAAGGACGCTTCGTGCATCGCCGCTTTGAAGTCCTTGTAGCGCGCCCAGTCGCAGTACGCCTTCTTGACGACGATATTGCCTTTGAGCAGGAGCCGCTCGATCACCTTGCTAATGTCGAACTGGGCGTATTTTGCGTCGCGAACACCCAAAGCGACGTTCTCGAAGTCGCAAAAAAGAGCCATGTTCCTCGTTTCAGCCTGATAGGTCATGATAGGGTTCTCCAGATAACCTGCTTTCGAGTCTCGCTTCCTGATAATACACTGTTTCTGTTTTGCTCACAGCCGGGATTGTAGCATGGCAACAGGGACGAAGCAACGGGAAAATCGAGTCTTTCCCGTTCTGCTCGGACGGGTGGCAGCCTCAAGCGCAGCTTGGGGATGGTTCCTCCAGTACTTACCATCCCCATCCCGATAAACGGCATCGGGATGAGGATGCCACCCAACTGGGATTTCCGCGCACATATCTGTCATCTGTAGCTTCATCTTCTTGCTTGATGTTTGGGGACGGTTGGGGTATTTTTGTATGGACTTCCGGGTTTGAAAATCCGGGCTATCGACACGAGACAGGAGTGAAAAATGGCTAAATCCCGCAACACCGTTCAGACCAAAGACACCGAACAACTATACGCCGAGAGGATGAAGCGTTACATCACGGCGATGCGGAACGAGAAGCCGGACATGATTCCGATTCGGCCGTTCGTGGCCGAGTTCACGGCCCAATACGCCGGCTATACCTGCCAGGACGTGGCGCACGATTACAGCAAGGCCTTCGAGGCGGCCGTCAAGTGCGCGAAGGATTTCGACTGGGACGCGGTCGTACCCAACATGGTCTATGTCTGGACGGGCCTGGGCCAGGCGGCGGGGCTTCGCTACTACGGCATCCCGGGCATCGGCATCCCCCACACGGTCGGCTTCAACTACATCGAGCCGCCCGAGGAAGAGGCGTTCATGAAGCCGGACGAATACGATGCGCTGATCGACGACCCGACGGGCTTTCTCTACAACACGTGGTTGCCCCGCGTCTCCACGGAGGTCAGCAGGATCGGCGAGGCATCAACGTATCGCAACAACCTGTCGCTGGTCAAAAGCGCGATGGCCATGCTGCAATACTTCTACGCCTTCGGTCCGCAGGTCGCGCGGCTGCGCAGCGAGTGCGGCACGGGTTCGGCCATCGCGGGCATCTTCAAGGCGCCGTTCGATATCCTCGCCGACAAGCTGCGGGGCTACTTAGGGCTGGTCAGTGACATGGAAACGCAGCCGAAGAAGGTTCTCAATGCCTGCGAGGCGCTCATGCCGCACTTAGTGCACGTGGGCCTGACAACCGCCGATCCAACGAACCACGTCCCCATCGGCTACTGGATGCACCGCGGCTGCGTGCCGTTCTTCAACCCGAAGCAATTTGCGTCCCACTACTGGCCCACCCTGAAGCCCTGCATCGAAGAGTTCTGGAAGAACGGCCACCAGACGCTCTTTTACGCCGAGGGCAAGTGGAAGTATCATTTCGACACCTTCCGCGAGCTGCCCGACCGCAGTATCGTCTTCCACTGCGACCAGGACGACGTTTTCGAGGTCCATCGCAAGCTGCACGATAAGTTTGCCATCAGCGGCGGGGTCCCGAACGTGATGTTGAGCTACGGCACACCCGATGAAGTTCGCAAGTTTGTCCTTCGCGTCATCAAGGAAGTGGCCAAGGATGGCGGCTATATCATGGACGCCGGCGCGATCATGCAGGACGACACCAGCGTCGAGAACATGAAGGTGATGACGCAGACCTGCCGCGAGCACGGCGTTTATGCCTCCGGCAGCTATAAGACGCCCATCGATACGCCGCCGTGCGACCTGCCCTCGTCGGCAGAGTCGCGCAAGAACGTGACGGGCATGGCGGGCCGAAAGACGCCGAAAATCAAGCCGGGCGTGTGTTTCCCGTGGGAGCAGCGGGTCAAAGACCTGCCCGAAATCACCGGCGATCCGGCCATGGTCCAGAGAATCTGGCAGGACATCGACGCGCTGGGCAATATGTACATCTGGCAGCTTTTGCTGTCGTTCTAAGCGGGCGACCCTGCTTACAATATATGACGCAGTTTAGCGGTTGTTGCTCGTGGTTTGGCTCATTGTCATTCCGCACTCGATGCGGAATCCAGGGTCCGACGTTTTGGATTCCTGCTTCCGCAGGAATGACAGAATGTCTGCCGGTCTCAGGCCATCAGCCAAATAACGAGAAAAGAATTGGAGGTTGTAGCATGAAGCGCAGAGGAGAAATCACTCGTCGCGCGTTGCTGAAGAACGCCGCGGGGCTGGCCGGAGCAGCGGCGGCGTTTCCGTATATTGTTCCATCGTCCGTGCTGGGTAAGGCAGGCGCCCCGCCTGCAAGCGACCGGGTCGTCATGGGCTGCATCGGCACGGGAAACCAGGGTACCAACGATATGCGGGATTTTCTGCGGGACAGCCGTGTTCAAGTGGTGGCGATCTGCGACGTTAACCGCGAAAGCGCCGGCTATTGGGACGGCCGCATCGGCGGACGAGAGCCGGCCCGAAGAATCGTCGAAGAGCACTACGCCGCCCGGAAAGAATCCGGCGCATATAAAGGCTGCGCGGGATACGAGGATTTTCGCGAGCTGCTGGCGAGGGACGATATCGACGCCGTCCTGATCGCCCTGCCGGACCATTGGCATTCGATTTCGGTGATCGAGGCGGCCAAAGCCGGCAAGGATATCTACGGCGAAAAGCCCCTCTCGCTGACTATCCCCGAGGGTCGGGCGATGAGCGATACCGTCCGGCGTTACGGGCGCATCTTCCAGACGGGCAGCCAGCAGCGGTCGGACCAGAATTTCCGCCGGGCCTGTGAGCTGGTGCGCAACGGGCGGATCGGCAAGCTGCATACCGTCAAGTGCGGCCTGCCGGGCGGAACGCCGGATATCTCGAAGATGGGCAATCGCGACAACCCTGAGCCGGTGCCCGATGGGTTTAACTACGACAGGTGGTTAGGCCCGGCGCCGGACGCCCCCTACTGCCCCGCCCGCTGCCACGTCAACTTCCGCTGGATACTCGACTACTCTGGCGGGCAGGTCACCGACTGGGGCGGGCACCATCCGGACATCGCCCAATGGGGCATGGATACGGAGAAGACCGGGCCGGTGGAAATCAGGAACGCCAAAGGTGAATTCGCCCGTGACGGCTTGTACAACACCGCTGAGAAATTCTATTTCGAGTGCATCTACAAGAACGGCGTCAAGCTCATCGTCTCGAACCACGAGCGCGGCGGCGTGACGTTCGAGGGCACCGAAGGCTGGGTGTGGGCCGACCGCGGACGCCACGATGCGAACCCGAAATCGCTGCTCGAATCGGTCATCGGGCCGAACGAGATTCATCTGTACCGCAGCGACGACCACGCCCGGAACTTCATCGACTGCGTACTGAGCCGAAACGAGCCGGTGGCCCCGATTGAGACGGCGCACCGCTCTATCACAATCGGGCATCTGGGTAACATCGCCATGCGGTTGGGACGTGACCTCAAGTGGAATCCGGACGCCGAACGCTTCGTCGATGACGAGCAGGCCGAGCGGATGGCGGCGCGTGCGATGCGCAGCCCATGGCGTGTGTAATCATGAAACTCTTGCAATGAAGGGAAAACGTATGAATCGACGTTGCTTTCTCGGCACCGGTGCGGCAGCGGCGCTATCCGTTGCGACGGGCGGGATTCTCGGATCGGGCTGCCGCAGCGCGCAGAGCGCTGCAAGGTCGCAGAAAAAAGTGCTTGTCGGAGGCCATCCCTGGGTCTATGCGGCGACACAGCCGAACTACGACATCTATCCCGTGCTGGACCAGATCTTTGCTGACATGAGCTACGCGGGCCTGGACGGGATCGAGTTGATGCACACGGCGCTGCGGCCGGCGGATTCGGTCGAGACCATTCGTGCGTTGTCGAAGAAATACTCCCTGCCCGTCATCGGGACATCGTTCGGCGGCGATATATGGAACCGCGAGCAGCACGAGACCATCTTTGAGGATGCCCGCACCGTCGTGAGCCGCCTGGCGGACGTGGGCGGACGGACGTTCGGCGTCTCCGTCGGCAAGGCGCCGCAGCCCAAAACCCCGGCCCAGTTGGACGCCCAGGCGGAACTGCTGCGCCGGATTATCGCACTATGCCGGAGCCGCGGCGTCGTACTCAATCTGCACAACCACACGTACGAAGTAGAAAACGACATGCACGATCTGCGAGGAACGCTCGCACGGATTCCGGAGGCTAAGCTGGGTCCCGACCTCAACTGGCTCGTCCGCGGCGGCGTCGATCCAGTGAGCTTCATCAGGACATACGGCAGACAAATCGTGTTCCTGCACCTTCGCGACCAGAAGGCCGACGGCAAGTGGTCCGAGGCTATGGGTGAAGGAAACATGGACTACGTCGCCATCGGCAAGGCCCTGCGGGAGGTGAAGTTCTCGGGGGAGGCGGTCATCGAGCTGGCACACGAAGGCAACTTCAAGCCGACCAGGCCGCTGCGAGACAGCCTCAAAATGAGCCGGGCTTACGTCAAACAAACGCTGGGCTTTTAACCATTACGGAGGAAACGCATGAATCGCGGACAAGAAATCACTCGTCGTGCGTTGCTCAAGAGAACGGCGGGCCTGGCCGGCGCGGCGGCATTCCCTTACATTGTTCCATCGTCGGCGATGGGCAATGCCGGCGGTACTTCTGCAAGCAACCGTGTCACGATAGGCTGTATCGGGGTGGGCGGCCGAGGGACAGGTGTTATGCAGGCCCTGCTGGCCACGGGCCAGGCTCAGGTTGTCGCTATTTGCGACGTTGACGCCAATCGCCGTGAGAGCGTCAAGAGCCTGCTGGCGAACAAATATGACAGTGCCGGCTGTGCCGCCTATAGCGACTTCCGGGAAATCACGGCGAGGGATGACATCGACGCGGTTATGATTGCTACGCCGGACCACTGGCACGCCCTGACTGCTATAGAAGCAGCTAAGGCGGGTAAGGCCGTTTACTGTGAAAAGCCTCTGGCGTTGACGATTGAGCAGGGCCGGAAAATGGTCGAGGCCGTCCATCGCTACGGCGTGGTTTTTCAAGCCGGCACCCAACATCGGTCGGAGCAGCATTTCCGGCGGGCCTGCGAGCTGGTTCGCAACGGCCGAATCGGCAAGCTCCATACCGTTGAAGTCGAGATACCGGGCAGCATGTCCACCGATGGATTCGGGTTCGGGCCGGCGCCGCAGACTCTGGACTACGATATGTGGCTTGGCCCCGCACCGCAGGCCCCCTACTCGCCCAAACGCGTGGATGCCTTCGGCTGGCGATGGATTCTTGACTACGCCGGCGGCTGCGTCACCGACTGGGGCGCCCACCATATCGACATCGCCCAGTGGGGCATGGGCACGACGGACACAGGGCCGATTGAGGTCCAGGGCAAGGGTGTGTTCCCGCGAGACGGGCTTTTCGATTCCGCCATTTACTGGCGATACGAGGCCAAATATGCAAACGGTGTTACTGTCGTATGTTTTGCCAAAGGTGAATTGTTGGCTCAGGGACAATATCCGAACGGCATAAAATTCATCGGAGACAAGGGCTGGCTGTTTGTGGACACCGGCCGGATCGATGCGGAGCCTAAATCCGTCCTGAAGGAAGAAATAGGCCCCGATGAGATTCACCTCTACGAGTCGTCCGACCATGCGGGCAACTTTATCGAGTGTATCAGAACCAAAAGGCCCACGGCGGCTCCCGTTGAGCAGGCCCATCGCTCCGTCACGGTTTGTCACCTCGCTAACATTGCGATGCGCTTAGGCCGGAAAATCCGCTGGGACCCGGCGGCAGAGCAAATAATCGCAGATGACCCAGCCGGCAGAATGTTGACCAGGCCGATGCGCAGTCCGTGGCGATTGTGATATTGACTATTGATGATTGGAGCGCAGCGCAAATCCGGCCGCGAAGCGCGACGGATTGACTATTGTTCGTAACGTATGAACGCTCAATTGACCATCATGATTTGGTGATTTCATTATGAAAGAAAGATTCATTCATCGACGCCGGTTTTTGAAAGAGACAGCGGGTGTATCTTTAGCCGCGATTGGTTTGCCGTATCTGGTTCCGTCGTCGGCGCTGGGCAAAGCCGGCGCGGTCGCGCCGAGCGAACGAATTACACTTGGCTTCATCGGCACCGGCGATCACGGCAGAAACGTCAACATAAAGAATTTCCTGGTCAATGCGGATGCCCAGGCTGTGGCCGTCTGCGACGTCGATCCCGTCAATCGCGACGCTGCGCGGGATATGGTCAACAAGAAATACGGCAACAGCGACTGCGCTACGTATGGTGATTTCCGCGACGTTCTGGCGCGGGCTGATATCGACGCGGTGATGATTTCCACGCCGGACCACTGGCACGTTCCGATTTCAATCGCCGCCGCGAGGGCCGGCAAGGACATCGAGTGTGAAAAGCCGACGCTGACCATCCGGGAAGGCCGGGTGCTCTGCGAGACGATGAAGCGCTACGGCCGCGTCTTTCAATGGTCCACCGAAGATAGATCGGTCGATGTGTACCATCGAATGTGCGAGCTGGTTCGTAACGGCAGGATCGGCAAGGTCCATACGATTCGCGTCGAGCTGCCCAGCGGCCCGGATACGCCGGGCGACCCGGCGCCGATGCCCGTGCCGGAGGGCTTTGATTATGACATGTGGCTGGGGCCTGCGCCATGGGCGCCCTATACGAAGGGCCGCTGTCACTGGAACTTCCGCTGGATTCTGGACTATTCCGGCGGTATGTTGACCGACTGGGGCGCGCACCTGCTCGACGGGGCGCAGTGGGGCAACGACAGCGAGCACACCGGGCCGGTGGAGGTCGAGGGCAAAGGCGAATTCTGGCCGGATGGACTCTACAACACGGCTAAAGACTTCCGAATCGAATACAAATACGCCGACGGCGTGCAGTTGATTGTGACGTCGGGCACGCCGAGCCTGCGATTCGAGGGTTCCGAAGGCTGGATCGGCAATCGCGGCTGGAGAGCGCCGCTGCAGGCCGAGCCGAAATCCATCCTCGATTCGGTGATTGGCCCGAACGAGATTCATCTCTACACCTGCCAGGCGGGCGAGCAAAGGAATTTCCTCGATTGCGTCAAGTCGCGCAAGGATTGCTATTTCCCGCCGGAGATAGGACAGCGGTGCTTTACCGTCGCTCATATCGGTAATATCTCGATGCTGTTGGGGCGGAAGCTGCGATGGAACCCGCAGAACGAGCAGTTCATCGACGACGAGCAGGCCAACCGAATGCTGACTCGCTCGATGCGCAGCCCGTGGAAACTATAGATTTACGATTTATGATTTACGATTTACGATTGAGAAGGGGCGGAACATGAAGAACCAGAGTCAAATACGTCACACAATGCCGGCGGTTGTCGCAATTCTGTGCTTGGTGGTGACGACAATCGCGGCCAATTTAACGGGGAATGATCTTTCGGCGTGGCGCGGCGATACGGGGCAGTGGCAGGTTGTCGGCGATACATTTGCCGGTCCGGAGAATGAGAAATCGCTGAGCAGCAAGCCGGGAACGGGAGTCATCCTGAACGGGCCGACCGGCAGGACATCGAATCTTTTCAGCAAGGCCGAGTTCGGCGACGTCAAGGCCCATATCGAGTTCATGATCCCCAACGGCTCCAACTCCGGAATTTACTTCATGGGCCGGTACGAGATTCAGGTCTATGACAGCTACAGCGTGCAGAAAGACGAGTATCCCGGTATCGAGTGCGGCGGCATTTATCAGCGGTGGGATGAGAGCAGAGACCCCAAGGGGTACGAAGGCCATTCGCCCAGAATCAACGCATCGCGTCCGCCGGGACAGTGGCAGGCGTTCGACGTTGTGTTCCGAGCACCCCGCTTCGACGCTGCAGGAGGGAAGCTTGCAAACGCCCGGTTTGAAAAGGTAGTCCATAACGGCGTGGTCGTCCACGAAGACGTCGAGCTGACCGGGCCGACCCGGGCGGGTGCGTATAACGATGAAAAATCCGCCGGACCGCTCATGCTGCAGGGCGACCACGGGCCGGTCGCGTATCGTAATATCCGGATCGAGCCGGCGGGGTCGAATCCCTTCTTTGCGATGGATACCGCCACTGATCCCAAACGCTTCAGTGCTGCTGAACAGGTCGAGATGGTCAGGGAATTGGGCTATGCGGGCATCGGCTGCACGGCGGGCAAAGGCGTGGGTGAGATGCTCACCGAGCTGGATAAGAGCGGCCTGCGATTGTTTTGCGTCTATCTGGGCGTCAATATTGACCCCAATCAGCAGAAATACGGCCCCGAGCTGAAAGAGGCGATTGATGTGCTCAAGGGACGCAACGCGATTCTGTGGCTGTTTGTGACGAGCAAGCAGCACAAGCCTTCTTCTCCGGCCGGCGACGACCGCGCCGTGGAAATCCTCCGGGAGGTTGCGGACATGGCCGCCGGGGCCGGACTGCGCGTGGCGATCTATCCGCACTACGGATTCTGGTGCGAACGCGTGGAAGACGCCGTGCGCGTGGCTAAGAAGGTGGATCGCAGAAACGTCGGAGTGACGTTCAATCTGTGTCACTGGCTCAGGGTCGATGACGAGAAAAACCTCAAGCCCCTGCTCGAATCGGCCATGCCTCATTTGTTTGTCGTCACCATCAACGGCGCCGACAGCGGCGGCAAGGACTGGAAGCAATTGATCCAGACGCTGGACCGCGGCAGCTTCGACATGCGAAGCTTTCTGAAAACGCTGGAAGATTGCGGATACACCGGCCCGATAGGATTCCAGGGCTACGGCATCGGCGGCGATGCCCGGGAAAATCTCAAGCGAACCGCCGACGCATGGCTCAAGTTGAACGAAAAGACACGGTAGGACGCGCAATGTCCAATGGAAACTCTGACATGAAGCCTTCAAGGAGCAATCACGTGAATTGGATTGTTATCTTCGTGCTCGGTGCACTGGCGGTGGCGGCGGCCTGCACGTTGTATAAGAGCCGCAGCGGCCAGCGCGATGTCTCACAGGCTCAGCTTCTGGAATGGATAGAACAAAAATCCAACCTCTGCATTCTCGACGTTCGCACGGCCGACGAATACGCTTCGGGCCATATTCCCGGCGCTGTCAATGTCGGCCACAAAGAAATTTCCGCCCATCTCGATGAGCTGACGGCCTACAAGGACAAGAACGTCGTCGTCTATTGCGAACGAGGCGGCCGGGCGGCGATGGCCCAGAGCGATCTGACAAAAGCGGGATTTCCCAACGTGTATCATCTGACCGGCGATATGGCGGCGTGGCGGGACGCCGGGCAACCCACGGATAGCACAGGCACGGGGCCGGAAAAATAACACGTTGGAATAATGACAACATAACCGGCGGGCGGGTCCGAAAACACGGAGCGGAATAGCGGTACTCGCCCAGAATTTGCTGACGCTCGCTTCTTCGCACGGAATCAGCCGACCCCAAAACCACTCGGTTTAGCATTCACCCCCTGCCAGCCAGAAAAAGGCTTATTCGGGACAGATGAATTGTCGATACTACTGTGGCTCAGTCCGCGCGGCGGATTCGGCGCCGGTTTATCGGGAGACCAGGTATGCTGAAAGACAAGCTGTTTCAGAGGATCGGCGAGCTGACGGTCCAGTTCGCAACGCTGGAGCATCGCCTCCAGCAGCTTCTGGAGCTGCTCATGGGCAAAGACAACATCCTGATCGGACCGCTGTTCATTCACAATCTGAGCCTGGCCACCCTGCTGAAAAAAATCAGGATCGTCGCCCAGTACAAAGCTCGGGAAAATACCCGGCTCCTTTACGACCTCGAGCGCACCGTAAAGGCCATCGACGCCGTCCGGGAAGACAGGAACCTGCTGATCCATGGAGAGTGGCAGATCAAAGAGGCCGAAGCCTTCCCGGTCAAAGTGCGGGATTTCAGGATGCGCTATGAAGACGGCAACTGGCATGAATTCACTGATACGGCGCTGACCGAGAAGAAAGTTACCCATCTCGTTCGACGCCTGAAGGGGCTCGCTCACGACGTGGAGCACCTGATCCACGAGTTTGGCAGCTCGCAGACCGCGCCCCAAACCGTGGCCGAAGGATCGTAACGGGCCATACCGGCGACATTTGGCGTTTTGCAAGAGACGAGAACTCCAGGACCCTGTTCGGCGCATCCGGTCACCTATTTCCCCGATGAGCACAAATAAACTCGTGCATTCTGCAATATCTTTGGTAAGATGAGCGCATCGTCAGCGGTTTGGGCTGAAGTTTTCTTGTTCACAGGGGAATGAACCCGACAGGTGATCGATGGAAACGCTCAAGTTATTGCGTGATTATTTTCCGATGGCGGTTTACACCGGCAAGTCGCTGGTATTCATCAGTGAGGACTGGCGCGTCGAGCTGACCGAGCACAAGGATACGGATTATACGAAATCGCCCGGCCCGCCGCCGATTATCCGCCTTCGCATTTTCAAGCGCACCCTGGAAGGCGATTTGATCCCCGGGCATTACGAGGATTTCCAGATTGCCTCCTTAAATGAGCTTGCCGAGCAGATCGAAAAGTACGTGCAGTTGGCGATTGGTACGAATCTGCGGGAGAACGTTCAGTAGCGCGTCTGCGCGATTCTGCGGGCTTGAATTTCGCAGCAAGTCCCCCCGGATGAGCCGGAGGGTTGTGATTGTTGATATGGCGAATCTGACCATCCAGGAAGGCCGCGAGGGGGTTGTTTTTGCAGCCAAGATTGTGCCCGGCAGCAGCGGGCCGACGCGAGTCTGCGGCCTGCTCGACGGGATGCTGAAGATCAAGGTCTCCGCCGCTCCCGAGAGGGGCAAGGCCAACCAGTGCCTGCTCAAATTCCTGGCTGAAGAGCTCGGCGTAAAAAAGAGCGCCGTCGCCATCCTCTCAGGGCAAACCAGCCCTCTCAAGCGCGTGCAGGTCGCGGGAATTTCCGCCGACGAGCTGCTCAGGAAGCTGAATCTGAATAAGCCGGACGTTCGTGAATGACTGAAGAATCGGCACTTGAGATTCGAAGCGAAGCCGACGAGACCTCGCTGGAGTACATGCTGAGGCTGGCTGCACCGATGGTGATCACGACCATCTCGTTCACCATGATGCAGTTCGTTGACAGGTTTATGGTTTCCCGCTTGGGCACCAACGCGCTGGCGGCGATACTTCCGGCGGGGTTCGTCAGTTTTCTGCCCGGCGGCTTTGCCATCGGCGCGCTGGCCAGTCTCAACACGTTTGTCAGTCAAAGTTTCGGCCGGGGTGAAAAAGAAAACTGCGCCAATTACTACTGGCAGTCGCTGTACATGGGGTTCGCGTATTTTGTGGCGGTTGTGGTTGTCATGTGGCCGGCGGCCCCGTGGATTTTCAAGATGATGGGCCAGCCGCCGGACGTCATCGGGATGGAGGTCATTTATCTTCGCATCATGCTTTACGCTCACATCCTGGCGGTGATCAACTGGTCGAGCAGCCAGTTCTTCATGGGCATTCACCGCCCGGTCATTACGATGTGCGCGTCGCTGGTCGGGCAGGTGGTCAACGTGGCGGCCAACTATGTCCTCATCTTCGGCCATTTCGGTGCGCCCGCGATGGGCGTCGCCGGCGCGGGCTGGGGAACGTTCATCGGGATCGCCGTCGGGGCCGGCATCAACATAGCCGTCTTTTTGGGCCGCGGCATGAATGAAACATACGGCTCCAGGCGAACGTTACGCATTGATTTCCACAAGATGTACGATTTGCTCAAAGTGGGGCTTCCCGCCGGATTCGGATTGATGGTGGATGTCGCACTCTGGGGGGTGATTCTGGTCGGGCTGGTCGGCCGATTCGGCACCGAGGCGCTGGCGGCAACCAGCGCCGTGCTTGCCTTCACGAGCCTTTCGGTGATGCCGGTCGTGGGTATGGGTACGGCCCTGACCGCCGCGGTGGGAAAGACCATCGGCCAGGGCAGAAAAAAGCTCGCCCTGCGGCAAACCAGCGTCTGTCTGAGGATTTCACTGGTTTACATGGGCCTGGTGGGGATCTGCTTTTTTGTGTTCAGGGACAAGCTGATGGTATTCTGGACCACGGAGCCTGCAAAAGATAAAGCCGTGATCGAGATGGGGGCTCACATCATGATCTGCGCCGCCGTGTACCAGGTCTTTTACGCGGCGCGCACCATTTACAGCGGCTCGTTGCGCGGGGCGGGCGATACGATTTGGCTGGCCGTCGTCTCGGCGGTCGGCGCAGTGGTCATCTTAGGGCTGGGCGGCGCAATCGCAGCCGAGCTCTTTCCTTCGATCGGGGCGCTGGGGCCGTGGATAGCCGCGACATTAAGCATTATTGCCGTCGGATTGGCCAACCGCTGGCGATTCAAGAGCAACCGGTGGATGGACATAGATTTATTCAAACACCGTCCGCTCGGCGCCATGATGCGCGACGGGGCCGCGATGGAATAACGCAGACGGCCCTTAGTCCGCGAGCTTTTGCAGCTTGATGTTGCGAATCGCCCCGGCGGTCTGCCAGGTCGCAATGCCAAGCGGCTGGGACAGGTCCACTTCGATTCGCGTATCGACCTTCCGCCCGGTGATGTCCATGTCCACGAGCTGATCCTCTTCTTCGGCCAGCCACGCCTGGATGCGGTTGGGCGTAACGCGCAGGCGGACGTGATACCATTTGCCGTTCTCGAAGGAGACCATCCGCGTGGTCTCGTTGTTGGCGGCGTCGTAGTAGTCGATGTTCGAGAGGCCGCAGACCGTGCCGCCCCAGCCGCCGAGAATCAGCGAGCAGCATTTGTCGTTGACCGGAAACGTCAGCCCGCAGAAAAAGTCGCTTCCCGAAACTCGCATAGCCTCCAGCGTGATTTCATAGTTCATGCGGACCAGCGGTCCATCCCAGGTCACGCCGGTCATGTCGTTGCCCTGCTCGAGGAAAATGGCGCCGTCCTTGACATAGACCTTGCCCTGCCCGCCGAAATCGGTGATCTTCCAGTGGCCCAGCGTTTTGCCGTCGAAGAGACTCGTTTCAGCCGGCATCAGGGTGGCATCCTCAAGCTCAGCTTGGGGATGGTTTGTCGTAGGTGGCGCAGCCTCGGGCGCAGCCGGCTTCGCCGGCGGGCGGGCATCGTGGCAGGCGCTGACTAACAGGGCGCCGAGCAGCATCGCGGCGTATAGCCCGGAAGGACGATGAAGGATGGATGAGGGACGACAGATGACTTGTCCTTCGTTGGCGACAGCGGTTTGGTTGATATTGTGAAGCATCATATTTCTCCGGCATTCAAGAATAACGTTGAACAAAATGCTCTTAGATTTTAGAGTATATAACAGGTATAAACGATGAAAAAGATTTTTCCGGCAATAATTTGTATTCTGGTCCTGCCGCCGGTGCTGTGGGCGCAGCGACAGGCCCCGTTGGCCAATGAGAACAAGTCCGGTCTGTATGCAAGGTCCGTCGAGCAGGTCCTGCGGCTCAGAGAAGACGAAGTGGACCTGGCGACCGCCGCACTGATTGTCTCGGAGAACTGGAGCGATATGGTGAGCGGCCGGCGATACCTGACGCAACTGGATGATATAGCGCGGGAGATTCGCAACCGGCTCGCACGCCGGAAGATCGATTTGGGCTACAGGGCGATCCCCGTGATCAACGAATACTTGTTTGGTGAGCTGGGGTACAAGTCGATTGCCGAAGCCACCGACCCCGGCAGTCTTTTCCTGCATACCGTCATGGACAAAAAACGCGGCTACTGCCTGAGCCTGTCGATTCTGTATCTGGCCGTCGGGGAGCGGCTCGGCCTGCCGTTGCACGGCGTTGTCGTGCCCGGGCACTTCTTTGTCCGCTACGACGACGGGCAGGCGCGATTCAATATTGAAACCACCAGCAAGGGCGAAACCGCTCCGGACGAGCATTACATCACCAAGTTCAAGGTCCCCGAAGGCGGAAACAACCATATCTACATGAAAAATCTGGACAAGATTCAGACGTTAGGCTGTTTCTTCAACAATCTAGGCAACAGCTACAGCGACGTTGGCCAGATGGACTCGGCCCTGCTGGCGTTCGAACGAGCGGTGGCCATCAATCCGACGCTGTCCGAATCCCGGGCCAATCTGGGAAACGTTTACTTGAAGAAAAACCTGGTCGCCAAAGCCATCGGGGAGTATCTGGCCGCCCTTGCGATCAATCCTCACGACGCCCGGACGCATAACAATCTTGGCAATGCGTACACGCAGCGTGGGACGCTGAATTACGCCGTCTCAGAATATTTACGGTCGATCGACCTTGACCCCAACTTCGTGGATGCCTATAAAAATCTGGCCATCGTGTACGTGAAGCAGGAGCGGTACGGCCAGGCGATAGCCCAGTTGAACAAGGCCATCTATATGACCCCCGAGGACGCCGGCTGCTACAGCCAGATGGGCGACGTTTACTGCCAGATGGGCGATTACGAACAGGCAATCGCTCAATTCAAGAAAGCATTGAAAACCAAGCCCGAGCTGGTCGAAGCCCACTACGGCCTGGCCACCTGTTACAGCAAGTTAGGGATGGTGGAGGATGAAATCTGGGAGTACAAGAGGGTTCTGGCTGCCAAGCCGGACATGGTCGCCGCTCTGATTAATCTGGGAAATGCGTATTTCGGGCAGGCAAAATATGACGTCGCCATCGAGCAGTACACTAAAGCCGCCCAAATCCAGCCGGCCGAGGCAATGGTCCACTACAATCTCGGGGCGGCGTACTCCAAGAACAAAGACTATGAGCAGGCGGTCGCTGCCTATCTCAAGGCGGTCGAGATCGACCCTAAAATCGCCGATGCTCATTACGGCCTTGCCTTCGGGTACTATCAGTTGAAGAAATACCAGCTCGCCTGGAAGCACATCAAAATCGCCCAGCAATTAGGGGCCGAAGTCACGGAAGACCAGCTCAAGGCCATCGAGAGCAGGTTACAGTAGGATGGCATCCTCAAGAGAAGATTTTCGATTTGCGACTTGTCCGGCACTTCGTTTGACGGATTGTCGATTTTCGCTGGACAGTCAGCAATCGGCAAGCGGCAGGAAGGACGGCCTCTTCGAAGGTGGGCCATGCTCACAGGCTGCGTTCATGTTTGGCCGGTTTCTATCATTCGTAACCATCCCCAATGCCTTCGGCTTTGAGGATGCCACCCGTTTTCCATTGGTCTTATTGGGTGGCAGCCTCATCCCGATTGCCGTTATCGGGATGGGGATGGTTCCTTCCGCCCGCGGAGGCAGGCCGGACTCACGGGAGAATTCGTGGTCAACGTTTTTTCAAGAACTGCTGTAACGGATTGTCGTTTCCCACGTCTATACTTATGAGCTTGACCGCCCCATGCAGAGGCGTATAATTGTCCCGGCTTGCGGGAACGTGCGTTTTGGCGTAGATTCGAGAATCATCCATAGTGGGAACACGGCAAGAACAGGTCAACAAACGTTAATGTGGGAGTGAAGCAATGAAAACAACAGGAAAGCGGAAATACATGGCAATCATACTTGTTACCTCCGTGGCGCTGGGTCTGTGCGGCGGCTGCAATGAGGGCAACAGCAGCATGAAGCTCAATCCGATTTATACCCAGACTTTAGTGGGTGCCCTTGTTGGCGGTATTGTAGGCTATCAGTCCGACGAGCCGGGCGAAGGCGCTGCCGTAGGAGCCGTTATTTTCGGCGTGGGGGAACTGCTCCACCAGATAGACCAGGAGCACAAAGACAGAGAGCATCAGGATGAGTGTGGAAAAGAGGTCGTCGTCGAAATCCACAACGACAACGGCTCGGTCACGCCGGTCAGGCTCAAGAGAAAAGACTGTGCCTACGTTGGTCCCAAAGGCGAACGCTACGAGGAGCTGCCCACCGAAGAACAGCTCAAGCCCATCTACGGATTGAAGTAGGGGCGGCCCTGTGTGGCCGCCCTACCTGTCGGGCAACCATACAAGGTTGCCCCTACAGGCTATTGGCCAGAGGATGTCTTCGGCGGGCCAGGAGGCTGCGGAACCAGTTCAATAAGGAAGATGCGTATGTGTCACCAGATAAACAAAGCCCTCAGAACGTGTTTGTACGTCTGGCTGTTTTTGCTGATCGGCGTCAGGGTGGCATCCTCAAGCGCAGCTTGGGGATGGCTTCTCGCTGCAAATCAGCAATCGACAATTGAAAATCGCAAATCGGCCGGCTTGCCGCCCGCCGTCGCGCCAATCCAACTGCATCCGGACAATCCCCACTACTTCCTGTGGCGCGGAAAGCCCACTATTCTGATCACATCAGGCGAACATTACGGGGCGGTTCTTAACCGCGCGTTCGACTACGGAAAATATCTCAAGACGCTCGAATCGTTGGGCTTTAATCTAACCCGCACCTTCAGCGGTGCGTACTGCGAAGGCGTCGGGGACTTCAAGATTCAGAACAACACGCTGGCGCCGGCGGAAGGGAATTTGATCTGCCCCTGGGCGCGGAGCGAGCAGCCGGGTTACCCCAACGGCGGCAACAAATTCGACCTGACCCGCTGGGACCCCGCCTATTTCACACGGCTGCGAGATTTTGTCGGGCAGGCGGGCAAGCGAGGCGTTGTCGTTGAGCTGGTGCTGTTCTGCCCCTTCTACGAAGAGGCCATGTGGAAGCTCAGCCCGATGAACGCGGCCAATAACATCAACGGCATCGGCACAATGAAACGCACGGATGTTTACACGCTCAATAATCCCGAGCTGTTAGCCGTTCAGGATGCGATGGTGGTCAGAATCGTCCAAGAGTTGAAGGGCTTCGACAACGTCTATTTCGAAATCTGCAATGAGCCTTACTTTGGCGGCGTGACGCTCGAATGGCAGGCGCATATCGCTGAGACTATCGCCAATACCGAAGCCGATTTCGGCGGCAAACACCTGATTGCTCAGAATATCGCCAACAAATATCAAAAGATCGCCAATCCCAACCCGCGGGTGTCGATCTTCAATTTCCACTACGCCAAGCCGCCCAATACGGTGACCGACAACTACGGCCTGAACCGGGTCATCGGCGATGACGAGACCGGCTTTGCCGGCAGCGAGCCGAAACCTTACCGCCTCGAAGGCTGGGATTTCATCCTCGCCGGCGGAGCGGTTTACGACAATCTCGACTACTCGTTTAGCGTCGGCCACGAGGACGGAACGGGTCAAATCAACGCCCCCGGCGGAGGCGGCGCGGTCCTGCACAAGCAGTTGCGAATCCTCGGCGACTTTATCAACGGCTTTGACTTTATCAGGATGACGCCGGACAATTCGGTCATCAAAGGCGGAATACCTGAGAAAGCCACCGCGCGGGCATTAGTCCGGAAAGGCCGGGCCTGCGCCATCTACATCAATGGCGGCGGCCAGGCAGACCTGGCCGTAGAGCTGCCCGAAGGCAAATACACCGCCGAGTGGGTCAATACAAAAACGGGCCAAACCGACAAAAAAGAGCAGTTCGACCACGCCGGCGGCAGCCGGACGCTCGAATCTCCGAAGTACGAAGATGATATCGCTCTTCGGATTCTACGCTCGAACTGAGCCGCTGCTTCGACTCTCCCCCGTGGCGCAAAAAAAGCCCCTGCCTCCGAGAGGGGAGCTGGAGGCTGGGGCTTGCGAAGCTGCAAGTGCGGAACTTACAGCCCTTAGTTGGATTTTCTATTTGACAGTACCGTTACAGGGTTCTGCGTCTTCGCAGCCAGCTAACCAGACCGACCCCGATGCTGCCTAACAAGATCGCACCAGGAGCTGGAATCGGTTGGAGGGTCAACACTGCTCGCCATCCGTTCGGATAGCTCGCTGGTCCGAATGCGTCCCCGCCAGGATAGCTGATCTGAAGGCGGTCGCCGCCGTCCAGCAACGACCACGTTAATCCCGGAATCGTGGACGCCCCCAGAACGCTGGCAATATCGGGGTCAAACCCGCCGATGTAGATATTCCACGAGTTGGCAGTGCCGTTGGAACCTACTGGGAACTCGTGCACCAACAACAACGTTGCATCGATGTCCACGTTGATTCCTGCGAAACCGTTCAGGTACATGAATTCGACGAACGCCCCGTCCGGGTCCGCTACGACCGCATTTGGCTGAATCCCCGACGAACCGCCGGGCACATAACCATTCACGGGGTCAAAAAAGTTGGTTGCTCCAAAGCCGCCAAAGTTCAAAACGCCGGCTACTGTATCACCGGTCCAGTTGGCAATCGCCGGCGAGCTCAGTACCGCCAGCAACAAAGTAATTGCAGTGATTTGTTTCATGCTATTCCTCCTTTGCACTCAACGCAATAGTTTCACCCAACGCAGAGAGTCTTGCGCATTGACCCTCCATGTTGTACACGGGTAAGATTGAGCGGACCACAAACTACGTAGCAAAGAGAAATGCGGATAAACAACAACCACACTGCTAAGCTCACCCAGCCAAGCAGTTGATTGTATTACACCACTCCGTCCGTTTCTTGCCGCATTACCTTACCCTGACTCCATTTCTTAACCTGATCACACATCAGGCGTTGCCCAGGAACCGTGGATAAGTAACACGTCTTGAGGCCAAGAACACAATCGCTCTACAACCTCAATTATCTAATTATTCCAATTTTCCACATACCTGTCAATGAAATTTTCCCAAAATACTCCGAAAAATACACTTTTTCTGGGAGATTGCTATGTACGCCGCCAGTCAGAAAATCGTTGTTTTTTTTGCATTATAATGTATATTCTTGTTTCATAAATGAAGTGAAAGGTCTTTGTGCGGAAGAAAACATGGAGTATGCTGCTGCTTTTCCAGGCAGGGCTATGAGGAAATAGAGGTCACGAACAATGGAGGTTTTCATCGTGCGGCCACATAAAGCGCTGTTTGCAGTTATCTTTGCGGGTATCATCGGGGCTGGCGTGCAGGCTCAGCAGCCCGACTGGCCCGATCTGTCGGAATACTACGGCTTCAAAGACATGGAGGTCATCAAGCTGGACTGGGGGGCCGGCAGCCTGAGGGTCGCGGACTTCAACGGCGACGGCCGAAACGACATGGCCATTGTCAACAACAGGAAGGCCAGAATTGAGCTGCTCATACAGAAAGAAGCCGTGGGACCCGGTGAAACGGAAATCGCCGTCGATCCCAACGATATCGACGTTAACGCCATCATCCCCCCGACGCGGTTCGACGCCCAGAGCGTCCCGGTCTCGCAGAAACTGTACAACCTGGTTTGTGGAGACCTAAACGGGGACGGCCTGACGGACTTGGCCTTTTACGGCGAGCCGAGGGGGCTGTACGTAGTCCTGCAAAAGGCCGGTGAAGCCAAGACGGCCGAGCCGAAATCGCTAAGCTGGGGCGCGAGAGAGAAAATCAGGATTGATGACGGCCTGGCCACACCCAATGCGCTGGTGTGCGCCGACTTGAGTCACGACGGCAAGGATGATCTGGCTCTGGCCGGCCGGGACGGCGTCTATCTTATCGAGCAGAAGGAAGACGGCTCTCTGGCCGAGCCTGTGAAATACCCCGCCCCGGACCAGATTCTGGGGGTCGAGGTCGGCGACCTGGACGGCGATTCCATTAACGACCTGGTCCTGGTGACAAGCGACATGGAGAAGCCTCTGCACGTCCGCTTCGGCCTGAAAACCGCAAGCCTCGGGCCGCAGCAGCAGTTTTTCATTGAACGACCCTTCGCCCTGATGCTTCACAATATCGACCAGGCCGCCGGCAATGAAGTCCTGACGGTTGACGGTGTAAGCGGACGGTTGATTTGTTACAAAATGACCGCCCAGGACCGCCAGGATGCCGACTGGCCCATCTTGTTATATCCTCTGGCCTCGGGGCAGGACAGCGCCAAGCGTGATCTGGCCCTCGGTGATTTTGACGGTGACGGCCTGGCGGATGTCGCCATCAGCGATCCGGGGGCGGCGGAGCTGATTTTCTACCGGCAAACCGCCGGACTCGGATTGGCTGAGCCGGTGAGTTTCCCCGCGTTCGCCGATATCACCAGCCTGTCCGCCGTGGATATTGACGCCGACGGCAAGAGCGAATTGGGCGTTTTGAGCATCAAGGAAAAAATCATCGGCCTGAGCCATTTTGAGAATGACCGATTGTCCTTCCCGCAGCCGGTTGAGGTGACCGGCGAGCCGCTGGCCATGGAGCTGGCCGATATCGACCAGGACGCCGCGACGGATTGCGTCTATATATCAAAAGGTGAAAAAGACGTTCGCACTCTGCGGGCGATCCGCAATGTGACTGCGAAAGAGAAGCCGACCGATTCGCAAAAGGCCGAATTGACCGTCCTTGAGAAACTTACCGCTAATCCGGACGGTCTGAAGGTGCTGGACGTGGACCAGGACGGCCTGCAGGACGTGCTGGTATTCGTCAGCTACGAGTCTCCGATCCTGGTGCGTCAGGTCCGGAAAGACAAATTCGAAGTCATCGACTCGCCGGATGCTCAGGCCAGTCTGATCAAAGAGGCCGGCCTGCGTTCCATCGCTCTGGCCGACGTGGACGGCAAAGCCGGGCAGGAGCTGCTGGTGGCCCAGAAGAACTTCGCACGGAGCCTGGTGTTTTCCAATGGCCGGACCTGGAGCGTGATCGACCAGTATAACGCCAAGAGCACGGAGAACCAGATATCGGCCGTTGCGGCCTTCGATATCGACCGCCCCGGCCCGATGGACGAGGGACGAAAGACGAGGGACGAGGGGCAAAAGACGAAGGACGAATTGTCCATCGTCCGTCCTCCATCGTCCATCCTTCTGCTCGACGGCCAGAAGGGCTGGCTTCAGATACTCAAAGCGGCTCCCGACAAAACGTACCGGCTGGAAAAGGAGCTGGACGTGGGCAAGTGGAGCAACGCCGCCCATTTGAAGATGCTGTTTGCACCGCTCACAGGCGGCAAGGCCAGGAGCATCCTGCTGTTCGACGCCGAGAAATTCGCGCTTCTGACGCCGCCGGCCGAGAGCCAAACGGCCGAGCGTCTCGAACAGCTATTCAGCTACCAGACGAAGATTAAAGAAGGTCTTTACGGGAATCTGACGGCGGGCGACATCAACAGTGACGGCCGGACCGATATTGTCATGGTGGAATACAGAAACAATCACATCGAGATACTCACCCTTGACGCCGCCGGCAAGCCCGTTCCGGCCATGCGATTCAAGATATTCGAGCAGAAGAGCTACCGGGAGACCCAGGGACGCCCGAAGGCGATTGCCGAGCCGCGGGAGCTGACGGTCGCCGACGTCACGGGCGACGGCAAGGATGATTTGATCACCGTCATTCATGACCGGATCATTGTCTATCCCCAGGATTAGGAGTGGCGAGGCCGTTCCGGCCTTGAGTCGCGCCGGCATCCTGCCGGCGGGAGGCAACAAGGGCAAGATGCCCTCGCCACGTCGGTCGGTCTCAAGAAAAGTGAACAAGGCGAGATTTCTAAGGAGCGGAGTAAATGGACGGTCTTTTCGGTCTCTTAGTCACAGTGGTCGTAGGTTGCATTCTCTGCGGGCCGGTTGCGTTGGTCATTAGTATCATCGCGCTGAAAAAAACAAAAGGGATGTACTTTGAGCAGCCGCCGAAAGCAGCCAGGGTCACACCGCCGGAAGCTGCAAAACCGCCGGCGATACCTGAGTCCGTCGCGCCCGCGCGCCGGACCGAAGCAGGGGAAAAAAAGGAGCCACTCGCGGAGTCCGTTGGGGTAAAAAACATTGAGCAGGACAGGAACGCCTGGCTGGAGCAGATGAAAACGGCCGCCGAGCGTCTGGATGGAGGCCGCAAGAAAGCCGCCGTCGCAGAAACCGTTGGGCTCGAGCAGCGGATCGGTACGCGGTGGGTCCTCTTTGCGGGCATCATCACGGTCATCTTCGCGGTGGGCTTCTTTCTGAAATATGCGTATGACACCAACCTGATAGGGCCTTCAGGCAGAGTGGCTATCGCCGCATTTTCAGGTCTCGTCGCGTTGGCGGTTGGGGAAATTACTCGCAGGCGCGGATACGGGATCATTGCCAGGGCGGTGACGGCCCTGGGCTTCGCGATACTGTATGCCGCGGTTTTTTCGGCTTATCGCTTCTATGAGCTGATCGGCCCGACACCGGCTTTTGCCCTTGCGATATGCGTTACAGCCGCGGCGATGTTCTACGCGGTGAGCCTGAACGAGATCGTGGCGGCGTTTCTTTCTTTGCTTGGCGGCTTCCTGACACCGGTGCTCGTCTCGACGGGCGAAAATCTTCCCAACCCGCTGTTCGGTTACGTTCTCGTGCTGGGCGTCGGCGGCATGCTGTGTGCGTACTATCGCAAGTGGCGAGCGGTGGATGCTCTGGCGTTCGTCGGGACCTTTTTGCTTTACACGGGGTGGTTCGAAAAGTTCTATCGTCCTGCGATGCGCCTGGCTGAGGGGATGCCTGAACAAATGCCCGTCGCATTAGCGTGGCTCGGCGTATTCTTCGTGCTATACCTCGTCACGCCCATACTTCACGAATTGATCAGTAGGGGCGGCCCTGCGTGGCCGCCCAATCCGTCGGGCAACCATGGCAGGTTGCCCCTACGTGCTCAAAGAGAGGATGTCGGTCTTATCCTGGCGAATGCGGCGGTCGTCTTCTACTACCTTTGGAACATTCTATTTGCGAAGTACCGCATAGAGCTTGCCTTTTGTGCACTCGGATTGTGCGTCGCCCATCTGGCTATGATGGCCCTGGTCTCGAAGCGGTGCGAAGAGGATTTGAGCTTGCGGCTTGCGCTGCTGGTGATCGGGCTTTTCTTCCTGACAATTGCCGTGCCGCTTTACCTGAAAATGTATGCCGTGGCGATTGCCTGGGCGGCGGAGGGCGCGGTATTAGCGGTCATCGGTCTGAGATACCGCAGTATCTGGACGCAGGTCGGAGGCGCCGCAGCCCTTTTGCTGAGTCTTGGCCAGTTGGTGCATCGAATGCCGATGCACAGCGGCGCATTTACACTCCTCTTCAATCCCGCCTTCGGCACATGGTGTTTTGTGGCGGGCGCGGTACTTGTGTGTCACATCATATACAGGCGGACTTCGGAACTGCCGCAGGAGCAGCGCAGCCGGATTGTGGAAATCCTGTATGCCGCAACGACTCTTCTGTTAATGGCGGCGGCCGCAATGGAATGGTGCGGACATTGCGATTACAACGTCGCGGACAAGGCCGCTGGGAACAGATTATTCCTGAAGGGGATGGTTATCCTTTTTGCCGCATTCCCGCTGATTCTTTTGGTCCGGCCGATACGTCCGCAGGGAAACGTGTGCAGGTTTTTGGCGATGATTCTGGCCGGGGTGGGGTCGATTTTCACCCTGGTGGCGTTTTATGAGTTTTACGGCGGAAGCTTTGTTATCTTTGCGAATGTAGAGTTCGGGATCGTCATCGTGTTCGTAGCGGCGCTTTTCGCGGCCGGGCGGCTGCTCAGCGGAGAACGCCGACAGGATCCGTACACTCGAACGCTCGCGATGATATTTGCCCTGGCGGGGATATTCGTGCTATGGGTGCTGCTGACCGAAGAAATATATCTTTATTGGTACTGCCGGGACCAGTTCGGCGTGAAAATCAGCAACTGGAGGTTCCTGTCGCACATGTACATTTCCGTGATGTGGGCGGTTTATGGAGCGGCCCTGATGGCGCTGGGCTTCTGGCGAAAGAACAAAATACTGCGGTTTATCTCGCTGGGCTTATTTGCCTTGCTGTTGGTGAAGGTCTTCATTTTGGACACAAGCACCGTCAAGAGCGTGTACCGCATTGCGGCCTTCCTGGCCACCGGCGTGACCCTGGTGAGCGTGTCATATCTCTATCAGTTCCTGAAAAAGAAGGGCTTTTTTGACGCGATGTTGTCGGAAAAAGACGAGGTCGAGCGTTTGGGAGATTCAAAATGAGCATGTCGGGAGCTTTTTGGGGAGCTGTTGTTGTGTTGCTGGCCGGCACGGGTAATTATGCTGTTATACTGGATCCGGCTCAGTGGCAATACTGTGCCGAAGTGACTATCGAAAAAGGCTCCGACGAATACTGCAGGCTGGCACTCACGCCCGACGTTTACAACGTTGCACGGCGCGATTTGGGTGATATCCGGCTGGTCGATACTGACGGCGAACAAATACCTTACGTGCTGGCCGAATCGAAGGAGACCGCGCGGAGGCAAACGTACGAGCCGGCGGTGATAAACCGCTCGACAAATGCGCAGCACGCCGCCCTGGTAACGCTGGACTTCGGGGATAAGACGACGAAGAATTCCATTGACGTTGTTACGGCGGGAAGCAACTTCAGGCGGGCCGTCAAGGTCGAGGGCTCCAACGACAACATCGAATTCTTTACGCTCATCGAGCAGGCATACGTTTTCGCGGTCAGCTATGACAGACGATTCGAGCAGATTGATTTGCCGGTCAACGACTACCGGTATCTGCGGATCTCCGTTTCGCCCATGGAGGCCGAGCAGAATAGTCCCGTGATTGGCGTGGTCAAGGCATCCAGGATGGAGCCAGGCCGTGCGGAGCACCAGCCGGTGAAGATGGTTCTTGCGGGGCAGAGCGAAGATGACAAAAACCGTTCGAGTATCTATCTTTACGATCTGGCATATCGGTCGCTGCCCATAACGGAGATCGAACTCGACGTCGCCGACGACTTCTTTTACCGGTACGTCACCGTCGAGGGCAGAGACGCCGCCACGCAGAAGGTGCGGATTGACAGCGAAGACACCAGACAGCGTTTCAGAGAGGTTGAGGTAAGCTGGGAGAGAATAATCGGCGACGCAATTTACAGATATATCGGGCCGGACGGGCAGAAACGTGAAAGACTGATTTTGCGTATCCCTTCGGGCCGGCGCGTTCACCGGTATCTGAAAGTTGAAATCCAAAACTACGATGACAAACCCATCTCGCTGAAGTCGGCCTTGGCGAAGATGATGGCGCATGAGATAGTCTTCGAGAGCAAGGATAGTGCCCCCCTGCTGCTTTATGTCGGCTCGGAATCAGCAGGCACGCCGCAGTACGATCTCAAACAGAGGCTGAGCGATCCGCTGCAGATTAGCGCCAGGACAGCCAGGCTGGAGGGCATTACCGGCAATCCATTATTCAAACAAGCTGAAGAAAGACCTGTTTCCTGGACGGAAAAGCACAAAGCGTTGCTGTTGGTCGTCATGGTGGGTGCGGTGCTTGTGCTGGGCGGTTTCATATTAAGGTCGTTCAGATCCATTCAAAGCCAACAGGCTCGCGATGGATGACCCGGCGGAGGCCGGGGCCGCCGGTCCTGAGTAGGTCCTTCGGCTGGGCTCAGGACGCCTACGCTCCGCGCCCTGGCGGGCTGGTGCTCGGCGGTTGACAAAGCGCCGGATTGAGGTTAGTATAATAGTGGTGGCGAGAGGGCATCCTGCCCTCGCTGACTACCGCCGGCAAAGCTTGCCCCGAGCTTGTCGAGGGGATGCCGGCGGGACGCAAGGCCGGGACGGCCTCGCCACGGGATTGCGTATGCAGGCACAGGATAACATTTTGGACATGTTGCGGGAAAAGGGCGCTGAGGCGGCCAGAAAAATGCAACGGGGGCTCATCGTGCAGCCCGGGGCGATTGGCGACTGCATATTGACCCTGCCGCTGGCGGCGTTCATGAAAGACGCCTTTCGATTGGGCGGAATAGACCTTCTTGGACACACGGAATACATCGGCATTCTGCCGGGCCGGTCCTGTATCGACGGGGTACGGTCCATCGACTCTATAGATTTGCACCGGTTGTACGCGGAGACAAAAACGTTTGAGCTTGCTGACCGGGACTCGTTGATCGCGGCCTTTGCCGATTACGCGTGGATCGCAACATTTTTAGGTGAGCCGGGCGGCAGCTTCGAAGAGAACCTGATTTTCACGGCCAATTGCAGCCATAGCGCGGAGATCCTGACGCTGTCTCTAAAGCCGCCCCAGGAGTACGGTGAGCACGTGGCGAATTTCTACATCCGGCAGCTTGTCAATCAGGCCGGACTGACCCTGCCGGCCGGGCCGATTCCGGCGGACGATTGCCTGATACAAGCCACGCAGGCCGATGCGGAAATCGGCAAGAGTCTGCTCAGGGAAGCCGGTCTGGACCCGGACGGAAAGCTGGTCGTGATTCAGCCGGGCAGCGGTGGACCGAGAAAATGCTGGTGCATGGAGAACTTTCTGGCGATAGCCCAGGAGCTTGCCGGCGAAGGCGTCCAGGTCATTTTCCTGCTGGGACCCGCCGAACGCGACAGATTCGGCGAGATGGCCGTTCGCAATCAGATAAGCCGCGTCGGGAGGTATCTGACGAATTTGTCTCTGACGCAGGTCCTGGGTCTCTTGGGCTGTGTGGACGGTTTCGTCGGCAACGATAGCGGCATCACGCATCTTGCCGCGGCGATGGGCGTCCAGACATTGGCTGTTTTCGGCCCGACGAATCCCGCCGTGTATAAGCCCATTGGGCCGGAAGTAACCGTGTTTTCGAGCAGCAGCGCGACTTTTTCCAGGAAACCGTCGGCGAAGCTGCAGCGGAAGCTCCTGGAGGTCCTGACAGCATAATTCCTCAGTCGAGCCGAGGTTATGCCTGCTTCCTGAGATATGAGATAGGCCGATCACGCCGACCGATCCGGACTTGTTGTTCAGGCGGCTGTGTTGCAGCGGAAAAGTTGACCCCCTCTGCATCCTTGTTATAATAGCTCAATCAACCTGCTTACCGGTGATTCCGGAGAAGGGGCGATACTGTAGTTTTGTAGAGGTGTGCGTATGCAAAACAGAACATTGGGCGAATTGGCCGAATACGTCGGCGGACGGGTCTGTGGGGATCCGAGTGTGGTCATCAGGTCCACCGCCACGCTCGGACTCGCCGAGCAGGGCGCCATCAGCTTTCTGACCAACCGCAAGTACGAAAAGCAGCTCAAAACGACCCAGGCAAGCGCTGTCATCGTGGGCAAAGATACGCCCCCCGCCCCCATCTCTCTTCTGGTCGCCGAGGACCCCTACTACGCTTTCATGCAAATCATGGTATTGCTGCACGGCCATCGTAAACACAAGAAAACGGGAATCAGCCCGCGAGCATCCATCTCCGATACGGTGAAGATCGGCACCGACTGTCATATCTATGATTTCGCCACGATAGCCGACGGGGCCAGAATCAAGGACGGCTGTATCATCTACCCCGGCGTCTATGTCGGCCAGGACGTTCAAATCGGCAGTGACACCATCATCTACCCTAACGTCACTATCTACGACGGCTGCAAAATAGGCAACCGTGTCATCATCAACGCCAACTCCACCATCGGCGAAGACGGCTTTGGCTACGCCACGCACAAAGGGGTACACCACAAAATACCGCAGACCGGTGTGGTCATCATAGAAGACGACGTTGAAATTGGCGCCTGCTGCGGGATTGAGCGGGGCACGCTAAGCGACACGGTGATCGGCCAGGGCAGCAAATTGGGCGACTTGGTGACGATAGGCCACGGCACCAGAATCGGCCCTCATTGTCTGCTTGTGGCCCAGGTCGGCGTTGCCGGCTCGACGAACATCGGGCACCACTGCACGGTGGGCGGACAGGTTGGCATTGTGGGTCACATCGACATCGGCAATAACGTAACGGTCGCCGCACAGGCCGGCGTGATCAACAGCATCCCGGACAACAAAGTGGTGCTGGGCGCCCCGGCGGTCGAGGCAAACCTGGGCCGGCGGGCCTACAGCATGATCCAATACCTGCCTGAAATGCGGCAGAGTATTCGGGAGCTTCAAAATCGGATCAAACAAATCGCTTCCTCGATGGAGCTGGATTCCGAAGAGCCGAACGGACAGGACAATGACGTCTGACCCGCCGTGGAGCGGCTGCATGTGCCGTGTGGGCTGTGGGCAAGAAAACTCGTAAGGGCAGGCGTTGACCGGCGCGATGTCCATGGGACTATCGGTTTTTGAGCGGGACGTTTTTTGAACAAGACGCAAGATACAAGTCATGGGCCGCGTGATGTGCTTGGCCTGATTGCCGGGGAGGGCCGGCTGCCCTTCCTCGTGGCCGCGGGCGCCAGGGGAGCAGGGCTGAAGGTCGTCTGCGTCGGACTGGCCGGGGCGGCCGAAAAAAGCCTGGCTGAACAGGTTGACTTATTCTATGATGTGGCGCTCGCCCGGCCGGGATCCTGGATACGCAAGCTCAGACGGCACGGCGTGACGCGTACAATCATGGTCGGGCGGGTTCCCAAGCCGCGGCTTCATACGCCGTGGCGCATCGTACGCTACCTGCCCGATTGGCGGGCGCTGAGGATTTATTACTGGCGGCTTCGAACCAAAACCAAAGTTAATGAGGCGCTTTTGTGTGCGCTGGCCGACGAGCTGGCCACCGGAGGGATCCTACTGGAGAATTCAACCATGTATTGCAGGGAACATCTGGCCACGGCGGGCCTGATGACACAGACAAAGCTGCCGCCATCGGTCGAAGGAGATATCGAATTCGGCTGGGAGATCGTCAAGAAGCTCAGCGAGCTGGATATCGGGCAGGCCATTGCCGTCAAAGAAAAGGAAGTGATCGCCGTCGAGGCGATAGAAGGCACCGCCGCCATGATTGAAAGGGCCGGGGCGCTCTGCAGGTCGGGCGGCTGGACACTCATCAAGACCTCCAAACCACAGCAGGATATGCGTTTCGACGTTCCTTGTGTGGGACCTGAGACGATCAGCCGTCTGGCGGAAAACGGGGGCCGGTGCCTGGTCGTGGAGGCGGACAAAACGATCATTATCGACAAACCCGATACCCTGAAACTTGCCGACAAATTGGGCATCGCGATTCTCGGACGCTGAGAGGCCGGAGTTTCGCTGAGGCATCCATACGAAAGCACGGACCATGGCCGAATTGCCGTTTCAACTCGTGATCAAACGCACGTCCTCAGGCGGTGCGGAGGAGCCGCTGCTCTGTACGGGCATTTTGCGGGCGGTCCCCGGCCGGCGAGAAATATACGACGCCGTGTGGAACAACAAGAGCGTAGTGGCAAAAGTGTTCTTGCACAAGATCAGCGCCCGGCGTCACTTGCGAAGAGAATGGCGGGGATTGAACCGGCTCCGAAAGCGGCAATTGAGTTCGCCCAGGCCCCTCTTCTTTGGACAAACGCAAGACGGGCTGTGGGCCGTCGTCCTGGAAAAGATCATCAATTCGGCAACCGTTCTGGATGTCCTGACCGAGGCAACAGACAAAACCGATGAGCAGAAGCTGTTGATTCGAGTATGCAGGGAGCTGGCAAGGCAGCACAGCAAGGGCGTGATGCAAAAAGATCTGCATCTGCGGAATTTCCTCGTGGCAGGCGAGCGAATATATGCTCTTGATCCAAGCCAGATGCGTTTTTTCACGCATGAGGTGCCTCGGAAAAAAAGTATTTCTCAATTGGCCCTGTTAGTGCGGTATTTGCCGAGCGGTGATACCCTGTCGACCAAAGTCATCTGTCAGGAGTACTTCGCAGCGCGGGGCTGGCACTTTGGGAAATCGGACGAGGTGCTGCTGCAAAAACAACTGACGGCCCATCGAAAAAGAAGCATCCGGGGCGGCCTGAAAAAGTGCCTGCGGACAAACAGAAGACAGCTTAGAATCAGGGACCGGCGATACGTGGCTGAGTTTGACAGGGGCTTTTGTCACGAAACGGTGATGAATGATTTCATCGAGCACGTCGATGCGTTGATGGACGCCGGACAAATTCTCAAGAACGGGCAGACCTCCTGCGTCTCCCGCCTGACGTGGAACGGCGAAGACGTCGTCGTCAAAAGATATAATCACAGAGGCTTCATGCACTCCTTGCGCCATACGGTGAAAAGGTCACGGGCTTGTCGAGCATGGCTGCACGGGCATCGGCTGGGCATGCTGGAAATACCTACGCCCCAACCCCTGGCCTATATCGAGCAGCGCAAGGGATTGCTGGTTTGGAACTCGTATCTGGTAACGCCGTATATTGAAGGGCAGAGACTTGACGCTTTTCTGCAGGACGACAGCGTTGGCAAAGAGCACCGTTTGGCGGTGACTCAGCAGATCATTCGACTGCTTGAGAAGCTGTGGAAATATCGGATCACTCACGGTGACCTGAAACATACGAACGTGCTGGTGACCAGGAGCGGCCCTGTCCTGACCGACCTGGATGGGATGATTGTTCATAGATGGAGACTGCTGTACAGGAACAAACAGGCCAAGGATATGGAGCGATTCCTGCGAGTGCCGGACGGCTCGCTCATCGCGCAGAACTACACACAAATGCCGATTTCGGACAAGAGTCCGTTTCCCCGGAAATCAGCCGACTGTTTTGACGAGATGAGAATAGACGACTGGGCGATCCGCATCCACAAAGACTTCCCGAAAGAGGGCATCAGAAGTCTGTTATCAGCCGGTGACTCGCACGGCGATAGCCAGAGTCGATTTGTGAAGGTGCCTTCATCCGACTATGCGTGCGTATTCAAATGCTACGTTTCCTCCAACGGCACGGACTTGCCTGTTTACGTAAAGCGGTATTTTTCCCGCTCGCGTCTGGATTTCGCAAAGAATCTTTCTCGTGCCAGCCGCGCCAAACGAGCATTTGAAGCCTCGCTCATGCTCCAGGACAACGGATTCGATGCTCCGGCCGTCATCGGACTATTCGAGCGCCGCCTCGGCCTCTTTACTATTGACAATATGCTGGTAACAAGAGAGGTCGAGAACGCCGTTTCAATGCCTCAACTGCTCCGGGATATTTGCCGGCGTTCAGACGAGGAGGCGCTCGTGCACAAGCGGGCGCTGATAAGGGCGTTTGCCCAGACCATAGGCCAGATGCATAGCCGGGGCATTTTTCATGGAGACCTTCGCTTGGGGAACGTGTTGGTCGTGAAGGAACATGAGAATTGGCGGTTCTACTTCATTGACAATGAGCGGACGAAGAAGTTCCGTTGCCTGCCCAGCCGGCTTCGTCTGAAGAATCTGGTACAGATAAATATGTTCTTTCACGCTATTTCGAACACCGACCGGGTGAGGTTTTTCAAAACCTATCTCAGCCAGAATCCCTCAATTGCATCCAAGCAGAAAAAGTGGAGTGAAAAAGTAATGAGTAAGACCCAGTTAAGGCTTATGGGAAAGGGCAGATGTTTGGGGCGATGACAATCAACTGGTTCTGATGGAACTCGATCCCTGAAACCGCAGAAGAAAAAGGTGAGCATACAAATAGGCCACAAAAAGACTCCAAATGTCTGGGATTAGCCATGAGAACGCCTTGGGGAGGAGATTCTTTGGGGTAAATTTGAGCCAAGTTAGCGAGACTGAAACCTGCCCATTTTTCAAATAGTTTTTTTGGCATGAATGACCATCGCATCTGACTGTTTCATAAGGGCTGCGATTCTGGCGATGGGTGACACAATTTTCTTCAAAAGGGATGATCTTCTAACATGGTTACGGTGTTCCGGGTTGTAATTGTCACCGTAAAAGTAATATTGTAACGACCCGAGAATGCCCTTTGATCTGTTATCATATTTGATTTCTTGAATCGCTAATCCATTTTTCTGCAACAGACCGCTTATCGTCCGTGGGCTATAAATGTAAAGATGCCGCGGGCAGTCAAGCCCATACCACCTATCCTTGAACAGTTTCCGGTTAAAGCTATCGAAATTCGGAGTGCTTATTATACATGAGCCGTCGTTCTTGAGAAGACTTGATATCTTGAGCAAAACTTCTGAAGGGTCCCCTACGTGCTCAAGATATTCCCATGCAGTTATCACGTCAAAATACCTTTCTGGAAAGGGAGCCTCCCAAATTGTTCCTACATGTATATCGAGTCCGTAATTCTCGTTGGCTGTTTTTGCGGCGAGCGGTGAAATGTCTAAACCATACGTCTGACAGCCTGTCAGAATCCTCATTTCATTGAGAAAACTGCCGTTTCCGCATCCAACGTCCAATAGCCGGCTATGCTGGTTTACCTTCTTGCAAATAAAGGTCCCCAAAGGTCTCCTTTGAGCTCTCCGTCTTAACTTATTCTTGTCTGATAGTTGTTCTTTCAGGGTGCTTTGAAACGGTCCATAGGTTTCAGGGTAAAATGTGGCGATATCATCAGGTGCGATTTGCGGATTCATATACACCAGGCCGCATCTTTTGCATCGTACGTAAGTGAACGTATCTTCATATCCATGCAGCCGATCCTTTCCATCGAACAGAGGTACAGGTTCGTCGCTTCCGCACAAGTTACATAAAATATAGTTTTTCTTAATCACTTTCGTCTCGTTAGATTATTTTGGGCATTGAACGGACATAGTCTGCGTGTCTTTCGCAATGCAGTTTTCAATAATGCTGAGCAGCCTCTTTCCTACTACGGAGATGTCGAACTTTCCCACTTGTTGCCTTGCTGCCAATGACATATTCTTCCGCAGTTGTTCGTTCTCTATCAGGTTACTAATTCGTTCAATCCACTGCGAGATGCTTGCAGCGTGGAATCCTGTTATGCCGTTATCCACGTATTTTGCATTTACTCCGACCGGTGATGCAATCACAGGCAAACCGGCAGCGGCGTATTGTAGAATCTTGAAGCCACATTTACCCCTTGTAAACCGATTATCGGGCAAAGGCGCCAGGCCGATATCGCTCGTGACCAAATCGAGGACCTGCGTCTGTTCGGACCATCGACCTTGCTCCACTTCCATGTTGTTCAGGTCGAAGAAATCGTCACAGATTATCCTCAGAACAACATTGTCGAAACGCGAGCCGATTTCTTCCAGGGCTGGCTTGATCTCAGCGAGGTACTTGAGCGTGCTTTTGCTGCCAATCCAAACGAGACGAATTTTGTCACTGTTTTTCAATCCCTGGACCGGTTTGTAAGCACTTGTATCCAAGCCCGTAGGGAGAACCTCAACGTTGGAGTTGAACTGTCTGGCATGTTCAGCGAGGTACGAATTGCCTGCGATCACCATGTCAGCGAGTTTAACTGTTCTGCGAAAAGAAATAAGGCGTGAAAGGCTGTAGCAATCGGGATTCTTGTCACTGTACATCACCGCGTCATCGAAGTCATAAATAATTTTTCGGCTGTATCCGCGCAGCCAGAGGGCATCAAGGCAATTCAGCCTCTTTTTTTGCACAAGGACGACCTCGTAACCTGCTGCTTTCTTAAAGAACCTTCGCCTGGCTAAAAATTCTGTCGGCAGCTTAACAACCTCATACGCGATGTCGTTCGCCTTCAGAATATGAAGGTAAGCCCGAATTCGCTGCCTGAAGCTCGCCCGGTCCGGATTATTTGTTATGATTAATAGGTTCATTCTTGCGATCATGTGTTCTTATGTGTTCCATGAGATGGCACGTGTATATCAAGTCCACCGTGCCGTTCTCGAAGTCCGCCAGAGAAGTGATATCGTCTGTGACGAGGTGAACGTGGGCCAATGGCCGGGCGTCAACATTAATGAATCCCGGAGCATTCTTCTCCCCACAGCCGACGTGGACCAGTATCTTGCCGTCACTATTGTTTGGCAGAGGCGGCTTTACCATTCGCCTCTTAAGGTACGACAACTCTGACTTTAGCTTTCTTCGCAGGTCTTGCAGTTTATTGATCACGTTTGCTCACCATTCGTCGGATTTCTATTCACCGGCTTAATCACACAGGCAAAGTGGTGGTATCTGGCGTCCCACAGCCTGTTCCACAGAACAAAATTCAGAACTCTGAACTTCGTATTATGAGTAGGATTCGAGCCTTCCATCGTCAGAATTTCATAACCTGACCTTCTGAATAACTTGACAAGGCTCTTGTACGTAAAAAAACGCAGATGGGTATTGTCCAATATCCCTGCTTCCTGATAATCCCATTCTCCTCGCCATACGAAAGCACGCAGGTGGTTCCAAAACCTCACATTGGGTATCGAGAGAACCGCAACGCCATCATTGGTCAATTTAGCCTTCATATTCTCCAGGAGATAGAACGGATCCGCCAGGTGCTCTAAAACGTCATTCAGGATGATACAGTCAAAATAATCGTCAGGAAGTATCGACAAGGAATCGTTCGCGTCGCTTCTCACTACTTTATAGAGCTTTTCAGAAGCAATTTGTGCCGCTCGATCATTGATTTCCACTCCCCAACATTCGGCATTCAACTGTTTCCTTATGGTCTCGGAAAAAAAACCGCATCCGCATCCGAACTCCAAAGTCCTCCTGACAGTGGCCGGTATATATTGGAGCATCACATCCCTGCTGCTCTCGTAGTAATTGTCTGGTTTTGAAAATGAGCCACAAAGTCCCATACTCACACCTTCAGGTCTCAATATCCGGCAGGGGCTCAGGTATTCGCCAGTTGGGATTTGCATCCTTCTTCTCTTTTAACAGCATGGCTCTGCCCAATCCGAAGTAGAGCCGCAAGTCCGTGGGCCGGTATCTGATAGCCCGCTTATACAGACTTATAGCTGCGGCCCGGCTCATTTGTCGTCGATACACCTCAGCCACCTTGCGACAGGCATGGCTAAGTCTTCGACGGGCTATCCCGGCAGGTATAAACTCCTCTCCGCCAAGCTGGAAGTAGAACCTTTCCAATACCAGAATCCTCGTTGGCAGCACACCAACTTTGGCGGAGAAGTTCTCACTGTGTTCTCTCTTAATCGCCTCAACGTCGCCGACGAACAGAAAAAGACATCGAGTCGATAACCTCAAAAAGTAGTCGCCGTCCTCGTAAGAACGCCTGAGTGATTCGTCAAAATAGAAATTGTTCAACACAGACCGTCTGATTACCGTCGCCGAGGTCCAGATGAATCCCTGCCCGAATAAATCCAGTGCAAGCCGTCCGCTTTTTCCCTGCGGCCTTTTATACGATTTGACTTTACGCCCGTCGGGATAAGCGATCGTAATGGGACTGTAAGCCGCCCCATACTCAGCGTTGTTTTCCAGACGCGAGACCATGACATCGAGGTAGTCTTGGGGCCATAAATCATCGTGGTCCAAAAAAGCAATATAGTCACCTTCTGCCTTGGACAAACCAAAATTGCGGGCGCTCGCGGGGCCGCCGTTTGTCTTGTAGAAGTAGCTTACTCTGCTGTCACGCAGACTCTCAACTACAGCTCGCGTATCGTCGGTAGAGCCATCGTCAACAACTATCACTTCCACGTCCGGCCAGGTCTGGGCCAAAACCGAAGAAATGGTCTCTTTGACAGCACCGCTGCCGTTATAAGTCGGAATGATCACGCTTACTTTTGTCACTGTGCCCTCGCGCGTCGTTGTTTCGCCAGACTTCGAACTCATTCTCATAAATGTGCTCGAGCTTCTTGCGAACCACCTCATGCGAATAAAACCGGTTGATCCTGTCTCTTGCTTCTTCGGCACATTTTTGCCGCTGCTCTTCAGACGCCCCCGCCAGCTCAATCATGGCCTGAGCAAGCGCACCCGAATCTCTTGGTGGGGCCAGCAACCCCACGTCCCGGCTATTAATAATCTCCGGAATTCCTCCTACTGCGGTGGCGATGCAAGGAATCCCGGCCGCCATGACCTCCAGTATAGCTCTTGGCATGCCCTCGGCAACCGAAGAAAGCACAAAAACATCCATTCCCCTTATAAGCTGCTCGATATTGCTTCTGTATCCGAGGAAATGCACCGAGTCCCGGCACGATATATTCGACGCCTGCTGTTCAAGCTCCGCTCTGCACGGGCCATCGCCGAGTAATACAAGATGCGCCGACGGCTTCTGCTTTTTTACCTTCCCAAATGCTTCCATCAGATAAGACAAGCCTTTTGTTGGAGCAAGACGTCCCACCGTGCCAAAAACGAATGCGTCCGCCGGAAGTCCCAACATCTGCTTTGCGTTTGCTTTTGAAATGGATACATCAGCGAAACGTTCATAGTCAACGGAGTTTTCCAGGACAGCCGCTTTTCCCGCCGGCAGACGCCAGTTACTTCTCAAAACGTCCTCTTTCACGCTGTTGGCCACACAAATGATCCGATCGATCTTTCGAAACAACAGGAGGTTCGCGAGTTTCCTCCTTAAATTCCTGCTCCTGCCCAATCCGTGCACGTGGGCCAGAACGACTGGCGTCCCGGCCAGCGCGGCCGCCATCGCCCCATACACCGTGGCTTTGTGAGCGTGGCAATGAAGCACATCTATTTTGTGTTCTTTGAGGATCTTAGCCAGTCTGAACACAAGTGAAAAACGGAAAGCGTTGATCCTTTTGGCGTTGGACAGATACAGGACCTTGTATCCGGCTTCCGTCAAAGAGTTCTTTTCGCCGGCGTCTCCTCTTAGAAAGACGAACAGGACGTTGAAACGCCTTTTGTCCAATCTTAAAACAAGATCATTTACAGAAGTGACCTTGCCGTCATATCGGGACCATAACAGCGCAAGGGTAATCCTGTCTTCTTTCAGAATAGCTCTCCCAAAGGAGCTCTTATGCTCGTGGAATTTTTAGCGGTTTCCGTACATCGAATCGTAATATTGCTGGTAGTCCCCCGAGACAACGTTACTGAGCCAATCCGTGTTCTGCAGGTACCAGTCTATCGTCTTATTGATGCCTTCCTCGAAGCTCACCGACGGCTTCCAGCCGAGCGAGCCGATTATCTTGCCCGCGTCGATGGCATACCGCCGGTCGTGTCCCAGCCGGTCCGTCACGTGCCGGATCAGCGATTTCGGCTTGCCCAGACGACCGAGGATCAGGCCGATAACCTCCAGATTCGCCTTTTCGTTGCAGCCGCCGATATTGTAAATCTCGCCGGGCGGCGCCTTCTCCATGACCTGCCAGATCGCCGTGCAGTGGTCGTAAACGTACAGCCAGTCCCGCACGTATAACCCGTCGCCATAGACGGGAAGCTCCTTATCATGCAGAGTATTGTTAATCATCAGCGGGATCAGTTTCTCGGGGAACTGATAGGGGCCGTAGTTGTTCGAACACCGGGTGATATTGTACTTCACGCCCCAGGTGTGCCCGAAGGCCCTTACAAGATGGTCCGCAGCGGCCTTGCTGGCCGAGTACGGCGAATTGGGGCTCAGCGGCGTCCGCTCGGTGAATTTACCCTCCACGCCCAATGCGCCATAAACCTCATCGGTCGAAATCTGGACAAACCGCTCGATCTTCTTATCGCGAGCCGATTCCAGCAGGTTCAGCGTGCCGGCGATATTGGTTTCGATGAAGACCTTCGGCCCGGTGATGGAACGATCCACGTGGCTCTCGGCGGCGAAATTGACGATCGCCTCGATCCGGTATTCGTCGATAATCTTCCCGACCAGCGTGCCGTCGCAAATATCGCCCTTGACGAATTTATGATTCGGATGCTCCAGGAATTCAGAAAGATTTCCCAGATTGCCGGCGTAGGTGAGCTTGTCGAGGTTGACGATGAAGCAGTCAGGATGCTCGCAAAGCACCATGCGTACGAAATTGCTGCCGATAAATCCTGCACCGCCCGTGACCAGAATATTTCTCATAACTGCCTCAAAAAGCGCTCCAGCGGTCCCTGCCAGGGTTCCGCCGGACTGCCTAATAAATGCCGGATTCTACTGCAATCGAAACGACTGTTCAAGGGCCTTGCCGCCGGGCTTGGAAAGTCGCCGGTCTTGCAGGGCACAACGTCGATATCCATCGAGAGCTTGGCCACGATGAATTTTGCCATTTCGTACCGGCTGACGTAGCCGGCGCTTGCAAAATGAAATATCCCCTCGGGCCGTTCATTCAGCAGCTTGCAGATTACTTTGGCTACTTCAGTTGTCGCGGTCGGCGAGCCCACCTGGTCATCGACGACCTTCAGCACTTTTGTGGTTTTAGCACGCTGGATCAGCTTTGTGACGAAGTTGACTCCGGCGGAGCCGTAAGTCCATTCCACGCGGAGGATGCAGTGCTTACAGCCGCTCTTGCTCAGAAGCTGCTCGCCTTCCAGTTTGGTTTTACCGTACGTGTTTATCGGATTGGGATGGTCGGTCTCGACGTAGGGCTTGTCCGACCGGCCGTCAAAAACGAAATCCGTGCTGATGTGCAGGACATAAGCATCGTGCTCCCTCGCCAGACCCCCCAGCCGCCCTGCCGCTTCAGCATTGACCCGATAAGCTAATTCGGCCTGGCTTTCGGCGCCATCGACGTTCGTGTAGGCGGCGCAGTTGATGATGACCCCCGCACCGTGAACGGCCTGCTCCAAGTGTTCGGTTCGGGTAATATCGAACTGGGGCAGATCGAGAACTATCGGCTCGTACCCCTGTTGCCGGCAGGCTACAGCCAGATCGGAACCCAGCATCCCCCGGCCGCCCAGGATCACGATCCTCGTATCAATCGCTGCCATCAGAAGCCCCCATAATGCGGCAGATTCTCGCGTGGAAGGTCTTTCAGTCTCGGATAGCTCGCATCTTTGGGCGACAAGATGGGCTCAGTAATCGGCCAGTCGATGTTCAGCTCCGGATCGTTCCAGATGATGCCGATTTCAGTCGCCGGATTGTAGAAGTCGGTGCACTTGTACGAAAAAAGCGCCGCCTCGCTTGTCACGCAATACCCGTGAGCGAAGCCGGGCGGGATGTCCATCTGCCGGTGGTTCGCCTCGGAGAGCCGCTCACTGACCCATTGCCCGAAGGTCGGTGAACCGACGCGCACGTCCACGGCCACGTCCACCACCTCGCCCGAGAGGACCTGCACAAGCTTGCCCTGGGCCTGCGGGTACTGAAAGTGCAGCCCCCGCAGGATCCCTTTGCGGGAAAATGAGATGTTGTCCTGCACGAAGGGACCCTGAATCCCGGCGTTCTCGTAGCGGGTGCTCCTCCAGGTCTCCAGGAAATATCCCCTCTGGTCGCCGAATACCTCCGGCTCCAGGATAAGCACTCCCGGCAGCTTTGTCTGTATTACATTCATCGTTATCAAATCAGCGCCGCCATCATTGGGGCGGCTCGTCTATAACCAATTCGTTGGCCCGGGTCAGCGACTCGAACGTTCCGGCGTCCGTCCACCACCCATCGAGGATATCGTACGCCAGCCGGCCTTTTGCAATGTAAGCATCGTTCACATGGGTAATCTCAAACTCGCCGCGGCCCGACGGTTTCAACGTCCGGATGATATCGAATACGGAGGCGTCATAGAAATAGATGCCCGTCACGGCATAATTTGACTTTGGCCGTTGGGGCTTTTCCTCAAGGCCGATAATTTTGCCGTCGGACAGCTCCGCGACGCCGAAGCGCTGCGGGTGCTCCACCTGCTTGAGAAGAATCCGGGCGCCGGTCTTCTGGGCGATGAACTTCTCGACGTAGCTCGCCAGATTCGCCTGGAAGATGTTGTCGCCGAGGATCACCGTGAGCGGCTGACCGTTGGCGAAGTTCTCCGCCAGCGCCAGGGCCTGCGCGATCCCGCCGGCCTGGTCCTGGACCTTGTACGTGAACCGGCAGCCGAAATCCTTGCCGGAACCCAGAAGGCTGACCACGTCGCCCATGTGTTCGACGCCGGTGACGATCAGGATTTCTTCGATGCCGACGCCCGTCAATTTCTCAATGGGGTAAAAAACCATCGGCTTGTGCCCCACCGGGAGCAGGTGCTTGTTGGTCACCTTTGTCAACGGCATCAGCCGCGAGCCTGTGCCCCCGGCCAGAACAATGCCCCTTAAGCTCATATCTTTCTCCTTACGAGTCTATCCACGTTTTGGCGTTATCGCCTTCGTCGAACCCGTCGTGAAGCCGCCATCGACCAGAATGATCTGGCCCGTGATATATTCTGAGGCGTCGGAGGCCAGGAAGATAACCGTGCCGTCCAGGTCGTGCGGCTGGCCGGGGCGCTTCAGGGGAATGCGAGCAGTGATGGAGTCCAGCCATTCTTTGTTCTCATACAACGCGGCGTTCTGGGCCGTCTTGAACCAGCCGGGAGCCAGCACGTTGACGGTGATGCCGAACTGGCCCCATTCGGCCGCCAGGCTTTTGGTCATCAGCAGAATCGCACCCCGGCTGGCCGCATAAGGAGCGATCCCTTCCATTCCGAAAACGCACGTGCACGAGCCGATGTTGATGATGCGGCCATAGTTGCGCTTGATCATCTCTTTAGCGACTGCCTGAGCGCAGAAAAAGCTGCCCTTGAGATTCGTGTCCAGCACGGTGTCCCAGTCCTGCCAGGAGAATTCGGTGCTTGGCCCTCGGATATTCAGGCCGGCATTGTTGACCAGAATGTCAATCTTCCCATATTCTTCTACGGCCTTGCGTACCATATTGTCAATATCGTCCTGTGAAAGGACATCCATCTGGACGGCCAGCGCCTTGCGGCCGAGAGACTTGATTTCCTTCTGGAATTCGGTCAGGCTCGATAGCTTGCGGCTGGTAATCACCAGGTCCGCGCCCGCCTTAGCCAGGGCCCTGCCGAAGTATTGGCCCAAACCCCGGCTGGTCCCGGTGACAATGGCCACTTTGCCGGCAAGGTCAAACAGATCGTACATGATCGACTCCTGAACTGGATTCTTCCGTGAGTGACTAAAATGCCTAAAGTTGAAAGTGCCTAAAGTTGGCGTGGACTTTGCCTCACTTTAGTCACTTTAGTGCACTTTAGTCACTTTAGCTCACTTCTTTTTTAAGGCTCCAAAACGATCTTCAGCAGATTTTCTTCGGCCTTGAGCAGCCGCTCGAACGCACGCGGTCCCTCTTGCAAGGGCACAACGTCGCTGATGAGCGGCTCGACGTTGATTCGGCCGGAAGCAACCAGGTCTATACACTGGCGAAATTCACCCGAACTGGCATAAGAGCCGGTAAACGTCAGTTCTCGTGCCACCAACTCCTGCAGGTCGAACTCGGCTTTCTTTTCCAGATTGCCGACGGCGACGACGTAACCGCCCAGCTTCGTCACCGAAACGGCGTCCGCAAACGTCCTGGCGTATCCGACGGCCTCCAGAGCCACGTCCACTCCTTTGCCTTTTGTCAGCTCAAGAACCGCTTCTTTCAAATTCGACTTGGCTGGGTTGACGGTCGCGCTCGCTCCGAGCTTTTTGGCCACGTCGAGCCGGAATTCGTCAATATCGACGGCGATGACTTTAGCAGCGCCTCTGAGCCTGGCCCCCTGCAAGATGAAAAGGCCGATGGTCCCGGCTCCCATGACCAGCACCGTATCGTCAGCCGATATGGGCGCCCGGCCGGCGGCGTGCGTACCTATCGATGCAGGCTCCAGAAGCGCCGCCTGAACGAATGACAGGCTATCGGGAATCTTAAAGACGATCCACGACGGCACGGCGACGTATTCGGCAAAGCAGCCATGCCTTTTGAAGGCCGGGACCGAAACGCCCAGCACCTGCCGCTTGTCGCAGCGATTAAAGAAACCCTTGCGGCACGCCGGACACGTGTTGCAGTACACGGTCGAATCGAAGCAGACCCTGTCACCTTTCTTAAAACCGCTTACGTTTGGCCCCACGTCCTCGACGATGCCCGCGGCTTCATGGCCCATGATCAACGGCGGAATCCTCCGGCCTGTTTTCCCCGTGCAGCCGTGCACGTCCGAGCCGCAAATGCCGCACGCCCTGATGCGAATTAGCACGTCGTCGTCGCCGACGGCCGGATCGGGGAAATCCGAATACTCGAAACGATACGGTTCCGTATGAACTAAAGCCTTCATTCAGGTCCTCTATCGGATCATACCCAAAAACAGACGGCCGACGCAATACGTCGCGATGGCGACCTGTCTCATCCCGTTCCGGCAGGCCGCAGGATTCGCAGGCATTATAGACCGGCGCCGGCAGCCTGTCCACTGATTTCGAGTGGGCTTGCGGGTGCATGTCATCTTTGTAGGTAAAGAACAGAAAGAGCCATCCCCATCCCGATAACGGCAATCGGGATGAGGCTGCCACCCAATCAGGATTGGCGAAAAACGGGTGGCAGCCTCAAAGCCGCAGGCTTTGGGGATGGTTTCACCTACATTTGTGACATGCACCCTGGACTTGCCACGGCTGAAAATTGGGCTTTGACCGGCCGGCTGATGAGCTTATAATACCAGGTGCAAAGTGTTTCTTCCGGCGGTGTCATTTGAAGGAGTATGATCATGGCAAAGGCACTCACGAGACGTCGCTTCCTAACTCGAACGGCAGGCTTTGCCGCCTTGAGCGCCGCCGGCTGTCATCTCGGCGCCCCCCGAACCGTGCGAGGTCCCAACATCGTTCTTATCATGGCCGACGACCTGGGGTACGGCGACGTGGGCTGTTACGGCCGCCGCGATATTCGCACCCCGGCCATAGACAGCCTCGCGGCCGAAGGCGTCCGGTTCACCACCTTTTACGCCAACGCCCCCGAATGTACGCCGACCCGAACCGGCCTTTTGACGGGCCGGTACCAGCATCGCGTCGGCGGCCTGGAATGCGCGCTGGGCACCGGCAACGTAGGCCGTTATGACGATGCGATCCGGCTGCGCGAGACGCGCGACCTCGGCCTTCCCGCTGCGGAAACGAGCATCGCCCGTATGCTCAAAGACGCCGGATACGCCACGGCCGTCTGCGGTAAGTGGCACCTCGGGTATGAGCCGAAGTTTTTCCCCGCCAGGCACGGCTTCGATTACTGGTTCGGCCCGATTGGCGGAGCCACCGATTACTTCCATCACTGCGAAACAACAGGTGAACCCGCCCTCTATCAGAACGACCGGCCCATCCAGCGCGAAGGCTACATGACGGACCTGATAACGGGCGAGGCCGTCAAATTCATCGAAGCACGCAAGGGCGGCCCCTTTTTCCTCTACGTCGCGTACACCGCCCCTCACAATCCCTATCAGGGGCCAGGCGACAAGGGACCCAAACCGGTCTCGCAGGAAGACTACGACAAAGGCTCACCCGAAACATACGCCGCCATGATCGAGCGCATGGATGAGGGCATCGGCAAGGTATTGCAAACGTTGGCGGCCCAGGGCGTTGCGGATAACACGCTTGTCATTTTCATGAGCGACAATGGCGCGAACAAATCCGGCGTAAATTCGCCCTTCTCGGGCTATAAGGGAAATGTCTTCGAAGGCGGCATACGCGTCCCGTGCATTGCAAGATGGCCGGGTGTGCTGGCCCGAAGCGCCGTGTCGGACCAGCCCTGCATAACGATGGACTTTTCCCGCTCGCTCGTCAGAGTCGCAGGCGCCAAGCCGCCGGCGGATCGCCCGTTCGACGGGATGGATATTTTGCAGGCGGTCGAGACAAACCAGCCCGTCCGGAAGCGGACTCTTTTCTGGCGAATCAGAAGAGGACAGGCGACGCGAAAAGCTGTGCGGGACGGCTCTCTCAAGTATATTTGGCTGCAAGACGGCGGCGACGTTAAAGAGTACTTCTTCGACATCGAGCGCGACCCGGCGGAAAAGAACAATCTTCTGGACACGCGAAAAGAGGATGCCCAAAGACTGAAAATGCTGTTAAAGAATTGGGAACAAGAAGTAAAACACAAACGCTAATCGTCAATCGGACGGCGTTCGACAGGCAAGACTTTCTGGAGATAACACATGAGTAAGAATGAGCAAAAAACAACCAGACGCAGGTTCCTGCAAGATTCGACCGCCTCGGCAGCGGCGGTAACGTTGGGATTGAGTGCCATCGGCGGCCCCGCTATTGGGACCGCGCGCGGGGCGAATGAGAAAATCCGCGTCGGCTTCATCGGCGTGGGCAACCGCGGCACGCAGCTTCTCGACGGCTTTCTCCAGCAGGATGACGTCGAGGTCGCCGCCCTGTGCGACGTGTACGAGCCTTACCTGATGAGAGACTATTCCAAAGTGGATAAGAAGCTCCTGACTGACCTGGGCGGCAGGGTCCCGAAGATGACGGAGAAGTTAGGCGATAACGTGGCGCGATATAAAGACTTTCGCCAACTGCTCGACCGCAAGGACATCGACGCGGTGGTCATCGCGACGCCCGACCACTGGCACGCCATCCAGGCCATCGCAGCCTGCCAAGCCGGCAAGGACGTCTATGTGGAAAAACCGCTGTCGGTCACCGTCGTCGAGGGCCGCAGGATGGTCGAAGCCGCCAAACGATACAACCGGGTCGTGCAGGTCGGCCTCCATCGGCGCTCAAGCAAGCAGTACCTGCAGGCCGTCGGTGATGTTCAGGCGGGCAAAATCGGCAAGGTTACCGTCGGCAGGGCCTACCGCATCAGCAATATGCACCCGAACGGGATAGGCAAATGCCCCGATGCGGCCCCGCCGGCCGGCCTCGATTGGGATATGTGGCTCGGCCCGCGAGCCGAACGGCCCTATAAGGACAATCTCGTCCTGTATAAATTCCGCTGGTGGGAGACGTATTCCTCGCAGGTGGGCAACTGGGGCGTGCACTATCTCGACGCGATGCGCTGGATTCTGGGGCAGGAGGCGCCCGTTTCGATCTCGGCGCACGGCGGACGGTTCGCCATCGACGACGACCGGACCATCCCCGATACGATGGAGGTGATCTTCGAGCTGCCCGCCGGGGCGCTGCTTGTCTTCGGGCAATACGAAGCCAGCGGCGGCGAGGCCCTGGCCGAAGGTGAGATTGAGCTTCGCGGCACGCTCGGCAACCTCTATTGCGGCAGCGAGGGCAAGGGCTTCAATATCGTCCCGTCACAGGGCGGGCAATTCCAGGACCCCAAGCCGCGAATTGAGCCGGGCCAATCCACGCAAACTGACGGCGATCTGACCGTTCAGCACATCCGGAACTTCCTGGACTGCGTCAAGAGCCGCCAAAAAACCAATTGCGATATGGAAACAGGACACCGCTCGACGACGTTTGCCCTGCTGGCGAATATCGCGCTGGCGACGAAATCGCGAATCGACTGGGACCCGAAAAACGAACAAATTACCAACAACAAGAAGGCGAATCAATTACTGCATTACAAGTACAGAAAACCCTGGACATTGGGTTAAACGGCGGAACAATAACCCGGCTTGGCGCATCCTAGTTAGTAAGTTGAGAACGAAACCGGGGCAAAATAGAGGAGTCGGTTATGCTAAAACGAAAAGCCTTTACGCTGATAGAGCTTCTGGTTGTCATCGCCATCATTGCGATATTGATGGCGATATTGATGCCGGCCCTCAATCGGGTGCGGGAGCAGGGTAAGCGCGCCGCGTGCCTGAACAACGTCAAGCAGATGGCGCTGGCGTGGAACGTTTACGCCGACGATAACGACAACAAGATGGTCAACGGCAATACGAGCACCGGCAGCGCAAACAAAGACGGCACGTGCTGGGTCTATTGGCCCGGCCGGAATGCCTCGCCGCAGCAGCAAATCGACGGCATCACACGCGGCCTGCTTTATCAGTACTGCCCGAACGTCAGGCTCTTCAAGTGCCCGACCGGCATACGCGGCGAGGTCGTCACGTACGCCATCACCGATGCGATGAACGGCTACGACGCCATTCCCGGCGCCGCCGGCCACGTCGTCAAGAACAGGACGCAGATTCGCCACCCGAGCCAGCGGGCCGTCTTTATCGACGAGGGCCGCCTCAGCCCGGCGAGCTGGACCGTCTGGTATGACCAGGAACGATGGTGGGACCAGATCACCGCCCGCCACGGCGACGGCACGAACTTCTCCTTCGCCGACGGGCACAGCGAATATTGGAAGTGGAAAGACCCGCGCACGATAGTGGTCGCCAAGATGGACTACGATTACTGGCAAGGCACCGCCCGCAACGGCGCCGAGTCGAACATGCCCGGCAACGAGGACCTGCACAACGTCCAAAAAGCCGTCTGGGGCGAATTAGGCTACAAGCCCAGCCCAAGCCAGTAACGTCACGGGAAGTGACTAAAGTTCGAAGTGACTAAAGTGCCTAAAAGTGACACGCCGTGCCCTGCCTTCGACTTTGTTCGTGGTAATCGCTGAGGCACAGGGCAATGAAATGAAACCGCAGATTAACGCTGATGAACGCTGCTTGGAACAGAAGTGGGACGAGGCAGTTCATGGAGAGGTAGGGTGGGGCTCGCCCCACCATTTTCTCGTAATTCAGGGCACCCGCTGTCCTCTATCAAAACCTGCCATTATCAACCACAACTCATCGAAAAATGTGCCCCCTATGGGGCAGGCGTACACCTTTAATTCCCTCCCGCCGGCGATCATCAAAAATTCGGCAGAGCCGCCTGAAACAGGTGCCAGAGGTCATCGTAGTGTTGCCAATTAGAAGCGATCAGATCCACTTTGTTCCATAATCCAATCAATCCCCACGGCTCCTTACTAACTCCCGAATCCTGAGCGGGTGTGATCACAAAATCATGCAACAGTACGAATCCAACACTCGCCGAACCTATCCACTCTACAATCGGCTTCAATTTCTCATTGACAAAGGCATTCGTTCGTTCCTCATTCGCTTTAATTATCTCGGAGTCTGGCACATATGTGGGGAGCGGGGAACACTCCGGATTGGCGGCTAATGAGATGTCTATAGCAATCATGCCTCCGATTTGTATAGCGGTAATCTGTTTTGCGGCTTTCCGAATGTGTTTCTCCATCTTGTTGAAATTCTTTATACGTTTGGCCTCAAGTGACCAACGTCTTGATGGTGCAGTAATGATCCAGTCTGCCCCTGCGGACCCAGACCGGCCAACATTAAGCCCAGCCCGAGCAGCAATTGCCGCGAGGTACAACTCAAACTGTGTATCACGACCAGGAGTAGACTCTCCAGAATCCATAGGATGGGTCGAATCAAGTAGGCTGCGCGTAAATCCGTCGAGAAATGGCAGTTGTAGGAGTCTCTCCCCAAGTATCTCGATTATGAACCAGTACTCCTGTACGTCCTTGAGTGATTGGATAAAAATATGCCAATTTTTGTCGTCTTTCTGTACGATGCCCTTTGTTTTAACGATAAGTTGGCACTGCGTGGAGAGGCGATTGGCATTGGATATTTGCAGTTGCGGATGGTTCTCAAGCCATTCCAACAGCTTCTCCGCCATATCCCTATATGTTAAGTGTGGTAATTCATTCGGGAACAAAATCATGGACGACTCTCTATTTGATATTTATTAGAGGCAGTCATCATTTTTGGAAACAGTAAATAATTAATTGTCCCTAGTTTTAGAATATCTCTATGGTCCTTCATAACGGCACACGCAGTCAAAGAAACTGATAATATCTGATGCTGCCTGATTGAGTTCTTCCTCATCAAGGCTATTTATGGTTGCCCGAAAGTCTCCTTCGTCACGAACCGCTTTGATCGAACTCATTCTTGTTATAAATTCTAAGTAATCGTCTCGTATTACTTCTGGGAGATGTTTTTCTGGGTGCATCTGTATTTCTATATTTTTCAAATACTGTAGGGCTTTGTAAAGACGTTCCCTTTGGTCTCCTTGACAAGTCAGGCAAAGCACCGCATTATGGAACTTTTCATACGCGTATATATACTCCATTTTCATGATATTTTCTCCTTCTTAAGACTCATACTACTTGACCTTAGCGTCTTAAAAAAGTCAAGCAACGGTCAAGATTTATTAGGGATGTTTACCTATTTTTCTTACCTTATTCAGTTCTTAAACTTTTGTTTATTTGCAGCTACAGCCTGCTTTTTCTTCTTTGCACCTTGGGCCTAATTTTGTTTTTCGGTCGACCTACTGCTCATGAGCGAAGCCGAAAAATATTAAACGGTCTTTATATTCCCACATTACCGATTGAGGTTGAAACCAAAATCCGGGATTTTGCCATCTTTAACAACAACTGACCATTTATCCAGACGATCCTTTCCACTTTTCCAGAACTTCGAGCAAAGCTCGAGATATTCGAGAACAACATCTTTCTCGCCTTTCTGGAGCAGCTCTTTTGCAAGAGCCATATCTGGACCGAATGAATTGAGTTGGGGTGAGCCGGGAGTTTTACCCGCTTCGATCAGGCGTTTCTTCGCTTCATCAAGATCATCAGACGCCAGCGCAATTTTTCCGAGAATTATGTTTCCATGGTGAATGTTGTTTCCGTAATTCCAACCGGAGCTGTTCTGGTTCAGCATCTTTTCGGCATATTCCTTGGCTTTTTGGGGCTTGTTGGCCGCCAGGGCCGCTTTTGCGAGTGATTGGAGAAGAGCATCTCGCCCCATGTCAGTTGAGAGTTTATATGCTATTTCAAATTGTTCCAAGGCCTTTCCGGCAGCATCAGTTTTGACCTTCAAAGAGTTTGTTATCATATCCAGTGAATACAGATGTCCCAACTTTTCAGGCCATTTGGGATTGTCCATATCAAGAGATCGTGCCGTCTGTAGCGATTCCATGGCTAACTCTCGATCATGCAGCAGGAAAAAGTTTGCCGAGTTTTCAAGCACGTTCAGATTTGCCGGTTTTCTTTTGACTTGGTCTATCCAAGCTTGTTTGCCTTGAGAATAAGCCTCTTTATCCAGGAATGCATCGAGTTGTCCGTAAGGGATCGCTAGAACTTCAGATTCCGGTGAGTTCAGTATCAACCATAAGACATGTTTCTGTTTCGCTTCACGAGCAGATTGATTCTGGAATTGCCTGCGAAAGTAGTAGCCAAGAAGTTTTGTGCGTGAGGTAATATCACTTTGATTTTTCTCTATTTGCTTTTCGAGCGATTCTACTTCTTCAGCCGTCAGCCTACTTCCACTCATTGCAAGACTGTCGGCATCTATTGCGAATGCTGTGGAACACATGCAAACAAGAACGAATACAGCAATGATGGCTAACAAGGATATATTACTCATGGCTTTGCTCCTTTTATTCAGCTAACAATGTTTATATGGTTTCCGTATAACATCCCAAGCCTCTCGGTACAAAGCAACAAAGCACAAACCACGCCGTTGCCGATGCCTTCGAGGTTAGTTAGCCGCTCATCTTGCGAAGCATGTGATCTATGACCTCACTATGCTCGTCCTGTGGACTGAACAGGATGACCTCGGCATCTTCGCCGACTTTGACCGTGTGTCCGGGTGGCCAGTAGAACAGGTCGCCGCTGTTGATCACTTCATGTGTGCCGTCTGCGTAAGTGACGGTGAGTTCACCCTGCAACAAGTAGCCCCAGTGCGGAGCCTGGCACAGGTCGCCCTCCAGCCCTTTGAGCAGCGGCGAGATATCCGTACCAGCGCCGAGGGAAAAGTACTCGCCGCTGATCATGCCGTAACCGGAGGCATCGCCAAAATCAGTCTTTTGTCGAGCTACTGCACCCGGCACGTCGATTCTAACTGGGATGTCGTTCTTGGCTATTCGCATTTCGTGTTCCTCCGTTGTGGTTGCGGCGTGTAAAAACAGGCCTAACAATGTTTATATGGTTTCCGCATAATCCAAAACCTCTCGGTACAAAACAAGAAAGCACAAACCACGCCGTTGCCGCTTCAGAGCCGTCATATCCGCTATGTTGAATTATAGATGCTGCCTGCCTGTTGAGCAAGGAGGAACGGGAAAAAATGAAAATGATTTTATTCGGGCATAGCCGTCAGTCTTATGCCAGAAGAGACTGGACATGGGCTAAGAGCTGTTTGGTCAGTTGGGCGAGCTGCTCGAAGTTCGAAAAGTCTTCGCCGGGCAATTCATAACGAAACTGAACGGCAAACGGGTTCAGTTCCAGCAGGGTCCAGAATGGCCCGATATTCTCATCTTGATCTTCGAGCAGCCCAAGCAGGGGATTCAGGTCATGGGTCCTTGGGTAGTCAATTCCCTTCAGGGCTAACCACGCCTTCAAGGATTTCTCCACTGCCTGCTGAAGATGAAAGCCCGCCGCATCCGGTTGCGGTTCGTCGGCGTGAGCGAGAATCAACGCGGCTTGATAGTCTCTTTCCGCCAGCATCAGCAGATCACGGGGCCTGTCAGTCAGACTCATACAGGACCTTTCCTTCTCTCAACGCCATGCCAATGACATGATGTCTCGAATCTTGCCAATTTGCCAGTTCGTTGACGGAGTAAACCAGAATATCCGTCGGTATGCGGAATTCTGAAAGGCATCGCCAAATGCGGGCTGCTTCCTGACGGCGGCTCCGAGTCTCGCCGAACGGCTCGCGTTCCACTACCAGAAGGTCAACATCCGAGTGTTGATTCGCCTCGCCGCGCGCCCAGGAGCCGAACAGAAGAATTCTCTGCGGATGGACCTCGCGGACAATCCGTCGAGTCATCCTGCCAATCACATCATCGGAGATATTCACCATAACGACCCCACATCAGATCAAAGGATTTCACGTTTGCCTGCCGTCAATTATAACAAATTTGCCTGCTCGTGCAAGGACGCACAATTGGTGCTATTGGCCGAGGGCCTGGAGGAGGGCTTGTTTGGCCTGGTCCGTCGCGGGGCTGGAGGGGTAGTCTTTGCTCAACTGGGCGTAAACGGCTTTGGCCTTTTGGACATCTTTTAGGCCGCACAAGGCGATGACGCGCCGGGCGAGGACCTCGGCGATGTCGTAATCGCTCAGTTGCAGGTTTTTGAGCCGCTCAGTGAGGTAAAACGCGGCCTGGAATTCGCCTCTGGCTAAATGCACGTCGAGCTTAACGAGATTCACGCCGGGCGAGAAAATCTGAACGGGGTCCTCCGCGAAGACCATCTCGATGTCCGCCATAGCGTAATCCAACTGGTTCGGGTCGTTCTTACTCTGCGCCAGGACTCTGGCATGGCGTATCAAGCCGGCGTGTTTGATTTGCTGTTTCGCCTGTATTTCGGGTGGCACGGCCATCTTGGCCGTGTTTTCACGGGCTGGAAGCCCGTGCCACGGGTTCGACGTAGCGAGCGCCTGGACAAGGTCGATGGCCTCTTTCGCCTGTCCAAGCGCCAGCATGGCCTGGGCTTTGGCCATGATCGCGCGTCGCGTCAGGTCATCGCGTGAAGCTGCATCTATCTGGAGTTGGTTGAGTATTCTCAAAGCCTCGTCGTTTCGCCCGAAGTAGTTCAAAAGGACCTCCGCCTGACAAACCGTTGCTCGGCGGGTGGCATCCTCAAAGCCGGAGGCTTTGGGGATGGATTGGCCCGGGCCATCCCCAAGCTGCGCTTGAGGCTGCCACCCTTTTGCGAGCCGGGCAAAGAGTTCCATCGCCTTGTCGTATTTCTTGAGCTGCGGAGATTGAAGGTACTGCCCGAAGGCAAAGATGAAATCCGTATCGTCAGATTCCTGCACGAGCCTGCCCGGATTTGCGGCTAAGGCCGCCGTGGCGCTGCTTTTCCAGCCGGGACGGTTGGCGTCTTCGGCTAAGATGAACAGATTCACAAGGTCGTCGGCGGGGACCTTATCGAGATTCCTCTCCCGGATGGCCTGATCGAAGGCGTCCATGTTGCTCACATTCGTCAGGCATTTGTCCCATGCGGGGTGGACGTAAACCTCCTGCGAAGCCCGGGCCAGCAGCTTATCTTCCAGCCGGACTTCAAGCTGCACGTTACGCAGGCCCGGCCGCAGAAAGACGTGCTCGACCTTCTCGCCCATTGCGGCCGTCCCGTCGTCGAAGGTCCAGCGGCAGTCATACCGGGCCAGCGGGTTCGGCCGGAGGAATTCGAATCGCATCGCAACGAAAGAGCGGCCGGTCTGTTCGAGCCGGAAATCATCGCCGGCTGACCATTCGAAAGCGGCATAAGCCTTGTTCGGGTCCTCGAAGCCGGCGGACGCAACTTTGTACCGGCCGACCGGAACAAAATCCGTCCGGGTCATGATCCTCAGTTCTTCGCCGGGCTTTTTCCATGCGGCGGCGGCAAACATGTTCGGCCACGGGCTGAAGTGCAAATACTCCAGCTTATGCACGCCGGGCTCGAGCGAGACCGTCCCCTGCTTTTCGCCTCTACGGCCGGCGTTGATATCGTGCCGTCCAGGCCAGCTCGCGACTAATTTGTCATCGACGGACAGGTATGAATCGTCTTGCGAAATCGTGGCGAAGCTGTATTGGCCGTTCTTGTCCACGGGGAAAAATCCTTTGTAATAATAAAGCCCGATGCCCCCCTGCCGTGGCGAAGTCATGCCGTCATATTCCGATACCCTGTGAATCGCAAACGCATGGTGAATCGTCTCGACAAGGCTGCGGCCGACTGGCTCGGCGCTGCCGTGAAAAAGCTTCAAGAGGTCCGCCACGTTGCCGGGCGAGCCGGGACTATTTTTTGTCCATCTGGTCTCGAGCACCAGTCCCGCCCGGAACTCCCACGACTCGTTCGACTCTCCAGCTTTGTCTTTGGGCGCCAGATACACTAAGTAACTGGGGTAGCCGTCGAGGCTCTCGAAGAGAATATCCATCGGCTCGCCCTGCCCCACCGACAAGACCCGGCTGCGGACTTTGGAGCCGCTGCTGGGAGCGAACACCTGCGGAACGAAATCCTCCAGATTGTATCCGGGGGCGTATAGACGCACGGAAGAGACCTTCGGATAGACGCCTCGCAGCAGGAATCCCGGATCGACCCACCTGGCCGAGCCAAGATGCTTGTCACCCTCCGAGCTTGTCACCAGCAGAAGCTGCTTGCTGCGAACCGGTATCCCGGCGTTGATTTCGGCCAGGGGCCGCTGCGGGGTGAGCGGCCCGGAGCGGAAAATGAGCCGCTTGTCGGCATACACTTCGAAGTTGACCGCCGTGTTGGGGTCGGCGCCGTCAACGATGGCCGCCCTGGCGACAAAGTGAGTGAAGTCTTTGTGAAGGTTATAAACGATAGGGCCCGAGCCGAACGATGGAAAAAAATTCTGGCAAAGCTCTCCCTTGACGCGGGGTTTCTGATCCCATCTATTCTTCTCGATCCATTTTTTCACGTTCTCTGATTTCTTGTCAGGCTCGACGTCCAGGAGCGAGACGTTGGGAATGAGCGACTGCATGTCGTCCTTTTCGACGCGAAAGCGCAGCACGGCGTTTTTCTGGTGCCAGGGCAGAGAATCGGCCGCTTCCTGCGACCTCACGCCGGTGCAAAGGCACAAGGCCATCAGCAGAGACAACAGGACATATCCTTTGGTTCCTTGCGCGTGCATCCTCATGTGTCACTTTTCTTCGGCAGATTTCGTTTGACCTTCGGCTCGCGCCAGGGCCTCAAAATACGCGCTGACCATGTGATTGTAGCCCTTGAAATCCAGGGCCTGCTTCCTGGAGAGCATATTCTCAAGCCGCTTGGCCAGCGCCTGGTCCCTCGTGTATTGTATGGCAAGCTGCGAGCCGACCGCGCTGTGCGATTTCTTCAGGGCGCCAAGTGTTTCGTCGTACGCCGACTTTATTGCGATGCCGTCGGCCCGCTTGAGGGACTCTTCCACCTTTTTCATGGCCTGAATCGAGGCGTCCAGATTGGTGACCGAGAGATTGTACCGTTTGAGCTGCGTCGCCACGTCCGTCGATGCCTGCCGGATATTCTGCTGATCCTGCAAAGCCTCTTTCATCATCTCCAGGACCTTCGGCGGCAGTTTTCCGCCGACGCCGAACTGCGTCGTGCTGTCGGTGGTCTTGCCCAGGCCGGTCCCGCCGGTGGCGGCGCCGACGTCCTGGTCTTCGACCTGTCCGCTTTCCAGCGGCGTGTTGGACACACGCTCGCGCAGGCCGTACTCGTTGTCGGTGAGGTCTTTGGCTACCGGCTCGACAAGCTGGCCATCGGACATACCGCTGCGGCCGGCGCCGCTTCGGCCCTGGAGCACGTTGTCTTCCGGCTTCTGATCGCCGGTCTTGCCTTTGGCGCTGGTGCTGCTGATGGTCCCGTCGGAGACGGGTCCCGCCGTATGATCCAGAGAATTCAGGTAGCTTCCGATATCTTCCACCTCCGGCCGCATCTCTTCCTCCGATGTGACCAAATCGCCGACGAGGTCCTCCAGCTCGGCCGGCAGCTCGGCCAGCGGCGCCATCAACTGCTCATCCTCGGGGATTTCCGCAACGAATTGGATATCGTCGTAAAACCCGAGCGTCGCCTCGCAGTTGATCATCAGCTCTTCGGCCATCTCGACGGCCTCGGTCTCCAGGCGGTACGCGTCCTGCCGGGCCTGGCGCATCTCGGCCGCTTCGTCCGTCTTGTCGGCCAGGTCCTCCGCTTTTTGATAAATGCTCTTGCTCGATTCGACCATCTGGCTGTCGCCGAAATCCAGAAGATTCATATTGCTCAGGTCGCTGACCACGTCGCCTAAGATTTCAGCAAGCTTCGACTGGTCGATGGCCAGGTCTTCGAGCAATTCTTCATCTTCCCTGGAAAAGTCCTCCGGCGGCTGGTCGAGAACCATCTGCCGCTTTTGCATGATGTCTGTTTGTCGCTCTTTGAACTCGTTCAGCTCCTTGACGGTATTTTCCAGCGTTTCCTGCGGCGTCGGGCTTAGCGATTCGTCCTTTTCGCCCAAAAGCTCGGTCATCGCCTTTTCCGCCTCCACCTGGTTCTTCTTGGCCACGATGCCTTTGAGCGCGATAAGCTGGTCGAGCAGGAAATCCTGCTGCTTGGTTATCGACTTGAGGGCAAACGACGCGGAATTACTATCGACCTGCTCGATCCGGCCTGTTTTTTTCATCTTTTCGAGGATGCGCGTGTGCTCGTTGTCCCGCAGCTCCGCAAGCCGTGTGACAAATTCAGGTTTGGGCTGGGGCGATATGTCCCACGCCCGGGTGATATGCGTCCCGACGAGCTGCTGTTTCTGTTCCATCTGCGAGAGGTGTTTGCCGAGGGCGTCGCGGTTCTCCGCCCCACTGCGACCGTCTGCAACCACCTCGTCGAGGTTCGCCATCAGGTTCCGGGTGACGCCCAGGGCCGTCTGCTGTGACTTGATGGCCTCCTCCAGCTCGCCGAAGGCGTCGCGGTTCGGGTCGTCCTGGGCGATAGTCATTTCTTCCAGCGATTTGACCTGTAACGTCAGAGGCTTTGACCTGCCGATGTTTCCGGCGGGGCTGAAATCCTCGCAGACGGCTTCCAGAACGTATGTGCCGCCGGGTTTGAATACGCTGGCATCCACGGACAGCAGGAACGTCTCGAGCGATTCGGCTTTTCCGGGCGGGCCTTCGTAGTCCCAGCTCTTGATGGTCGTCTCGTCGCCGCCGGCCCGGACGGATTTCTGCGTCACGTAGATTCGCTTAGCTCCGAAATCGTCGTAGGCCTGAATGTCGAGTCGCAACCTGTCACCGGGACTGACCTGACGATTCAGATCGGATGTGACAAATTCCACCTCCGGCGGCCGGTCCTGCTGGACGAGGACGGCCCCCTCGGCGATTTTTATCCGCTGCTCGAATCCTTTGGCCTTGACCTCTATCTGGTAGGAGCCTGCCTGCTCCAGTTTTGTCCTGGCGGTCCACAAGTCATTGTTGTTCTCGAAGCGCACCGGCGGCCCCGAACTCTTGTACCAAAGCTCTTCGGCGCTCTTGTCGAGTTTCACATCGACCGTGACGTCCGAGCCGGCGGGGCCGGCCAGCGCCTCGGGCGGGCCGAGCGTGCTGATCCGCTGACGGCCCGTGTACGAAGGAGCAAGAACGTGGAACTGGGATTCTTTGATGCGCGGAACCTTGCTGACCGTTACTTTGATGCTCCGGGTGTAAGTATCCGCCGCAAAGACACGGAAAGCAAACGATTCGCCCACCGATTTGAAGGTATAGCTGTAGCTGTCAGAGCCTTCAGTTGATACTTGCATGGGCGTGCTTCTATTGGCGCCTTTTTCGTTGCTTACGAAATCAGCCGCCTGCTTCCAGACCACTTCGGGGTACGCAAGCAGGGATTTGCCTGCTTCGAGGCCCCTGACCCGGACGCGTACCTCTAAATCGTTACCCTCGGCTATGACAACGTCGTTGCCCGGCGTCACTTCCAGAACAATGGACCCCGCGGGAGGCACGTCCCCTAACGGGCTGGCGTATCGCAGCAGCGCGTTGACGAGCTCACGGCCCTGACTGACGCCATACAGCATCCACAAAATCAGGATAATCAGAAGCGCCGCCAGCCACCGCTTCATCTTCTTGAGTTGCCACAATTCTTTGACGTTGGCATTGGCCATCATCGCCGAGCCGGTCTTGATCGTCTCGAGGGCAAAAGGCTCCTGCTTCGGGCTGAGCCGGACCGACTCAAAGCACAACGCATTGATTAGCATGTTCTCGGGAATGGAAAACTTGCTCTCCAGGAACAACGTAACCGATTCGAGCCTGTCCTGCCGGATAATCGGCAATAGCAGAAGCCGCCACAGCTCGAAGCCCATCACGGCCAGGCCGCCCAAACTACCCGCCAAGCGCAGACCTTCCGGAAGATGCAGAAGATTGTCGGCCAGAATCAGGACAAACCACATTCCAAGACTGACCGTCAGCCACACTAACAAGCCCCGGAGCAGCCGGCTCTTGAGCATGAGCTTCCGGACTCTCAGCACAAGCTGGCGAACGTTCTTATCCTCGAAAGTGCTCACTTCGTTCATGGCTTAGCTCTCACATCTTTGTTGGCGGAAGATTCGCCGACGTAAACTGTGTTATTGTCACGCCGCGTATGCCAAAACTCTTCGCTAATCGCGGCCTCCGGCGTCGGGTCTTCCGGCAGGAAAATCAGGCGGAAGAACATGCCACGAGACGAAAGCAGCAGCTCCTGATTGGCCGCGTCATATTTCCATCTCCAGATACTCAGCCGCCACGGCTCGACAATCCGGCCCAGCTCCTTATCCCACTCGCCGCCGATGTCGCCGAAATTCGTCGGCGCAAAGCGTCGCCGCAGATTGACCAGTGTCAGGACCTCGGTGCCGTCTTTACTTTTCATCACGCCTAACAGCTTCTTGTCGTTATAGAAGTCCCGCTGGCGCTGGACATAGTCCGCGGCAAGGGCGAAGAGCTTCTCGTCGTTATTGGCGGGCCAGCCGACGAGGTACTTGCCGTCTTTCTTGACCGCCACGTAGCAATCTTCGCCGAAAGTCGATTTGACAATGAACGTATCCGGACCTTCGCCGCGTTCGGTCGGCACGGGGGTCAGCGAATCTTGCGTCACGGCCTGCACCGCGTCGTCCGGCCCGAAGGTCATCCCGGTAAACTTTACGGTGATATTCGCCGCAACGTCCTTTCCCTCATCCAGCATCCGGATTCGTGTGACGTAAACCAGCTCGTCCAGCTTCGTGCCCTTCTCGCCCCGCTGCTTGCCGAGCAGCAGGATTTTGTGCGTTTTCTCCGGCGTTTCGAGATAGATCGGCACGCTGTAGAGGTCCCCTTCGAGCATTTCGCCGCTGCTGAGAAGAACCTGGCAAGCCAGATACCTCAACGGATAGAGTTGGCCCCAAAATTCCTTCCTGGCGGGCGTGTAATCGGCGACCGCCGTTTTCTCGTCGTACTTGGTCGTCTCGACGAATTTCCAGTCCTGGCGCATTTCTTCCTTCACGGGATGAAAGCGTATTTCCCTTATCGGCTCGAAGGTAAACTGCCGGACCTTGCCGTACTGCACCGGCTCGCCCGTAATCATATCGGACGTCTTAAGCTTGCCTGCCTCGGGGACATTGAGCTTGAACTGGCGTCCCGACGTCAGTGCGATTTTGCCCGTCAGCACCTTGCCGTCCGAGAAATAGACCGCCGCCTCTCGCGTGGCCGCTCGTGCAGCCGTCGGCGCGATCAGAACCTGCATCCCAATCGAAATCGCGATCCATCCGGCAATAACGGTAATACGCCTATTCGCACTGGTCATGTCTAAGCTTTCGTTCATAACAGATTCATTCTTCGCCGAATGATCCATTCCAGAATTAGAATACCAATAAAAATAAGGATATAAATGCCGTTGTCTTCAATCAATGGAATCTCCATACTCACGACTCGGCTCAAAATCTGGTTTCTGAGCATTCCGATCAGGTTCTCAAACTCATTTTCGCGGAAGTATCGGCCTCCGGCCTGGGCGGCCAGGCTGCTCAGAAACGCGTGGTCCACCTCCAGTTTCGCCCCTTCGTTCAGCCGTGTCCCGACCACAATCGTCTTTTGATAGGATTCCAGCGGCTGGTCCGCGAGCAGTGCCTCCAATTCGAATATGTACCGGCCGCTGCGTGCGAAATTCGCTTTGGCAGTGAACGCGCTCTGGCGGCCCATCATTGGCTCGATGGATACCGGCGTCGATTTTCCTTCCGATTTCATTTGGGCCTTCAGGCGGAGCTGGTTGGGGTCGTGACGGCCCGCTACGTTGATGGCGGCTGAGCCACTCTGGCCCGGATTGTATTGCTCCTGGTCCCACTTGACGGCGATGAAGCGCTGGCCTTCTTCCCAGCCCGTCATATTTTTAACCGTCTGCCGCCAGAAATAGCCGTAGGCCTCTTTAAGAGTATCGGACGCCCAGCACCATTTCCAAAGCGTATTGGTGGCGACGGCCATCGTCTGTCCCTGCCCGTATCGCTGGATGGCCACTACCGGCGCCGACCGGCCGGCCACCGATGCGTCCAGGAGGCTGACGGCGCCGCTTTTAAGGGGCCCTTCGACGTTCACGCTCTCAACCGCTGCGGCCTGCTGCCCGGAGAGAATCTTAGCGGATTCGGCAATGATACTATTACCCATCGCGGCGGCTGGCACGCTGACGGCGAACCGCCCGATTTGAAACGCCGACTGAGCGGGATTCAGCCGCCACGGAAACAGCGGCTCGATCACGGTCCCGGCGTACCCTCCGCCGCCGAAGGAGCTTTCGCCGCCCAAAAACACGACCGCCCCGCCGTCTCGAACGTACTCCAGCAGAGCCTGCAACTGGCCCTGGTTCCACTGCGAGGTGCTGAACGAGCCGACGATCACACATTTGAACAGATTAAGGACTTCTTTGGACGCCGGAAAACCTGCTTCAAGCTGCTCATCGCCCTTCCGGCGGCTTCCCTGGACGACAAATCGCTGCTCGCTGACGCGAAACAAGGCCGTCAATTCGACCGACGGGTCGCGGGCCAGCTCTTTGCGTATCATACTGAAATCCCAGCCTAACTCCTGGGCGAAGAACAGCACGTGCAGCGTGTCCTGGCGCACGTCCACGCCGAAATTCCGGATGTTGTTCAAGCCGGAAAGCTCGCCCGGCACGTCTTCGAGGCGGATGCGATATTCTTTCATGCCGGGTTCGGACGGCGCGTGCAGCGAAAACTTCGCCCGCGTTTTCGAGCTGTCGGACCGGATAAACTGCGAATCGCGAACCTGCCATTGGTCCTGCTGTCTTTCTTCGAGCTGCACGCGAACCATCGGGACGTTCAGGGCAAAATCCTTCGAGGCAAACCGCGCCAGGATATCGGCGGAGACTTCGAAGGTCCCGCCTTGCTCGACAATCGTCGGCGCGACAACGTCGGCCACCGACAAATCATTCCACGAGTCCGGGGAGCTGCCCACACTCGCAACGTAGAGCGGTATCTGGGGGAGTTTCGGATTCTGAATCAATTCGTCGCCGCCGTCCGTGAGCATGACGGCGGACAGATAATTCGAGCCATCCGCTTTGTTCGAAAGCCAGACAAGAGATTTTCCTAAATCCGTACCTCGGATTTGCTCTGCGGCCGGCTGCCTCTGTCCGGAGTCATATACGTCCGTGTCGAAATACAGTGTCTCAAAATCGACAAAAGAACGCAGCTCGTCGCTGAGATTCGCGGCAAGTTTATCCGCTCGCTCAAACCGGCCGGCGCCCGGCACATCCCGGCAGTCCATGGATGAAGACGCATCGACCAGAACCATAATCTTCTTGTCTTTTTTCGGCTTCTGGATCACGCTGCGGACCGGATCGAAATAAGCCAAGACAATTAATAGTACGATCAAAACCTTCGGTAACAACAAAAGCACGGTTTGTCTTAGCGAATAGCTCCTGCTTTGCCGCTTGTAGAGAATGATGAGCCATACGACCAGGATCAGGATCATCGCCGCCGCCAGGACCGGATGAAGATGGGTGCGCCATCGCAGCACTTCCATTATCCCACCCCCCTTCCGGCAAGAATCTCGCGCTCCGCCTGGCGGTTACCATCCCTCCCTTGGGGAAGACTGCCACCCGCGGGTTGCATTGTCGCCGACTTGGCCCGGATCGGATTGGCCAGCCAGCCTTCTGCGAGCAGGGCCAGCGTCGCTAACAGAATGAGGGGAACAAAAAGCTCGAACGTCCGGCTGTGGCCGTACTGATACTTTTGCAGATCCTCCGCCGGGTCATAATCCAAAACCGTGTGTGTGATTCTCTCCAGGGCCGGGACCTGCGAACCCCTGATAAACTGCATCAGCCCCTCTTTTTCCGACGAGCGCACTGAGACGCAATACTCTTTCTCGCCGGCTTTGACCAGAAAGACGCCTGGTTTTGAAAACGCGGGCATATCATTGACCTGGCCCGGATGTGGCACGGCCATCCTGGCCGTGTTTTCACGGGCTGGAAGCCCGTGCCACTCGGCGGCGTCACCCATGAGAGAGACGACCTCGACCTGCTGTCCGCCAGCGTCGATGCCCCGTGGGTATTCCCCTGCAACCAGTGAAAGCTGAGCATCCTGCTCAAACGAGGCGCCTGCGACTGCGATGCTCTGCGCCATCACCACAAGAAAGCCGGTCAAGGGCAGCGTATTCCACCGCGGCTCGAAAGCCGTCCCACTGACGTAGATGTTGCCCCGGCCAAGTGCCCTGTGCGCCAAGATCACTTTTTCAAAATCGATCCCCATCAGCGGCGTAAACGCTTTGGATAATTCAAGCGGGTAGAAGGCAAAAACGCGCACATCCCCCAGGGACGCCGTCCCCGTCGCCTCGCGAATCCGGCCCCAGAAATCATTGTCCTTCTCCAGCACCTCCATCTTCATTCCACGAGCCGCAGATTCTCGCGGCTTCGTATCGGCTTCGAGCCAGGCCAACGGATTACCATCCCCAAAGGCTTCGCCTTTGAGGCTGCCACCCGGCGTCGCACTCGCTCGTCTCAGTGATGGCACAATCAGTAAATTGCCGCCGCTCTCGATGTAATCCCTGATCCCCGCCGAGTCCTGGCTGGGCTGCCTTATGTCCTCCCAAGTCGCAACAATCAGGATCGGCTTGTCCGCATTCGTCTGCGGTATTTGATTGAGCGGGCCGAATTTCGAAATCATGCCGGTAATCTGCCCGGACTCGTCCGGCGACAAGGCGGTGGGCAGCACGCCGAATTCGTCGCGCGAGCCGCCAAATAGAACGGTTGCCGTCTGCTGACACAGGATTCCCACGCCTGCTTCGTTGTCCGCCGAGAAGCCGTCGCCCTCAATCCAGGTCCGCAGCCAGTGATAACCCGAAATATCGGGGTTGGCCGCGATCTCGACAATCTGAGTCCGGCCGGGTTCGAGCACCACCTGCTGGCTGTTTTTATTGTCCTGATCATCGAGCGAATTGACTCGAATTGTGGCGACCGCCTCCGAGTTGTTCCTGCACGCTACGCCGACCTTCATCGGATGCCTGGGAAGGATTTTTTGGCGGGGCAACTGCACGGAGCTTATCGCCACGTTGGGCTGCTGGCGGGCCGCGGAGGCGATTCTATGCAGATACACGTGGATCGAAGCGTCGGCCGATTCCGACTGCAAGGCATCGTCGAGCCACTCGGCCTCCTGCAGGTCGGTGAACACGTGAACGACGCCGCCCCGCCCCGAATCGGCCGCAAGGAGCCGCATCGCTTTGGCGAGAGCTGTGGGAGCGTTACCCGTGGCGTTTGTCGGCGCTATTTTATCAAGACCGGTCAGCAGGGAGTTTCTATCGGAGGTTAATACGTTGCCGAAGGACACTGCCGGGTCGTCCACGAGGGTCACTACGTTCATTCGGGCGCTGTCGCCGAGCGATTGGATGAGCCGTTTGGCGCCATCGACGGCCAGGTCCAGTTTGGTCTTGTCGCCGCCGGCGGAGTCGCTCATCGAGCCGGAGTTGTCCACGACCGCAACCACCGAAACCTTGCCGCCCATCGGCAGAGCACTCTGAAATCTCGGACGTGAGAGAGCCAGAAGAATAAACGCGAGCAGCAGGACGCGCATCAGCAGCAGCAGGAATTGACGGATTTTGCGGCGAGAGTTGAGCTTCGGGTCGGTTCGATAAAAGAACATCAGGGTCGGAAAAAGAATCTGGCGTTTCTTTTGCCGCAGAAAAAGGTGAAAAAGGACCGGCAGTCCCGCCAACGGCAACAGATAAAGAAAGATGGGCGCTGAAAAAATCATCCGATCTTCCTCCTCTGCAGGATGGCATCGTACACATCCATCCCGGTATCGGTGAAGATGTAATCGGCGTGAATTTTCTGGCAGCCGGTCCGCAACTGGTCAAGGTAAAGACGCAACTGCCGCAGGTACGTCTCCTTGATCTGCCCGAAATCGACCGTCAATCGGCCCTCAGCTTCCATCGACACCACTTCGATCAGCCCTGACAGCGGCATATTCAATTCCGTCGGGTCCATAACATGAAACAACGTCACTTCTTTGCCGTCGTGGTAGAGATGATTGATGCCTCTGATGATTTTCGCCGGCTCTTCAAGAAAGTCGGAGATGATAATCACTAAGGCCCTGCCTTTGATCAGCTCGGCGGCGTTGTGCAAAGTGGATTCGATATCGCTCTCTTTGCCCGGCTTGACGTTCTCCAGCTCCAGCAGCATGGGCCGCAGCCTCATGAAGCTGCCGGTCGGCTCGTGGTAGCTGCGAATTTGAGTATCGAAGGTAATCAGCGACGAGGTATCGCTCTGCTGGAGCATGACGTATAACATGGCCGCCGCGAGGTACGAGCCATATTCGAGCTTGCTCATGGACCCGGTTCCCTTGTAGCCCATGCTGCCGGAAATATCCAGCAGAACGTAGCAGCGAATACTGACGTCTTCGTGGAACCGCCGGATGACGTACCGGTCGCTGCGCGCATAGACGGGCCAGTCGATTCGCGCGATCGGGTCTCCCGGCATGTATTCGCGATACTCGGCAAACTCCACCGACGAGCCGAAGGCCGGCGAGCGATGCAATCCCTGGTTGCTGCCGTCCATCGGCCGGCGCACGCCGATTTCAATGCCCCGCAGACGCTCGGCCAAACCGGCCGGAAGATAGCGATATTCACCGGATGCACTCATAGCCGATTTCAAATCGAAAATCGACATTCGACAATCGGCAATAACGTCTTGCTATTGCCCACAATGCGGTAAATCCATAGTCTTACATTCTGCACTTTGCAGCTTGACGTTTCTTCACTGCGACTCAGGGATCGCTTCCAGGAGCTTCTTGATGATGGCGTCGGAATCGAGCCCCTCGCTGGCGGCGGCAAAATTCAGTATCACGCGGTGCCGCATGACGGGCAAGGCGTACCGGCGAACGTCCTCGCACGAGACGTTGAAGCGCCCGCCGAGCACGACGTGCGCCTTGGCCGAGAGCAGCAGCGATTGCCCGGCGCGAGGCCCGCAGCCGTAGCGGACATATTTCGTGACGAAATCGGGCGCGTCGCCCTGCGGCCGGGTCGCGCGGCATAATCGGGCCGCGTAGTTGGCCACGTGGTCGCTGACCGGGACCCGCCTGACCAAATCCTGGTACATCAGGACGGACTTGGCATCGACGAGGCTCTTGAGCATCTGGCCGTCGCCGCCGGTCGTGGTCAGCAGGATTTTCTGCTCCTCCTCGAGATCGGGGTAATCGACCTTTATCAGCAGAATGAACCGGTCGAGCTGCGCTTCGGGCAAGGGGTACGTACCTTCAAGCTCCAAAGGATTCTGCGTGGCTAACACCAAAAAAGGAGCGGGCAACTGATAGGTCTCGCCCCCGGTTGTGACGTGGTGCTCCTGCATCGCTTCCAGAAGCGCCGCTTGCGTCTTGGGAGGCGTGCGATTGATCTCATCCGCCAAGAGAACGTTGGTAAAGACCGGCCCCTTGTGAAACGTAAAACACCGCTGCTTTGTTTCGGGATCATCCTCCAGGATAGTCGTGCCTGTGATGTCCGTGGGCATCAGGTCGGGCGTAAACTGAATCCGCTTGAACTGAAGGTGCATGGTCTGGGCCAGGCTGTGGACCATCAGGGTCTTGGCCAGGCCGGGGACGCCCAGCAGAAGACAGTGGCCTCCCGCGAAAAGACCCACCAGAATCTGTTCGAGGACTTCCGTCTGGCCGACAATGACTTTTCCGATCTCGGCTAACATGGCCGCCCTGACCCTTGCCATTCGCTCGACTGCGGCCAGGGCCTCATCGTCGGAGAATTCAACTCTTTGGGGCCGGCCGGTGTCCTCCGCAGCCAGACCCTCAGCGGGTATCTCAAATTCACACCCGCACCGGCAGCGGGCTTTTTTGCCCGGCGAAGCGTGGCCCAGCTTATACGTCTTGCCGCACTCCGGACACTGTATGGTTGATACAATTTTGTCCGCCATAAAAAAACCGCCCTAATGAGTCATCATGTATAGAATCATATTCATTCCGAGCCGCTGCGAGGAGACGGATTCGTAGCCTCTCATCTGCGGGTAGTGAACTTCGAGCCAGCCGGCCTCCACGTCATAAGGGCTGTAAATGACCCTCAAATCGCCGTCCATCGTAATACCCAGCAGATATGGCTGATTGTTCAGCTCAGGCTTGCTTTTGGCCAGCGCGGGAGAATACTGCACACTGGACGTATCAAAAATGCCGGCGTGAAGACCGTGGTCCGCCGTGATCGGTTGCAGCGTCATATTGGGCAGGAGCTTTTTCAGCTCCCGCCGGACGGCGGCGTCAAACGTGCCCAATCCGAGGCCGTTGTTAATCAAAAGCACACCGCCGGAGTTGAGATACCGCTGTAAAGCGCCGGCTTCGTTTTGGGAAAAAGTAAAATCGTCCAGCCCCGTCAGATACAAAAACGGATACGATGAAAGATCGTCCTGCGCCACATCGACGGCAGCACGCTTGAGGTTCACCCGCACGGATGTATATCGCCGCAGCTTCATCAGCAGCGCCGTGGCGGCGCCGGGATGCACGTTCCAGACGCCGTCATGTTTGATCTGCGCGAACACGAACTCATCCGTGGGCCGTTGCTGGTCAGCCAGGCCGAAGATTTCGGGCCTTCCCTCGACGAGCCCGACTTCCGCGTAACCGACGATATAGGCGGCTAAGTCAACGCCGAGGTCACCGGCGCTCTTGACGTCATAATAGGCGGCCCCTGGAAGCTCCTTGAGCCTTTCGACATTGCGGTTCCATCCGCAGCCGAGGCCGAATTTCGAGACGAGCACGCCGACCCGGCTGCCGATGTAAATCCCTTCCAGAAAAGGCTCGGATGTCCCCTTGCCGCCCTCGCACGTCACCTTATCGACGTCCACAATGATGTGGTAGAGCGGATGGTCGGCGGGGATAGTTCGGAAGCGGCACTCCGGAAAGGCGCGAAGGAAGATATTTTTGGCCGAGTCGTAGAAATAGGGCGAGCCGGCGATGGAATCGCAGATGATCATGCCGCCGTTCAAGACATAGTCGCGCAGCGCCTGGACGTGCGAGTCGCTGAGCTTGAGCGTGCGAACGCCGCTGAACAGCAGGGCCGGCAGCTTCTTCGGGTCGTAGTGAAAATCGTTGAGGTTGGTGTTCTGCCAGTGATACGTCAGGTCCAGCGCCCGTCCGTTCTCGACGAATTTTTCTGCGTCCGTGGGGCACAGGTTCCAGTCGGCAATTTGCAGCGCCTCGCCGGTCGTATCAGTGAAAGACGCCGATTCGCCCCAGATCACCTTTCCCACCAGGCAATCGGGTTGCGGCGGCTTCTTGCGCTCGGTTCTTCGCAGCGGCGTCGCCGGCAGCGGCAGAGGCGGCAGGGCCTCGGCCGCGTTGATGTTCTTACGCGGGGCCTGCTTGGCCTCTTTGGTCCCCAGATATACAAACCAGTCGTTTTCGTCGGCCTTGCTCTGAGCACTCCACCAGGATAAGGCTACAGCAACGAAAACAGCAAACAACAGAATTCGTGGGTGCGCTCGACATTCGGTGGCAGATTGCGATTCATTCTCGGCGCTTGTCATCTCGACCGGAGGCCGAAGGCCGCAGTGGAGAGATCTGGCCGCGAAGGGCAAGCACATTCTATCCACAGCCAGATGTCTCGACTGCGCTTGCGCTGCGCTCGACATGACAGAACGTGCGCCTGATGGCTTTGCCAAAGACACGTAGGATGGGCAAATTTTCTGCCCATGCCGTTCCGCTTCCGTTATGCGGTTGACAAACCTCGATCTGGATCTGCTCCGAAGGCAAAAACGATTGGGTGGCAGCCTCATCCCGATTGTCGTTATCGGGATGGGGATGGTTCTACGGCAAAAACGACGTGATACGTTTCCGTTTTGCGGCTGCATGGCTGTCTCTCCGGCCAAAAACTACGATCTGCTAAAGCCACCATCCTTCGCATCGCATTATAGACCATTTGCGGAGCATTTTCAAGGTTCTTTTGCCCGAACGATGGGACCGACGGGTTCTCATATCCCCACGGGAATTAGGTAATTAGGGAATCAGGCCATCCGCCTTGCGCTGCCAGTAGTCAATCGCCGATAGTCATTTTTTTTCAGGGTCCGGGCTGAGAATTCCAAGCCGCCAGGGGATTTGGCCGTAAACCTTCCCCGCCATGTCCTGATCGCTGACACCTTGGAAAAGTAGCTTAAATTGGGCCGGATCGACCGTGAGGGTCTGGTCAAAGCCGTCGCGTAATAGCTCGCCGTGGCTGAATGAATCGGTCCAGTGCTCCCCGGCGTCCCGCGTATTGATCGGCGAGGCAAACGGCTTTTCTCTCGTGTCGGCCAGCGGGCTCCACGCGCCGTCGAGCGCCCCGGCCAGATACGCCTTGTAGTACCGCCGGCCTTCGGCCTGAGCCTCGACAATCGTCAGGTACTTATCGAGCCCTTTGAGGCGGTACGTGTGGCTGGCCTCGAAGATGTCCCCTTGCAGCACCACGTCGGGCTTGCCCCAGCCGTGCGGGAAATCGGCCAGTTTCGTTTCGCAGCGCCACATGCGCCCATCCAGGGACGTGAAAAACAGATGCGCTCGCTCGGCGTCGCAAATCACCCAGAAGTCGATCCACCCTTTGACGTTCTCGGGCTGGGCGGCAAAGAGCAGCTCCGGCTTAGTCCATGAATTCGGGTCGGCAATGTCGGATGACTTCGAGCACGCTGGCTGGAGAGCGGGCTTTCGCGTCTTGTCGATGACCTGATAAATCAGATACCAGCTTTTGTGAGGCGTGAAGTAAAACACCTGCGGCGCACAGAAATATTCATCCGAGAGTTTCAGGATATGCCGCTCGGCCCTCTCGACGCCCGACCAATCGTCGAAGCACAGATATTCGATCTGGTGTGATCGCTCCCTGCCGCGAATCGTGCAGAACAGATGCCACCGGTCCTTGTACCGGACAATCGTCGGGTCTTTCACCGAGTATATCTGCTCACCCGGCCGCTGGAGAGGCGAAACCACAGGCGCTCCTGCCCTCCAGTTGAATTTGCCGGCCAGGAGATTCTCAACCGCGCGGGATTCGCCGGCGCCCCGTGCAGGCTGCGCGACCAAACAAGCTACGAACAGGACTGTCAGAAGTGCCGAGTGCAACAGCTTTGTCATATACAGTACCTCCAATCTGAATTCGGGAATCAGCAATACATTAGGAGATTACCAATCGCCCGGTCGTGAGGCAATGACTTTTTTGGGGCCGACTTTGATGAGTGTGCCTTGTCAGAGCCAGCGTTCGATAGATATAATGACATATTGTCTGGCGACGGCTCGGAATTAGCTTTAGGAAGTGCAGCAGTATGAATCGACGACAATTCTTGAATAATCTATGTGGCGGAGCATTAGCCGCCTCAACTTTCCCCTACATCGTCCCGTCATCGGCCTTGGGCGGCAACGGAGCCACGCCGCCAAGTGAAAAAGTCGTGATGGGCTTTATCGGCGTCGGCAGTATGGGCGGCGGGCACCTGCGAACGTTCCTCGGGTACGACGACGTGCAGGTAGCCGCCGTTTGCGACCTGCGCGAAATGTTCCGCCAAAGGGCGTTGGAAAGGGTCCGGCAGCGATACGGCGGCGAAGGCTGCACGGCCTATCGCGATTTCCGCGAGTTGCTCGCTCGTGAGGATATTGACGCCGTGACGGTGGTGACGCCCGAGCATTGGCACGCCCTGATCGGGGTCGAGGCGGCCCGGCAGGGCAAGGACATGTATTACGAAAAGCCGCTGGCCATGAGCATTGCCGACGGAAAAGCGGTACGCAGCGCCGTCAATCGGTACGGCGTCGTGTTCCAGTTCGGCACGCAGCAGAGGTCCGACGATAAATTCCGCTTTGCCTGTGAGCTGGCCCGCAACCAGAAGATCGGCAAGCTCCATACGATCATGGTCGGCTCGTATCCGAGCATCACCTGCCCGAATCAGCCGAGCCAGCCGACGCCGGACAAGAGCGAGTTCGACTACGACACGTGGCTGGGCCCGGCGCCGTGGGCGCCTTACACCTACGAGCGATGCGCTTCGAGAGCGATGGGCACGGAAGGTATATGGACGCATATCTATGACTATTCGTTGGGCGGCCTGGGCGGCGCGTGGGGAATCCACCCGGTGGATATCGCCCAGTGGGGCAACGGAACGGACGACACAGGGCCGGTGGGAATACAAGGCTCCGGCGTCATCCCCGCCGACGGACTTGCCGATACGCCCATCGAGTGGGAGGTCGAGCACGTCTATGCCAACGGCGTCAGGATGATCCATGCGAACACTAAGACGGCCCTGAAACGCGCCGAACAATTTAAGCTGCACAACGGCCTGGGAATCCTGTTCTTAGGCGACGAGGGCTGGGTCCTGGTGGAGCGGGAATTTATCGACGCCGAGCCGAAATCCTTACTGACCGCGACAATCGGCCCGGATGAGATTCGCCTGCCGCGAAGCGACGACCACCGCCGCAACTTCCTCGACTGTGTCAGGACCCGCCAGAAAACAATCTGCCCGGTGGACACTGCCATGCGTTCCGACACGATCTGCCACTTAGACGATATCGCTATCCGCCTGGGCCGTAAGCTCCGCTGGGACCCAAAAGCCGAGCAATTCCTCAACGATGAACAAGCCAACAGAATGTTGACCCGCCCCATGCGCAGCCCCTGGCATCTCTGAGGCCAGCGTAGCTATATTTAACCGCGGACAGCGTCCTGAGCGCAGTCGAAGGATTTCGCGGATTTAGGCTGTTCTGTCTCCTATATTCTGTATCCCGTATTCTGTATTCTGTATTCTGACTTCTGAATTTTCGTGACAAAAAAACCTCCCTATGGTAAGAGATGTCAGTTCTGCGTGCCGTATGTTGAGAAATGCAATGGACTATATTGTATTTCTTGTAGATAGGAAAGCCTGCTGTGGATAATGAAAACGATAAGATCAGCCAGACAAAAACCAGCAAATATTTGATTGTTGTTGCGTGGGGCTTATTGTCTATACATCTGCTTGCAAGTACTGGAGTAGTGTATAATTTCAATTCCCCTGACGCGCTGGATCTACGCTTACGATACTATTTGGATCTCTCAATAGCGGAACACCCGATTTCAATGCCTGTGGGTATTGCTGGTTTACTAGTTGGAAGCAACATCCTGGCTCTTGTTGCTTGTGTCCTAGGTTGGGTAGCACAAAAGAGGAGCAAGAATGGCAAGGTAGTAATCATCACTTCAGCAATTTGTGTTCTGATATTGAGTTCTTTGATCTTCATCAAACAAATTAATGTTTTTTAAGTGGCAAGTGGAACTCAGCACGCACAAATTCGTTGAGTCGCGGCCATTTATGGGATGCACCCGCATTGGATTTCGGACGGCGCATTCATCCGACCTCCCCTCGCCGGGACAACACCCGCAATGTAGGGTTCGCTGAGCATTATTCGGTGCTGTTGAATAGGGTGGACGAAAGATGGGAGATGAAAAAAAGAATCAACACTTTGTGCCAAGAAGTTTCCTGCGGGGCTTTGCTGCGGACTCAGAAAATAGCTTGATTTGGGGTTACGACAAAGAATACGTGAGGTGTACTGGCAAACGTTCCATAAGCCAAATATGCAGTCTTGAGTATTATTATGAACAACCAATGACGGATGGAACGAAGACTCAAATGTTAGAGGATGCATTTCAGGCCATCGAGACTCCTTCAATTGAGATCATACGAAATCTATCCAGATCTCACAAATTATGTTCCGAGGACAAGGGTCGTCTGTCATTTTATATTGGCCTGTTGTTAACCAGAGGTCCTTCATTTCGAGATGGTATTCATGAACTTCACAAGCACGCCCACGAAATAATGTTGCAGACAGAATACGAATCAGGAAGACTTCCGGAACCACCTCCAATCCTTAAAAAGCTTATAGTCAACAATGACATAACTTCAGTCATCAAAACTGAAATACTACCCCACGTTAGCCTTCAGTATATGGCTGAGTTAGCAAGTCATATCAGTCAGTCATTGTGCAGAAAGAAATGGGATATCTATTACATCAACAATACCGATTGTTTTGTTACTTCAGATACCCCGGTAATGTTTGAAGCGTTCGAGCGCACGGAGAATCGAGCCATTGGCCCTGCACATCCAAAGAGCTTGGTCTTGTGTCCGATTACGAAGAAGACACTCATCGCGGCAAGGCCATATTGTGAGTCTGATTCTTCTGAATTTGAGTTTGTGCCGGTAAAAGATGGCATGGTGGAGAACGTAAATGAACACATGTGCTTTAATGCGCACAGATTCGTTTATGCCTCTGTGCAATCGCAAGAATTGTTGGGCTATATAAAAAGAGCTAAAGGGTATTGCAAAAGATTCAAACCATACAGATTTGGCAACGCCATCATGTCGAGGTGGGATATTCTTCTCCCCCATCCCGAATAGACTATCTGGACGCACGAATAAGGTGCGATTCATCGAACCCTACTTATATGTTCTGGAAGGGGCATTAACGGAGAGATGACATGAAAGATCTGTTTGAACTTGTCGGTAAGATGGTTGCGTACGTCGGGGGCGCTGCTGCTGTTGCATACCTAACCTTCTCTTTCCTTGGTAAGAAGACTATAGACAGTTGGTTTGCGAAAAGGCTCAAAAAGTTTGAATACGACCTAAATTCTATATTCAACAGAGTCAGCAAAATCCACGAGAAAGAGTTTGAGGTGTTGCCCGAAGCTTGGAAGAGACTGGACAGTCTCCTGGATTCAGTCCGTCAGTTTATACGGGATACTCATTGCATTCCAGAACTCGATGAGATGTCTTCCTTGCAACTGGAGGAGTTTCTGTCAAAACAAGACCTCACTGAAGCTGGAAAACAAAACATACGCGGCGCTACATCCAGAAAGAATCGATACTTCTATGAGAAATCAGAAAGAGCGGGCAATGCCTGTTTAGATTTCCAGGATTATATAGCCAAGAACGCGATATTCCTAAGCTCGGACCTCAAAAGCGAGTTTAAGAAAGCTGAAGAGACTGTAAGGACAGCTTGGGCAATAAGGAAAACTGCTCACGACTCAAAAGATCATAGGGAAGGCATAACAGAGGCGTGTCAGATTATGACGGGGAGCATACCACCAATAATGGAACGAATCGAGGGACTTGTGCAGAAAAGATTACGTTTCTTTGACGCGCAGTAGGTAAGGCTTCATTCGGGACGTTTACGGATTTTGTAAGTTGGACGAATGAATAAGCTCTTGGAGGTTTCTGCCAATGTTCTCTATCGACAAGCCATCCGCTATGCTTCGTTTCGGCAGCTTTTCGCGGTCGGCTCGACGAGCACGTCTATCGCTTAGTAGGTAAAGCCAACTCCTCAAAACAAAACTCACCTCTGTTCATGATTTTCTGGTCGTCCACGTAGATATCGGGACTTTTGAGGACGCCGTCCACGTGTGCTTTGCTGTCCCAGGCAGCGCCCGTCTTGGCCGGCAAGGGACTTCCGAACGCAATATGTATGCCGGGGAACTTCTCATCCTGTAGCAGATTATAGATCAATTCCGTCAGGCCGGTGTTGGTGCCGATGGCGAATTCACCTACCCTGCTGCTGTTTTCGTCGGTCTCGAAAAGATATGCGCTGAACTCCTTGCGCAATTGCTCGTCATCGCACCGGACGCTTTCCTTCGTGGCCCGGCCATTCTTGACCTCGATGATGATGGGCGTGTTCTCAAGAGAACCGTATCGCTCGGCAAAGAAATCGCCAAGACAACCGTCGATCACGACTGTGCCCTCCACGTTGACAGGGGACGTGAACACCTCGCCGTCAGGAAGGTTCTTCCAGTGGCCCGCAGTGATATCGCCGTCGCTGACGAGCCATTTGAGCTTGGGGCTGAATTCGGCCGTGAAATCAGCGCCCTTTTCGGTGACAACCCGAATCCTGCGAGCGTTTTTAACCTTCTCGTAAACCAGCCTGCTGACGCGCTGAATCTCCTGATAATCGCTGCACATCCCGTCCTTCATAATCTGGGGCGTGATTCCAATCATGTGGGCGTGCCTGAGTCGGACGTTGGCTTCTATGGCTTTGAGCATCGCCATTCGGAAGGTTTGGAGCTCTCCTTTGGCTCCCTGGGCCGCATAGACGCTGACCTCGGCACGCCTGATGGCGTCTTCTATGGCCCGGGGGAACGCTATCGGCCTTTCACCGAAATCCTCCATGACAAACATTTGCGTTTCGCCGGCGATCTTCTCTATAGCGGTTTTGAGGGCTGAGCCAATGTCAAAGGTCTGCCTGTCTGTAATGATGACCGCTCGCTCGCCTTTTTTTACCCTCAGACAATTCTCAACCGCCTGCTTCACGCCCTGCTCGATGGTTCCCACTTCTGTTACTCCTGTATAATCACTCCGTCTGCCGAATCTTTTACAAAAGAAAATCTGAAACACGCATTATATGCAAGCCACGGCGTAACGACAATAAGACAGCGGCATGTGATGCCTTTTTGTGTTTATGATTCTGTTGACAGCGGCGGATTTTATTGCAATGATTTCATCCCTGGATACGTAACAAATCGGCAGCATTGTTGTAGAAAGGATATTGTTTATGACTATCAAGTTTCGCCAGGATTATAAATACTCTCTGCTGGTGCCCACGAGCATGGGGGTTCGTCTCACCCCGGTCGGCAGCCAGCCCGTTTATTGCAGCAGTACGTTCAGCCTGCAGGCCACCAGCGCCGAGTCCAACGTGGCCAGTGTATCCAGCTATCTGGGCCTGCCCGTCAAGGTGCTGACGACCTTTGTCAAGGCCAGTCCCATTGCCCAGTTCATAAAGAACGATCTGGCCGGCCGGCACATAGACGTCGAGGCCACGGAGGTCGATCAGGGCGGGCCGTGGGGCTATCGCCACCAGTTCAATATCGCCGATACCGGCTACGGCTCGCGCGGGCCGCGGGTTCATAATGACCGTGCCGGCGAGGTGGGACGGACCCTGAACATCAAGGACTTTGACCTGGATCGCATCTTCGGCAAGGAGGGCGTGCAGCTCGTTCACCTGTCGGGTCTTATCGCGGCCCTCTCGCCCGAGACGGGCGTCTTCTGCCTCGAGCTGGCCAAGTCCGCCAAGAAGCACAAAAGCCGCATCTCATTCGACCTGAACCATCGCGCCTCGTTCTGGAAGGGCCGCGAAGCCGAGCTGCACGAGATCTTCATGCAGATAGCCGGTGTTTCGGACATTCTCGTCGGCAACGAAGAGGACTTTCAGCTTTGTCTCGGGCTCGAAGGCCCGGAGGCGGGCGGCAAAGACCTGGCCAATAAGATCGAGAGCTTCAAAGTCATGATTAACAAGGCGAAGAAGGCATTCCCCATGACCGCGGTGTTTGCCACCACGCTCCGACAGGTCGTGAGCACCAACTGTCACCTCTGGGGCGCGATCATGTCCGAGGGCGACAACTGGCACGTCGTCGAGCCGCGAGAGATCACGGTGCTCGACCGGATCGGGGGCGGCGACGGATTCGTCGGGGGCTTGCTCTACGGCATTCTCAAAGGTTGGCAGCCGGACAAGTGGGTCCAGTTCGGATGGGCCACGGGAGCGCTGGTCACAACGCTATCGACCGACTACGCACAGCCGGCGGACGAGGATCAGATCTGGAGTATATGGCAGGGCAACGCCCGCGTAAGACGGTAAGTCCAAGCGAGCAGCCATTCTATGCCGCGAAGAAACAAATTACATTCGGGAGGTTTGTCATGGGACACGTATCGAGTCATTCAGTGGGGCGAGTCGCCGCAATTGTAACGCTGCTTATTATCAGCTTTTTTGTCACTGCCTCGCCTTTACGCGCAGCGCTGCGTGCCGGGGCGGCGAGGATTGACATTACGCCGGTCAAGCCCGTCAAGATGTCCGGCTACGGCGCCCGGACGGCGTTATCCGAAGGCGTTCACGACCCGCTATCCGCCAGGGCCGTCACGTTCGAAAGCGGCGGCAAGCGGCTGGTGCTGGTCTCCTGCGATCTGATCGGGTTTTATGAATCGACCGCCGAGCATTTCCGAAAGCTCATCACAGCGGAATTCAAGCTGGAGCCGTCCGAGCTATTTCTGTGCGGCATACACACGCACGGCGCGCCCACCCCGACCATCGACAAGGAAAAGGGACACCCGAACAATCTCGAATACACCAAAGACCTTGAAGGCAAGCTGATAGAAGTCATCCGCAAGGCGCTGGACAATATGGCCCCGGCCCAAATCGGGACGGGCGTCGGTTACTCGCCCGTCGGCGCGAACCGCCGTGAGCTGACGTTCGATAGCACGGGCAACAGCACCATACAGCTCGGGCGCAATCCCTACGGGCCGACGGACAAGCAAGTCCTCGTGATGAAGGTGGCCGGACCGGATGGGGCGATCCGCGCAGCGCTATTCGATTATGCCACTCATGCGACCTGCATGGGCGGCAAGAATCTCGTTATTACCGGCGACGTGCTCGGATTATCTGAGCAGTTTGTCGAGAAGATTCTTGGGCCGGACATCGTTGCTCCCGCGTTTGCCGGGGCCTCGGGCAACATTGATCCCTGGTTCAGGGTGCTTCCGGCGTTCAATACCGAGCCGGGCTGGGTGCCCGAGCCGGTGCTGTTAGGGACCTTGTTGGGCGAGGAGGTTGTCCACGTATTTCGCGGCATCGACAGCGTCTCAGGCGACGGGGACATTGCAACGGCTCTTGTCACGCTCAAGCTGCCGGGCAAGCCGCGTGACCAGCTTGAAATCCCGAAAGACAGCCCCCCTGCTTCGCTGACTATCAGCGCCGCGCGGATCGGTAATATAGCGTTCGTGGGCCTCGGCGCCGAAGTGCTGACGGAAATCGGCATGTCGATCAAGGCCGGCTCGCCGTATGAGCATACGTTCGTGATCACGCATTGCAACGGGGCGGCCGGCTATCTTCCGCCGGAGCATTTGTACATCGAGGGAGGCTACGAGGTCAAGAGCAGCGCCTTTGCGCCGCAGGCCGCCGAAATGGTCGTCAGGCAGGCCGTCAAGATGCTTCACGAACTATAGCTTCGGGTGCGGAGCCGGGGGCCTGATTAAAATGTCAGGACATTTGCCGATTGGCTCTTCTGACGATTTCCACCAATTCATCGTCCGTCAATTCAATCGGATTGCCTTTCATACTGCTGGATTTTCTGGTCTTGGCTACTATCGCCGCGAAATCCTGCTCTTTGAGCCCGAGCTGAGCCAGCGATGGAATTTTAAAATCCGAACAAAGATTCTGCACCCATCTCACGCCGTCGATGGCCTTGGCCGCAGGCCTGCCCGTCAGGAGCTGGGCAATCTCGTCGTACCTGGCCAATGCCGGCGATCGCGCCTCTCGGCGGCGCAGCGCCTGCACGTTAGACTCCATGACAAACGGCAGAAGCCGGGCACACAGCGCCCCGTGCGGAGCGCCAAGCATACCCCCTAATGGGCTTGCGAAACCGTGCACGGCCCCTAACTTGGCGTTGGTCAGGCCCAGTCCGCTGAAGAGACTCGCCATCGCCATATCCTCCCGGGCATCGGCGTCGCCCCCGTTCTCAAAAGCCCGGCGCAGAGAACGCCCGGCCCGTTTGAGGCCCTCGCGGCAAATGCCGTCCGTCAGCGGATTGGCTTTGTCGGAAACATAAGCCTCAACCAGTTGTGTCATCGCGTCCAGGCCGGTCGTAGCGGTCAGAGACGGCGGCAGTGAATGAGTCAATTCGGGATCGACGACGGCCAAGCGGGGCAGCATGAAGAGACTTCGCATGCTGACCTTGACCCGATGTTCGGGTACGCCCAGGACGGCGTTGCAGGTGACTTCGGCGCCCGTGCCGGCCGTCGTTGGAATGGCGATGTGCGGCGCCGAGCTGCGCAGAAGCGGCTTGCCGGCGCCGACCACCTCCAGATAATCTTCCAGCTCGCCGGTGTTGGTCAGCATGGCGGCGATGACTTTGCCGGTATCCAGGACACTTCCACCCCCCATGCTGACGACGAAATCACTTGCAGCCTCGCGGGCCGTCTCGATCCCTACTCTTGCCACCATCGTCGTCGGCTCGTCCGTCACGTTGAATGTGACATAGTCAATGCTCTGTTTGCTGAGCTGTTCGAGGAATGGCTCGGCCCGCTCAACAGTCCGGCCGATAACGATGCAGGCTCGTTTTCCCATCTCGCCGGCCAGCGACGCCGCCTCCGAGATTGTGCCGGGGCCGAAGATAATACGTGTCGCCGTTGCAAATTCGAATCTCATGGTTCTTCCCACTTACCGGGCGGTGCGGCCACTCAGTCCCATCCCTTCTCGTCGGGAAATACGTTCGTGTATTTGACGCTCGTGCGCGGCTCGGCCATCATCGGGGCCACGGCGTCGCGCCATTTTTGATAATGCGCCGTCTCTTTGTGCCGGCCCGGGTCTTCAGACGTCCGATAGACCTCGACCAGCACGAAATGCGTCGGATCATCCTGCTGCTGAATGACGTCGAATCGGGCAATGCCCGGCTCGCGGACGCTCTGGCGGGCATTTTCAACACTGGCCGCCCGGAAGGCGTCAACCTGATCGGGCTTGACACGAACCAGGACATGAACGATAAGCATAGTACTCTCCTTACACGTTTCGATTTTCCGGCCGGAGTTTACCAAATGCGAGGGGTATATGCAACCGATTCTCTAAACGACGCGGGCGAGTACAACCCGCTCAAAAAACGTCTTTTCGAGCCCGCAATTCTGCGAAAACCTCCACCGCCTGCCCCTGTGGCATACCAAGAGCAGCCTTCAATTCTGGCATGCCGGCCCGCAAAAAGGGATTCGTCGTCTTCTCCTGCAACATCGTCGAAGGAACTGTGGGTCTGCTCTGCCTGTGGGCCTTCTTGATTTCATCGAGGTGCTGCCTGACGAGCGGATTATTCGGCTCAATGCTCGATGCAAATTCGTAATTCTCCAGCGTGTAATCGTGTCCGCAGTAAACGAGGGTCTCATCGGGCAGACAGGCCAGTCTTTGCAGCGATTCCCACATGGATTGTGCATCGCATTCTAACAGCCGGCCGCAGCCCCCGACGAACAGCGTGTCCCCCGTGAAGAGAATTCCACCCTCGTTATTGCTTGTTGGCTGCACGTAGTAGCACACCGACGTGCGCGTATGTCCGGGCGTGGCAAGCACCTGTATTGCTGCGTCGCCCAACATAAGAATCTGGCCATCCTCAACAACCTGGTCGATGCCGGGCGTTCTTGCCTTGTCGCCGCCGATGACCGTGCAGCCGGTCTTCTGCTTCAGCTCAGCCGCTCCGGCGGTGTGGTCCCAATGGTGATGCGTAATGAGAATCATTTTGAGAGTCAGACCGTGCTCCTTGAGAATCTTCACGACCGCCGAGCTGTCGCCGGGATCAACCGCAAGCGCATCGCTTCGGTCATACCGATAGAGGTATATCAAATTGTCGGCAAGGGCGGGAATTGTAATGACTGAATCCATAGTCTGCCAATAACACAACCGTTTACTTAAGCTCTCTGCGTATTTTATAGTCTCTTTGCGGAAAAGGTCAAAGTGTTTGACAATTTCGAATCTTTCGGGCAATACTATCGCAGGCGTCAAGAGGAGTAAATTGCGTTTTTTGAGCATTTGTCCTGAGGATACCGGCACGAGAATACAGAATCCGGCCCGATGCGGCCGGTACAAACGAATGGACACACGGGCTGAGTACGAAAGGTATATCGCAAAATGAATCACGACGTCACCCGAAGGACATTTTTGAGACAATCCGCAGTTGGCGTACTGGGCGCAATGGGTGGCAGCCTTCCCCAGGGGAGGGATGGCCAGTCCATCCCCGAGCCGAAACGGCCGAACATCGTCATGTTCATCTCGGACGATCACGGCATTGACTTCGTCGGCTGCTATGGGAACAAAGACGTCCAAACTCCCAATATCGATGCGCTCGCGAAAGATGGAATGTTGTTTGCGAACATGTTTGCTGCATCGCCGACGTGTGCGCCTTCGCGTTCGGTCCTATTGACGGGGCTTTATCCAGCCCGCAATGGCTGCATGGGAAACCACACGGTCTGCCGGAAGGACATCACAGCACTTCCAACTTATCTGCGGGATTTGGGCTATCGCGTTGCCCTGATGCACAAGGTTCATGCCAGGCCGGCGGAGGTCTTCAGTTTCGAATACATAGAGGCCAAACTGCCGCCTAAGCCCGAACGCCACCGAACCTATCGCATGGAGGGCCTGGACACCACGGTTGTTGACGAGTTTTTTGCCGAGCACGCCAGGAGTCGGCCTGATACGCCTTTGTGCCTGATCGTGGCCGACAGCAGTCCGCACGTCGTCTGGGAGCCTAACAGGATTTACGATCCCGCGAAGATTCACCTGCCCCCCTTCATTGTCGATACGAAGCTGACCCGAAAAGCCATGACCAATTACTACCAGGACATCACGACCATGGACGATCGCCTCGGCCAGGTCAGAGCCGCGTTGAAAAAACATGGTTTCGAGGATAACACGCTCTTTATCTACACGACGGACCAGGGCGCCGAGTGGCCGCACGCCAAATGGACGGTCTATGATACGGGAATTCACGTGCCTTTTATCGCCGTCTGGCCCGGCCGGATCAAGCCGGGGTCGGTTTGCGAGGCGATGATCTCGTTCGTCGATGTGACGCCGACCTTTGTTGATGTCGCCGGGGGACGGCCCCCTGAAGGCATCGACGGCAAGAGCTTTCTGAGTATGCTGTCAGGTAACGTAAAAACCTTCCGCGACTATATTTATGCCACCCATACGCGCGACGGCGACATGAACATTTTTCCTCAGCGCTGCGTTCGCGACAGTTGCTATAAGTACGTTCTCAATCTCAATCCAGAAAACCTGTGGACGACGCATTTTACAAAGGTGCCCGGCATCCCCGAAAGCCACAAGGAGGTCTGGGACACGTGGGTCGAAAAAGCCAGGACCGATCATCGAGCCGCCAAATTGGTCGATACCATCGAGCACCATCCGGCCGAAGAATTGTACGACGTGCTGGCCGACCCCTACGAGCTGAATAATATTGCCGGAAAGCCCGAAGCCTCGCAGATCATCGAGAAGCTACGGCGGAAACTGAAAGAATGGATGGTTTCACAAAGTGACCCGGCGCTGTAAGTTTCTACGGGTGAACAATCTCCACTTCACTCTTGACCGATGAAAGCCGATATAGAAAAAACGCTGCGAATATTTACCGTTGGCCATTCCAACCTGTCTTTCGAGCAGTTTGCGTCGCTGCTGAAGGAATTCGAGATTGGCCTGATTGTGGATATCCGGCACTATCCTTCCTCGCGGATGTTTCCACATTTCAATCGTCCGGCCTTGACTGAACGGCTGGCGGCTGAGAACATCGACTACTTGTGGCTGGAGGTCCTGGGCGGCCGCAGGCACACGGCGGCAGATAACAAGTCTCTTAACATGGGGCTCAAAAGTCCCGGATTTCGCAGCTACGCTGACTACATGGCTACGGACCAATTCCGCAGAGGTGTTCAGGAACTCTTGTCGGCGGCTGCAAGTTCACGTACCGCAGTTATGTGCGCGGAGAAACTGTACTGGAAATGTCACCGCCGGCTCTTGAGCGATTACCTGACCGTTCAGGGCGTGGAAGTCGTCCACATCTTAGAGGCCGGCAAGAGTTCGACTCACACGCTCACATCCGATGCGGTCCCTACTGAAACCGGCGTCATTTATCCTCCGTCGAAACTCAAGCAGGAACAGAAAACCCTTTTTGACCTTGACGAGCCGCCTGATTCAGGATAGTCTTACCACAGAGGTTGAAATATGAAAAAGCGTACCGTAATAATTGGCCTTGCGGTGCTGGGACTGGGTGTGGTGACTTTCTGGGTCCTGGTATATGCGGCCGCGACTATGACGTGGCAGTACTTGAAAGACTGGTCGGAGCCGCATGAGCTGCCCACTGCCAAGATTCCGTTGGAGTTCCGCACAATCACAGGTCAGGAATTGCCCAAAAAGGTGGACGGTCTGCGCGCCATTTTCCAGGGAGGTATGGATCCGGAAATCTTTGTGCGATTCGAAACGGATGCCGATGGCATTGAGCATATCAAACGTTCCTTCATAATTGCAGGTGCGAGCTCTGAGCATATTGATGCAACTCAGCCTAAGCACATAGGATCCCTAATGTTCTCATCGGTGTCTCGGATGCAGGAGAAACTTGGCATCTGTCTTTTCGACCAGAAATCAATCGAGTCGGGACTCCTAATCGAATCTCCGGGTCTCAAACACAGGTACTACAGCGTCTTCATAGACGAACAGCGAGGCACGGTGTACATATACGCAATGCTCCTCTAAGCAGTCAATCACACGGGCCGAGAAAAGGTCCAGCAGGAACAGATGTGGTGACGCGGCAAAGTTGCTCGTCGAGCGTCACGCGCTTCAGGTGGATTTGTTTTGACTGGGCGCACCAGCTAATATATACTATGTAACGACACGAGACGGAGTCGTTCAGGTTGCTGGCGGAATTTGTGGAATTTGCAGTTAGAAGGGAGAGATGGATTATGAAGAATACCAAGCCCAACAGTAGCATGGTTGCCCTGACCATGTGCGCAGGTTTGCTTGTGTGGACACTCGGAGCGCACGCGGAACAGTTGCCACCGGACCCGAACAATGCGGCCTTGCTGTACTATCAGGCAATGCTCCTTTGCCCGGATTTGGACAGTATCCCGGCAGAGGCAATTGAGACCGTCTTTGGTTCATTCAACCTCCAGTCTACAAAGGTCGCAGTGTCTGTAGAGGAAGTCAGAAAGTATGCGAAAGATTATAAGCACGTCATTCAAATTGCTGAGGCTGCCTCCAAGATATCGCGCTGCGACTGGGGACTGCCGTATCCGCCCTTTGGAGGATCTGGAGTAGGCATCAAGGTGTCAAGGCAGGCAAAAGTCCTCGCATTCTTTATCTGCGCGGAGGCCCGAGTACTTGCTGCCGATGGCGACTACAAAGCGGGGTTTGCGCGGTGTCTTTTGCTCTGTCGATTCGCCAGGCACTTTGGGCAGTGGCAAGGAAGCCCTCTTCCAAACCTATTGGAAGCGAGTGCTCTGCGCTGTGTGCGCCAGATCCTGCAGACGATGCCAGCAGATGAGAAGACACTGCGATGGCTGAGTGAGCAGCTTGCTGCTAAGCCGCCAGTGACGGCTCCTTTGTCAGCGCTAACAAAGAACGAGTTTGAGTGTATGTTTTCGCAGTTGCGCGAGGGCCTTAAGTTCGCACGGATGCGCCAGGCCCTTGCGGAGGAAGAGGCCAATGATAAACAGAGCAGTGGTGCTGTGGATCTTATGAGTGTGGAGGTTCTTGATGAACTCATTCGTAAGGCGACTTCCGAGTTCTTGGACCCCGCTCTTGAGATGCTGGCCAGTGATATTCCCTACGTCTCCAAATATGAGAAAATCGAAAGCTTGGCGAAGGCTTTCAACAAACAGCTCATGCCCTACGATCCGTTCATCATACCCATAGTAGCTCTGGTGGAAGGGGTGTCCACTTCGTACAACAACGATGTCAGGTACAAGACTCTTGAGAACTCTCTCAGGGCAGCTATCGAAATATATCATCTCAGAGCAACGAGTGGGCGCTTGCCTAATGCGATTCCAGATGGCTTGCCAAAGGATGCTTATAGCGGCCAGGATTTTGAGTACGAAATTACGGATGATGGTTTCTTGCTTCGCTGCCGGGGCAAAGACCTTACAAACGGTAGAATTGAATCCTTCGCGTACAAAGTCCAGGAGTAGCTGTGAGATCGCGCCGAAGAGTCGCTCCACTAACAGAGGCCAACGTCCGCACGCCGGACAAGAAAATATCTGCGTATTCAGTGGACTGGCGGTCGGGAAGTCTTAGAATCCTGCTTGGGGCGGTTTCCCCTGCTTCAAATGACGATTTTGGCAATATGAGTCAGTGATCGGGAGGCAATGAAGATGGTCAGGAACATCGACACACGGAGGGATTGGTTTCGGCCCACAGGGCGGCCGGACACGGCGTTTGCAATGCGCTGGCCGATACTGTTATGCTCGATACTCCTTGTCGGCATGGCGGCCGGCGCGCCGGCGGACACACGGCGGGAAACGGCTCGTCCGAGACTGTTTTTCACCAAAGAGAGGGTGGAGCGGCTGCGCCAGCGCGTTGCCGAAAACGCAACAATCGGTGAGGCGTGGAAAAAGCTTCTTGGCCGGGCGGACCGGCAGCTTGACGAGAAGCTGGTTTCGAAGGAGTACGCCGAGGGCGGCACGGGCCAGCACGGCAACTACGGCCGGCCCAGCAGTCAGATCAGCGACATGGCCGGGACGCTGGGTCTGGCTTATCGGATGACCGGCGAAAAACGCTACGCCGAGAAGCTGCGGGATGCACTCATCCATTACGGTAATCTTGCCCGATGGGCCGGCGATGCGCATAACGACCCGCCGTGGCATTCGGAGTTGAACACGGCCAGATTCTGCTATGGCTACGCCGTCGGATATGACAGCATTTACGATTTTCTCTTGCAGGATGAACGTAAGACCATCGCCGGGGCCATGATTCGGCTGGGCATTTTGCCCACGCTGGAGGACTGGGTTTTGGGCGAAAAACGGATTCATGCGATCGATTCGATGGGGCATAACTGGTGGAGCGTGTGCGTTTCGATGGCCGGGCTGGCGGCCCTGTCGCTGGTGGGCGATGAGCCGCAGGCCGAGCCGTGGGTGCGGCAAGTTTCGGAGGCTTTTCCGCAATGGTTCAGCTATCAGGGAAACATCCTGCAAAACAAGAGCATCAATTTCGACCGCAACGGCGCCTTTTACGAAAGCGTCAATTACGCCAACTACGCGTTGTCGGAGTATCTGCTCTTTCGGCTCGCCTTTACAAACGTCTTCGGTCAATCGTCGGCGCCGGATATTCCGCTGCTGCGGAAGGCGGGAGATTTCTTCGTCCACGCGTGCTATCCGGCTTCGGACTCGATCCTGTCGGTGAATTTCGGCGACAGCAGCCTGGGCTCGACGGGGGCGCGGACTGTCCGGCTGCTGCTGGCCAACGGGTACGACGCGCCGCAATATCACTGGTACTTAGGCCGGACCGAGCCGGGGCTGGACGACCCCGTGGGGCTGGTTTACTACGAGCGGCGTCCGCAGGAATCTGCGCTGAATGACCTTGCTCATTCAATGCTGTACCCGGACATCGGCTGGGCGATTCTGCGGTCGTCCTGGCAGGACGATGCGACCATGCTGGCAATCAAGTCGGGCTTCGCATGGAACCACGCCCACCCGGACGCAGGGTCTTTCGTCCTGTTTCACGGCGGCAAACCCGTGATTATCGATTCCGGCACCTGCTCCTACAGCAGGCGGGAATACACCAGTTATTACCGTCAAAGCACGGCCCACAACGTCGTCCTGATCGATGGTCAGGGGCAGAATCCCGAAGACTGCGGCGGCGGCGACCGCGGGACGGTGACGCCCGGCCAAATCCATCGGCTGATGGACGCGGCGGGACTGAAGTACGTGTTCGCCGATGCGACCGGGCCGACCGCGTGGAAGTTTTCGCGGAATTACCGTCATTTCCTCTGGCTCGGCGGCGCGATTCTGATCTTCGACGACGTGCGGAGCCACGAGGAAGGTCAATTCGAATGGCTGCTGCACTATCAGGATAAGGCCCAGACGCAGGGCCGGCAGATACTGCTATCTAACGGGGATGCTCGCGTGCTTGTTCAGCCGCTGTTTCCGCAAGACATGAAAATCGTCGAGAAAAAGGGCCTGAAAGACCACGAGCCTGACACGCAGGTGTCGTATCTTGCTTTCGCCCCCGAAGAAAAAACGCGGGAGAACAAGTTCATCATGGCGATATTACCGCTTGAAGCCGGCAGCGAAACGCCCGCTGTGCAAATCGAACCATTGAAGCAGAGCGATGCGATAGGCGTTCGGGTCAGCGAGGCGGATATGGTTACGGATGTGTATCTGAACCTGCAGGCGGACGGGCGAAAGATGCACCGCAATAGTTGCAACGTGATTGACGGCTGGGACACCGATGCGTATCTGTTCGCCGTCACCCGCCCGAAGGGAGCCGACAAGAACGATCCCGACGCGGCGACGCGGTACTTTGTTACCTGCGGCAGCTACCTTCGCAGAAACGGCAAGGTCGTGCTCGATTCGCTCTCAAAAGTTGATGCCGTCTTTGTGCCGGGAAGACAAACGCAGGTGTGGCTGGAAGGACAGCCCGTGGCCAATGTGCTCTTCAGAGCAGCCGCAGAGCCGGACGCCGTTGTCTTTAACGGTAAAAATACGCCGGTGCGCTATGACAAGACGGCGTGTGGCATTCGGGTGAGTACAAATCCATCCCCATGAGCTATCGCTTCGTTTCGCGGGCGCATAGACTGATCGTTTCTGTGCATGAAGCCTATTACGTGATATGATTGTCCAAAACAAATGGTGTTTGTTCGGGAGGTCGTACGATGAGTGATTCGGGATGGACCAGACGAAGGTTCCTGAAAGCGGTCGGCGCGGGGGCCGCAGCATTGTCGTTGCCGGGCATTGACGTATTCGGTCGTGGGGCAAGCAAACCGAATGTTCTGTTTATTTTCGCCGACGATCAGTGCTTCGAAACGCTGCACGCGATGGGCTGCGACGAGATACAGACGCCGAATCTGGACAGGCTCGTCAAAAACGGAGTCACCTTCACGCACACGTACAATCAGGGAGGCTGGCACGGCGCGATATGCGTGGCCAGCCGGACCATGCTCAATACGGGCCGCTTCCTGTGGATCGCCCGCGACTTGGAGCCGACGCTGAAAGAAGAAACCGCCGCCGGAAGGTTCTGGTCGCAGTACATGAAGCAGGCGGGCTACGAGACTTACATGAGCGGCAAGTGGCACATCACAGGGATCAAGCCGGAAGATATATTCGACCACGTCAAAGACGTTCGGCCCGGCGGCATGCCCAATCAGACGCCGGAGGGATACAACCGCCCCGTCGAGGGACAGCCCGACCCCTGGAGACCGTGGGATAAAACACGCGGCGGATACTGGAAAGGCGGCAAGCACTGGAGTGAAGTCCTCGGTGATAACGCCGAAGAGTTTCTCGAAAACGCTTCCAAAAGCGACAAGCCGTTCTTCATGTACCTGGCCTTCAACGCCCCGCATGACCCGAGGCAGTCGCCGAAGCAGTACGTGGACAAATATCCGCTGGAGAACGTGAAAGTCCCCGCCAACTTCCTGCCGGAATATCCTTACAAGGATTCCATCGGCTGCGGCGCCAAGCTCAGAGACGAATCGCTGGCCCCCTTCCCCCGCAGCGAGTACGCCGTCAAGGTGAACCGCCAGGAATACTACGCGATCATCACCCATCTGGACGCCCAGGTGGGCCGGATTCTCGACGCCCTTGAAAAAACGGGAAAAGCCGACAATACTTACATCTTCTTCAGCGCCGACAACGGGCTGGCCCTTGGCCATCACGGCCTGATGGGCAAGCAGAATCTGTACGACCACAGCGTCAGGGTCCCGCTGATCGTCAACGGTCCCGACGTCCCGAAGAACAGGAAGATCGCTGCGCCGGTTTATCTTCAGGACATCATGCCGTCGGCCCTGGAGCTTGCCGGCGTGAGCAAGCCCCAGCACGTGCAATTCAAGAGCCTGATGCCGCTGATTCAAGGCAAAACCGGCGCCAGCTACGAAGCCATCTACGGCGGCTACATGGACCTGCAAAGAATGGTCTGCACGGGCGGCTACAAGATGATTTACTATCCGAAAATTGACAAAACGCTGCTCTACAACTTGAACGCCGACCCGCTGGAGATGCACAACCTTGCCGACGACCCGGCCAACGCCGCCTTGCTGCAAAAACTAAGGACTCGGCTGAAAGACCTGCAAAAAGAAACACGCGACACGCTCGACCTCGACAAGACGAGCGGTCAGCAAGAGGCAATGCCATGAGAAAAGCAATGGTGAACGTTGTGGGGGCGATGCTTTGCTGCCTGAGCACGGTTGCTGCTCAGGAAGGTCAGGCAGTCGCGAACAAAAGCCGCGAGTTTTCGCTGGAGAAGAAATACCTGAATCTTCCCGTCAAGAACGACGCTGAGAAGCGATTGCTCAGCCTCAGTATCGACAATGCGGTCGTCCGGGAATTCGAAATCGAGCTGGCTCCCGGCGAGCCGGACTTCTGGGTGTTTCTCGATATCAGCGAGTTCAAGGGCAAGAAAGCCGTCCTCCGCGCAGACAAGTACGAACCGGCCATGAGCAAAGGATTCGATTCCATCTACCTGGCAGACACGTATATCGGCGAGGAGAGTATTTACAGCGAAAAACTCCGTCCGCAGTTTCATTTCACCTCCCGGCGAGGCTGGAACAACGATGCCAACGGGATGGTCTATTATGACGGGGAATACCACCTGTTTTATCAGCATAATCCCTACGGCTGGAAGTGGGGCAACATGACCTGGGGCCACGCCGTCAGCACGGATATGGTTCACTGGACCGAGCTGGGTGACGCGATTCATCCCGACCGCCTGGGGACGATTTTTTCCGGCTCAGCCGTCGTCGATACTGATAATACGGCCGCATTTCAAACGGGCGACGAGAAAGTCATCGTCTGCGTCTATACCTCGGCCGGCGGGACAAATCCAATGTCGAAGGGGCAGCCTTTCACTCAGTCTCTCGCCTACAGCAACGACCGCGGCAGAACGTGGAGCGTCTTTGAGCACAATCCGGTCCTCAGCCACATCAACGGCTCGAATCGCGATCCCAAAATCCTCTGGCATGAGCCGACCCGTCGATGGGTGATGGCCCTGTATCTGGATGACAGCACAATGGGGTTCTTCACGTCGAAAGACCTGAAATCGTGGGAATTCCAGAGCAAGCTCAAATGCTTCCACGAATGTCCTGAGCTGTTTGCCCTGCCGCTTGATGGGAACGAGAACGATAAGAAATGGGTGCTCTATGGCGGCAGCGGAGAGTACTTGATCGGTGATTTCGACGGCAAAGAGTTTGCAGGCCGAACCGAGCCGATTCGTTTCGACTCCGGCAACTGTTTCTATGCCTCGCAGACGTTCAATAACATCCCCACGGAAGACGGCCGGCGGATTCAGATGGCGTGGGGGCGGGTCGCGATGCCGCAGATGCCGTTCAATCAGATGATGCTGTTCCCCGTGACGCTGACGCTGAGGGCGACCGGCGAAGGCCCTCGCATGTTCGCCGAGCCCATTCGCGAGATTGAAAGACTTCACAGGCGGCAATGGAAGTGGAAGAGCACGATGTTGAAGCCGGCCGACAACCTGCTGTCAATAGTTTCGGGAGAGCTGTTTCATCTTCGAGCCGAGCTGCGAATCGACGGCGCCCGGCAGACCGGCTTTGTCATCCGTAATATCCCGGTCGTCTATGACGTCCAAAAGCAGGAATTGTCCTGTCAGGGCAAAGCGGCTCTTTTGAAGCCGTCGGGTGACAAGATTCGCCTCGAATTGCTGGTGGACCGTACGTCCATCGAGATTTTCGGCAACGCCGGCCGCGTCTATATGCCGATTGGGGTGCTCCTCGCCGACAATCCCAAGTCGCTGGAGATATTCACCAGAGGCGGAAACACGCTTGTCGAATCCCTGGAACTCTTCGAGCTAAGCTCCATCTGGCCGCAAGACACACAAAACGGCTCCTGACCCCTTTTTTCGCTTACTCGATTTTTTTGTAGAAGTCAGCCTCTTTGTCGGAGAGTTTCTTTTCACGAATCAGCGTGCGGACACGCTGCATATCGACGTTCCTCGGCTGGCCGCCCGATGCCGAGACGGAGATTGTGTCGGCCCCGGCGGGAACAACCTCCAGGAATCTGCCCACCGATACGGCTGACGTGAAGATCGCCACGATGAGCACACAGGCAAGAAATACCCTTACGTTCTTATGGCCTTCCACCGCCGCCCTGTCGAATGTCTCGAAACGGCATTTGTCACACTGGATGCAGTCCATGTTGTCCTTGCCCGTCAGGCCGAACGGACAGCGGCCGTATTTCTTAGCGGGCAGGTAACGCTTTAGTAACGCTGCTCCATTAAGCAGCGAAAGAAAGGCCCCGGCGGGGCATAAATAACGGCACCAGAAACGAGTGCAGAAGATCGAGCCAAGCAGAGCGGCGACCATAACGAGCGGAACGGCCGAGCGGAAGTCCTGAACCGTAAACCACAGGCTGAAAACGGAAATGAGCGGGTCCCCCGCCAGCGTCGTTCGGTTTCTGGAGGCAAAAAAAACCATGATCGTAACAAGAAGCATGATGTACTTTACGAATCTTGCCTTTCGCATCGGCCCGACCGGTATCAGCGGCTTCAGCTTTGCGGGCACAATGTAGCCGATGATTTCCTGGGCCGCACCGAAAGGGCAGATATAGCCGCAATAGACGTTGCCGAAGATCGCCACAAGGAGCGGGATTCCAACAACAAACAAAAATGCGCCCGTCAGCGCCGCGGCCGGGGCATAACCCGTCAATATAGTGACAATCTGCTCGCTGGAATACTGGGCGTTCAGCCAGAGACCCCCGGCGGCAAGGCTCAGGCACAGGACCGCTAACCGGCTCCAAAAGCCTCCCGTATAAGTTACGATCAGGGCAAGAACAAAAGCAGCGATCAGGTATATGCCGGGATTGTCCGGCAGATATTTGGCCCGATGCGGTTTTTGCTCAGCCGCCGGTCCGACGGGCCGGCCGAGAATCTGCTCGGCGAATCGTCGGCCTGATATTTGCAGTGCCGAGAGGATTGCTTCGGAGCTGACCGTCGCTCCGGACACGGCGTGAACGTCGGCGAAAGGTGCAGCCTCGAAGAGACGATGGCCCATCAGAGAGTTCCACCATCCGCGCAGAAGCTCCAGATAGGCCGGCGTTTCATTCGAGCGGATCACGTGAAAGTCGATGAGCCCGCCGTTGGGATCGTCCACGTAAACGGCAAGATTGATCTTGCCGCCGAAACCGCGAACGTCGGGAGCGAAATCCTGCGAGCTGAAGATGTATCCAGTCAATACGTTGTTCGCGTCCCGTACTTTGAAATAGTCCACATTGCGGGCGTCTGGCCCAAGAGCCGCCGATTGCTTCTCGATGCGTAGTTCGCCGGCGAGCGCCTGGGCCGAATGCTCCGGCAGTGAGAGCGCCAGGCCCGCGCCGGCGCGGGCGAGCAGGTTGGAGCACAGGATAGCAGATACGCCGACGCCAAACAGGCAATAGCCCAGACCGCGATACGCCGGGGCGGCTGTGCCGAGGAATCGCATTCTCTCGGGCTTGAATATCTTCAGCGCCGCCGGCGGCGCATTGGCCAGAATAAGCGCAACGAAAACAAACAGGGTCACTTCGGCTCCAAGCACGGGAACCAGTGCCAGGCTCACCATTAGCCCCCCTGCCGCAGCTCCAAGATGGTCGGCGGTTTCGAGCATGCCGCCCGCCCGGCCCGTTTCAAAACCCGAATCGGCCAATTGCTTAGCGGCGATGGGAAAGTAGCCGCCCGTACACAGTCCGCAGAGCACAAAGGCGGTGGCAAATGTCACGTGCGATCCGTCGCCCAGGGGGGCGCCGGATTCGCCCGGCCAGAAACCGATTACGATGAGTACGAGAGAATGCACAAATATAAGCAGAAGCAACAGTCTCTCGGTGCGTGTTTCTTTCTCCTCTGCCAGCAAGTATCTTGTCAAAGCCGCGCCAGCGGTCAAACCCGCCATAAACAGCGATGAGACCACACCGATATGCAGATACAGCGAACCGAAACACGTCTGGTAAAGGTACATCAAAACAATCACCGCCCCGATGCCCGCCGCACCGGTCGAACAGACCAAAAAGCTGCTGTCGAAACTGGATGGGCCGCCCTTCTGAGCCGCTCTTAAGATGTAGATGCTTCTGAGTATCACGACCACAAGGATCGGGAGCAGAAACGGCACAGGGCCGGCCAGGACAAGGTGCTTGACGAGCCGTGCGGCTGGAGCGCCCGATTGCTTGGCCGCCAGCAGCAAGCTATACAGATGAGTCAGCGGTCTTGAGTCACGATTGATCAGGAATTGCTCCGGCAGGTCCGCACGCGCATAGTTCTCCAGTGCCGCGGCGGCGCGGTCCGGCAGATAAATAGAGAGCAAAGCATCCGGAGCGAAGAGCCGGCCCGCTCCGCTTATTGATGCGAAGCGGTTTCGCAGGCTGCCGGGCTGGCCCGTGATGGTCTGTGAATCCGATGCGATAAACCACGTGTCTTCACCGGGCGCCAGAACAAGCCTGGAGAAAACCTGTTCAAGGGTCCGCTTCGTCGAGGCGCCGAGGTTGACAAGCTCGGTGCCCATGATGTTTTCTCCCCCTGCTATTCGCACCGCCAGCACGCCGGCAGGGCCGAGAGACTCTTTGACTTGCCGGTAGAATTCAATTGTGTAGTACCGGTTCAGGACTGAGCTGGTCGCATCGGGCAGATTGAGGATAACGATGTCGAATGAATTTTCCTTCTTCGCGAGCAAAGAGCGCACGTCGCCGGCCAGCAGATGCAATCGCGGATCGGTGACTCGAAGCTCAGGAGGTATGAACTCATTGACCTTCTGTATGTACTCGGCGTCACAATGCGCCCAGGTGACTGTTTCAATTTGCGGCAGGTACAATAGCTCGCGGCAGAGGCCAAGCCCGGAGCCGATGACCAGAACGCTGCCGGCGTCAGGTTTCTGGCACAGGGCGATAGCAGCGATTCGCCCGGCGGAACTTTCGTCCGGCAGGGCTTCCGCCACACCGCCCTCGCGAATAGCGACCCACTGGCCCCGATACATCCCGTAGAGATACTCGGCCTGGGCCGTCTGGAACGATCCTGCGAACGCCTCTTTTGGAAGCAGCCGGCTCCATTTCACGACCCGCATGTAACGCATAACGGACTTGTCTGCTCCGAGGATCAGGCCCAGACAAACGGCAAGAAAAATCAAAAAGGACACACCGCAAGCGATTTTCCGTGCACTGAGCTTTGCGCCGCCAGGTTCGGCTCGCGCAAGGTTTCTTGACAGTGAGACAGCAAATACCGACAAGGAAAGGATAGAAGCGAGTGCGAAAAAAATGGCCGCCAGGCTTACGCCGAATCCCAGAAGGATTGTTACGCCAATCCCGCCGACAAAACTTCCGGCCGCCTCAAGCATGTAAACACCTGAGACAGGCAGCCGGTCGCGTTGCTCGTTCGAACCTGACTCGAACCACCGGCACGCAATGGGAAACAGCATTCCGGTAACCAAGCTGATCGGCGCATTGACCACGAGGGATACGAGGAGAATATCCCGGACGGACCAGAGGGCGTACGATTCCAGGCCGGCAAGCTGCCGCGCCTGAACGATCAGCACCGCCTGAAGAGCAAACGCCGGCAGATAAATCAGGAAAAGAAGTTCCGTCCCTCCGAGCCGTTCTGCAACGGAAGTCTTGACCCGGCGAGCGAGCATCGCGCCGGCGCCCACCCACAGGAACCACGAAGCGAAAAAGACACCGACGCTTATGTCGTTGCCCTCGAAGGTGGTGATAAACTCACGAAATAGCAGCGTCTGGGCGCCGATGGAGAACAGGCCATAACTGAATATCAGCAAGCCTCGCGCGACCTTCATTTTTCATTCTCGCCAAAAACGACCGCCTGAAAGACCAGAAAACTTGCACCTTCCTTCCACGCATCGGCGGGCAACCCGGCCTTGCGAGACAGTTGCGTGAGCATTTGTTCGAGGTTCCAGCCCTGTTCGGGTGCGACCTGGGGCAGGAACACGGCGGAGCGGCCGTCTTTGTTCAGGACGACGCCGTCTGTGCCGATTCGGATTTGATCCGGCGAGGCAACCGGCGCCGGGGCCGTCAGCGCAGAAATCTCGATTGTAATATCCTTGATCTCGTCTTGCGTCACCGGCGGAAAACGCCGGTCGTTCACGCAGGCGTTTATCGCATTGATAATAATCGACTTGTATAGAGGCCGCTGCGGAAAGATGTCGCCGATACAGCCTCGGAGTACGGCGTTTTTCTTTAGCGTGACAAACGCCGCCCGCGGCTGCTGCATCGCCTCGCTGAGGGTGACATCCAGCTCCGATGCTTCCGGAACGCGCCGATTTGCCAGCGCGTAAACCATCGTCTTGCGGGCCAGCGTCAAGAGTTGTTCCTTTTCCTGCTGCGTCAATTCGCCGGCACTTGTCTGCCGTTCAATTCCCGCACGGTCCCGCCACGACCCGGTGAAAACCACGGAAAGGTAACTGACCGAATTGGAGAAATCGCCGGCCTGCTCGCCGGATGTTGCATAGTGGGCTAAGTGCGCCTCAGCGGGTTTACCCAGCATGGACAGCAGGATTGCGATGGGTACATAGCCGCATATCGTCGCCCCCGTCTGCTGTCTGTATTCGAGAAAGCCCGCCGCGTCGAGCCTGGCGATATGCTCGTAAGCCCCCATGTCCAGCTTCTTGATTTGCTCCGGCACGTCCTGTTTGAAAGGCACGTAGCCGTAGTTGGGCCCATAATGGACAAAGTCCGAGCTGGCGATGACGAGCGTTTCATCGTCCACCAGGCTGCCCAAAATCTCGGCGGCCTTGCCAATCGTCGCCTGCGAGCAGTTGCCGGCCACAATCGGCACGAGCTTGAAGCCGGCCTGACAATACTGCAACAGCGGAACCTGTATCTGAACGCTATGCTCATATTCGTGCACCTGCGGCACGTTCTGAAACAGGGGATACTTCAAAAGTGCATTGATAAATTCGACGTCCAGCGGGACCTGGCCCAGAGGTGTTTCATAACGGGTGACTCGCGGCACGCTGAGCACGTCCTCCATCGGGACCCTGTGACTCGGGCCAATCACAACGATGCGATTGTACTTTTTCTCGGCGGTCTTGAGCCCCATCGCCGCGGTTTGGCCCGAATACTGGTATCCCGCGTGCGGCAAAATCAATGCCGCCACGTTACTCATCGGCTGGACCGCCGCTTTCTGAAAAAAGCCTTCGATCTGCCCACGCAGCGCGGCGGCATCGGCAGGATACCACGAGCCGGCAAGGGAGGAACGCAAAACAAGCCGGGTGGCATCCCCAAGCACCGCTTGGGGATGGTGATTCACGTCGTTACCATCCCTCCCTTGGGGAAGGCTGCCACCCGCTGCTTCTATCGGAGCCGCAGTGGCCGTATTCGTCGGAGCCGGTGTCTCCTTTCTGCATGCGCCTGTTAGAAGAAGGCCAAAAACGCACAGCAACAGAATCGGCAGGGGCAGGTGTGGCACGGCCATCCTGGCCGTGCTTTCATGGGCTGGAAGCCCATGCCACGTACTATCTGATTGCTTATCCATATCAACCACTCCATTTGCCCTGTTCGAAGATATCGTGCGGGGGCCTGACGCGACCGGGGTATCGTCTCATGGGCACAGCGCGAACGAATTTACGCAGCTTCGTCGTTTGGGCTGTGGCCTTCCGAGCGAATGTAAACGCGCCGGCGGCGATGATGGAACACATCTGCGTCAATTGACGAGTGAATTTCCTGCGCGTCATTTCCAGACTCCGTAAATTTCTCTGCCGCAATCCGGGCACAGGCCGTCTTTGAGCCGGTTCTGAAGAATTGTGTAGCCGCTGCGCTCGATCAGCAGCTTCTTACAGCCGGGGCAATACGTATTCTGACCTTCTTTACTTGCAACGTTTCCGATGTAAACGTAGTAAAGCCCTTCGCTTAGTCCGATCTGGCGGGCCATCTCCAGCGTTTTGAGCGACGTCGGCGGCAAATTCCGCATTTTGTAGCGAGGATAGAATCCGGAGAAATGCAGCGGCGTATCGGCGCCGAGATTCGCCCTCATCCAGCGGGAAAGCTCGCGAATCTCCTCGGGCTTGTCATTGAGCGTCGGAATCACAAGGTTCGTCACTTCGAGGTGCACTCCGGCCGCACGGGTCAGGATCAGAGCCGTCTGGACCGGTTTCAACGTCCCCGAGCAGACCTCGCGGTAGAAATCTTCAGTAATTCCTTTCAGGTCTATCCTTGCCACGTCCACGTGTTCGAGCAGCTTTTTCCACGGCTCTTCGTTGATATAGCCGGCTGTGACAAGAACGTTGCGTATGCCCGCCTCCTTCGCCAGTTTCGCACTATCATACGTGTACTCGTAATAGACGATTGGGTCGGTGTAGGTATAGGCCAGCGAGGGGCAGTGGTACTCCTTGCTAAGCGCGACGAGCCTCTCAGGCGGACAGAAAGAAGCGGGAACGGTTTCGTCTTCGGGATTGGCCTGGGATATCTCCCAGTTCTGGCAATTTTTGCAGTGCAGGTTGCAGCCGACGGTCGCCAGCGAAAGAATGCTGCTGCCGGGCAAAAAATGGAAAAGCGGCTTCTTTTCAACCGGGTCGATATGGATTGTGCAGGGATACCCGTACACGACGGTCCGCAGCACGCCGTCGATATTGATTCTCACCCGGCACTCACCGCTTTGGCCGGGTCGAATCACGCACAGTTTCGGGCATAATTCGCACTGAACGTTCACTTTTATGCCTCGCACTTATGGCATGTTCGCTAAGTTATCCGTCTTCCATCGGGCCGCCGGCGGCGAATAAGGTACACGCCGGTAGCAGCGATAAGGCCGGCCAGAAAGCCAAAGAATCCGTAGCTTATGGGGCGCAGCAAAAGGTCCGCGCCGCTGACGACATCCTGGGGCGCAACGCCTGCCGGAACCAGAAGCCTTTTCGCACAGCAGATAAGATTTGCCAGCATCGCACTGAAGGCAACTGCCGTGATAGTGGCGAATACGGATGCCTTACGTTTCTCCAAATGGATTATACATGCGTCGATCAAAGCCCCCGCCGCTCCGATGAGTGGCAGGCCCATCGCGTCTCCGGCCAGGTTACCACCCAGACCGATTGAGGCGAAGGCGGCGGTCAAGGCCCCGGCGGTGGTTCCAATCCTGCATCGGCCCAGCAAACGAGCTGCGATGACGGGAGTCATCCAGAAAAGCGCCTTGTGTCCGGGCAGGCCGAGGTGGAATCTCAAAGACGCCGCAAGGCAGCCCGCAATAAGCCCGACGCTTAACGAGATGGCCAGACCTCGCACGCCGTCAGGCCCGAGGACCATGTCCGCCGGCAGTATCCTTTTTTTTATCGAGAGGTATCCACGCATTTTTCTGCTGGTTCCATTCAACGGGCAAAACCGCCCTGCCGCCGATGAGCCTCGGGCGCACCCAGTTAAGTGTTTCGTAACGGTCGCCGGCTTTGGGCTCTCGGCCGCAGGGGCCGTGCTCGACAATAACGCCGATTCTATCAAACGCCGCTGCGTTGACACAACCTTGAAGCTCGCGCAGTCCGGGTAAATCAATGAATCGGCCGTTGTTTCCGGAAGCTCGCAGGCCGACGGATCCGAGCGCCCCGATAACGCCCCCGGAGGTGCCGCCCAGGCCGCGAAGTGATATAGACGCGTCTTTGGCCAGGCGAAATGCCTCCGACATCGTAACGACCTCCCGCGTAGCCAGATTCCCGAATTCGATAACGAAATCGGGAACGTCCGATGCCGCCGCCACACAGACGCCGGGGTCGGAACCCTCCGCACAGTTGCAGGCGACGAAATCATAGACGAATTCCCAGTCCTCCCGGCTGTTTTCCGATTCGACGCCGATACAGGCGCCACTGTTATGCGACGTGTAGGGGATCGCAGGATCAACAAGGAACTGGTGCCGGGTTACGCCCAGAGGGCGCAGACCCCGCCGGACACATTCATCGCAGAGCCTTCGCGCCAGCCGGCCCGTCCCGGGACTGGATTCATTATCCGTGTCATCAATACCGATGAGAAAGGTCGTCTTCATGGTGGTCCTTATCTGAACGCCGCCCGCGGGCTTTCCTTGGCCATCTCAGCCGTGACGCCGAGGGTGACGTAATTGACGCCTTTTCGGTAGTACCGATGGGCGGTGGGCGCGTTGCTGAACCAACTGTCACTCGCTACCCACGCATCGCCGGGCATTGTGTCTTTGAGAATACGGGGCCACTGAACCGTCTTACGCAGGAAATTGCTGAGAAAACGGTTCGTGGGCCGTTCGGTAAAGCTGTAATAGAAGTAGCCGATATTGCCGGCTTCGAAGTTCTGCCGGCAATAGCGCAGCTCCGGCGCCGTTTCGCTCGGGCAATAATAGATTTGCCCGGCGTCAACATAACCGCCACTGCTGAGCATCTCGATCAGCCCGGCGTGCGGATTGTTCACAGTCGCGTCGGTCGGCAGGAAGGAATCGTGCTCGCCGGCGTACAGGAGGCAGCCGAGTACAATCGCTCTGAGATTCGCCCGGCAGGCCATGACGTTCGCCTGATCGCGCGCTCGTCCGGCGGCGGGAATCACCAGCGAAAGAACAAAGACGATAAGGGCCATAACGACAAGCAGCTCAACGAGGGTGAAAGCCCGCCGGCCCGGCTGTAAAAATAGTATCGTTTTTTCGCGATCGTATCCCACAAGGACAAACTCACTAACGCTATTGTGTTCCAATCATCCAGTGCTCGGCCAGCTCAGCCAGATCGGCGAAATCCACGCGGAGATCCTTGTTCACGTCGCCTGGGACGGTGACGGCAAAGGTCGAGACGGGATTCCGCTGGCTGTCGTTGGCATCGACGAAGGCGCGGTTCGTGTGGTAGATGCCGGCCAGCGGGTCGGTACCGATGTAGCCGTACGCGCTGAAGACGGCCGGGCCGGGCAGGTGGCTGAACTGATAGTCAATCCTGACGGATTGATCCTGGGCCAGCGATGTAATTCCTTCGACGGCATAAACCGTAACCATAGCCGTATCAAATGCGTACGCTATAGGCTCGCCCGGCGGATTCGTGCGGTGCGGGTCAGCCGGGTCGGTGGTGAAATAGTACCCGCTCGGTCTGCCGAAGGGATTGTCGTAGAAAACAAAATGATTGGGATCAAAGCGGAAGGCTTCAGCGGTTTCGGGTTGCAGGGTCATTTCGAAATCGTTCCGGAGCGGTCCGGGGCCGGCGTTGATCGCCACCAGCAAAAGGATGCTCGTAAACGTATTGTTCTTGCCGGTGTTAACTATTTCGAAGCTGCCGGCTTGGTCGGACGAAACCAGATGGCCGGTCGTCTGGCCGGCGTGGCGGAACTTGATGGCGTTCATACCTTTGGCTTTATTGCCTCCACCCGCCGGGGAAAAGGCCACCGGATAGGATTCGAGAACGCCCGCCCTTCCGGCGTTAATCGGGTACATACTCGGCCACGCGGATGCGTCACCGAAGTCGATCCACGACGCCTCGGTCAGCTCATCCCAGGGCTTGTACGCGTTCGCGTATGTATTCGCGGCCAAAGCCCACATCACGATAAGACCGAGGAAGACTCGTAGGATGGGCAACTGGTTTGCCCATGCTGAATATCTGAAAACCTTCTCCATCTGTTAAGCCTACAGCGTTACAATCTGTCAACGTTTCTGCTCTGAAAGCGCAGAATTCACACGTTCATCAAGTTACCGAATTGATCCCGGATGTTCAAGTATTTTTGGGCTGTTGCCCACTGGCCGGCGCCGCGTGAAGTCGAATCTGAGCTGCGAAGACGCGGATAAATTGCATAAAAATTACAGATTGATAGACAAATGAACTACTATAGACTGTCTTTATCAGTGGATAGACTCGAGGACAGCATCTTGGACAAGAACCTGGCTGAGAATGAGCTGCGAGCGGCTCTGGCAGGCGACGACCCGGCGGCGGTTGAGTTACTCTGGAATTACTATGCGGGCGATCTGTTCGCGTTCCTGCAGGCGGCGCTGCGTTCGAGACACGACGCCGAGGACGTGCTCCAGACGGTCTTTGTCAGGATTGTTCGCAAGCGTCACAAATTGGCCGCCGCACGCTGCCTGGATGCCTACGTCTATCGGATTGCCCGAAATGAAGCCTCTACGGTGATCCGCCGTCGCAAAAAAGAACAGACAGCCGGGACAGAAAGTGAATCATGGCTGACGGTGGGGCAAAGCCGCCCCGAGCCGAGCGATTTGGCTGAACAGTTGCAGGCGGCTTTGGCTCGTTTGCCCCAGCCGCAGCGCGAGGTGATTGTTATGAAGGTTTACAAGCAAAAAACGTTTCTGGATATTTCCAGGCTATTGGGGTTATCTGCGAACACCGTGGCAAGCAGATACCGCTACGGCATGGAGAAGCTGCGAACCCTGTTGGGGAATCTCATACCATGAACGCAAAAGATGCCGAGAACAACCGCATTGAAAATTTCCTGAGAAAAGCGCATTTGCCCGAGCCTTCGCTGCCCCTGAAGGAGCGGATTACCACCGCGGCAAAGAGGGCCTGGAGTCAATCGCCGCTGGAGCTGCCGTGGCTGATTCCCGTCAGGCGTCTTGCGGCCTCAGCGGCGGCGGCGGTAGTTATTATCTGGTTAGCCAACTATTCCAGCGACTGTACGCTGGCCCAATGGCAGTTCGGCAAGAGTCCGACTGCAAGCGATCAGCCCACGGAGATCGAGGCGCTGCCGGAGATGCCTTACGACCCGTTTGTGAGACGTTTGGCGTCTCTTGATCGCCGGTCATGTGTGATTGATGCTTCGGCGCTGAACGGCCACATCGAGGCGCTCCGACATATCCTTGACGAAACGCAACAGAACGGAACAACGAAGCCGCCCATCCCAACCGAAGGCAGGAGCGGCCTGATCCCAAATCTATCGAGTGCCAATTCGTGTGCTTAGACACAGAGTCCGAAAGGAAAATTAAAATGCGAAAAAGAACTGCGAAAATTCTAAAAGGAATTGCCATAGCAGTAGTTGTCCTCGGCGTGATCTATGCCATCGGCGTCGCCGTCTCGTCGGCGAAGCTCCGCAGAGCTTATGCGAATCTGGAAAAGGCCGGCCGGCCCATGAAGACCACCGAGGTTATACCGCCGGCTGTTCCCGACGCCGAGAATGCCGCCTTGCTCTACGAAAGCGCCATCCTGCTGCTCAAGGCCCAGCCCGCCGGCCAGGAGAATCTTCTGAACCATCTGGGAACGCTGTCAGGCACTTTCCTGAGGGAATCTCTCGACGCCGACAAACGAGCCGAACTTAAGCAACTGCTGGAACAGGACGTCATCCATCGCGCTTTGTCTATTATCGGGCAGGGAACTCAGCGGCGTTCATGCCGATTCGAACGCGATTATACGGCCGGCGTTAACATGCTCCTGCCCCATCTATCGGGCTTGAGGGACCTGACGCGCATCCTCGGAGCCAAGGCGTGCCTCGAAGCCGCAGCCGGCCGGTCCGACGCCGCATGGGACCTCGTGCAAACTCAGTTGAGGTTCGCCGATGCGCTGCGGAATGAGCCGGTTCTTATCAGCCAATTGGTGCGTTTTGCCTCGATAAGGATCGCGTGTGAGACAATCCATAAGGTCTGTGAAATTGCCCAGCCGAACGCAGAGCAATACCGCAGCGTTGAGAGCCTGCTATCCGACTACGAGGACCGCAAGCCGCTTATCCTTGCCTTGGACGGTGAACGCCTGCTCCTGGGTGAGTGGGCATTTCGTGCATTGAGAAATGGATCGGTGAAGGCCCTGACAGCTAATATGGACAATGAATCGGGGTTGGGAGAGGTGTTGTTGAGCTTGTACGGGGTTTTCAAGCCCCTATCGCTGGCGGACCATGCCGCCTACACGCGGATCATGGGCGAGTACACCGAGTCTGCTAAGCAGCCGTATTCGCCTGAAGAGGCAAATGCCCTGGACAGGAGGGTTGAGCAAATCCAGAGTCGCCTGCACGTTGTGACCTCGATGATAGTCCCGGCCATCGTTCGTGTGAAGCAGGTGTACTGGGAGATGGTCGCTCAGATGCGCATCGCGCGGGCGGGGCTGGCCGTGCTACAAGACAAAAATGCCCAGGGCGCATTTCCACAGACGCTCGAGGGCCTCAAGTTAAAAGACCTCGGCGACCCGTTCTCTGGTGGCCCGCTCCTCTATCGAACCAACCCAAACGGCTTCATCCTCTACAGTGTCGGCCCGAACCAAAAGGACAACAACGGCAGCCCAAAACAAGAGAAACAAAAGACAGACTGGGACATCGTCTGGCAGTTCCCCGGCGGTAGCACAAAATAGGCCCGCGCCGTAAGCCGTCCCCAAGGGATAACCCATGGACCACATTCCCCAGGATCGCCCGCAGGCGGGTTGCACTTCACGTGTGAACCCGCATCTTAACTTAGTGCCATTGGAAGTACCATCGGGGACGCCATACCTATTTCTTACTCAGTATGTCACCATGTACGCAAGCCTAATTACTGTATGCCTGCTTCCCTTTTTGTATTAATGCCTCGATCCTCTTCTGCAGTTCGGGATTCCCTTTGTAATCATCCTCGTAGTACCACAATCCATCGATGAGCTTCCTGTCCCCATACTTGAAATTGAATATCGGCTTTTCATAGCCGTCGGGATATCCATACACACCGAAGTGATGCAATCCTCCGCATAGCTCCACTATCACGCGTCCTTCGCTGTCTATGTCCACATAAGTCGGCTCAAGACCCAGAATCACTCGGGGGAAACGTAATGTCTCTGCTTCGGGATTGTTACGAACCATGTATTCAGATTTCTTCAACTCTCCGGCGCTACGCATTCGTGAGAGCTCTCTGCAGCCCTCCAGCAAGGCCTGATAGTCAGTGTCGCAAAGCAGGCGCACGTGCCTCTCTTTTGTTTTCTTGCCTTCTCTGAGGAAATATCTGACACCACGTCCGAAATCGGTCAGATACCAAAATACAAGGCTGCCTGCGAAAACGATAGTCAGGCCAGCAGCAATTATAAGAATCATCTTTCTATTTGCTTTCATCTTTTGGTCCTCCATCATGCCAGAGGTACACCCAACCACACCCAGATAAGCACCCCTTGGGCAAAGTCTGGGGGCGCAACGCTTATTTCTCTCTTTCCCCTCTTTTGTCTCGCATAGGACTCCACACAGATGCGTCAGAACGGCCTTGTTCGCCATCACTCTGGTTAAGGTTAGCAAACGCGAGTTTCCTTGTCACGCATTTTTCGGGAGAATAGAAACACAATTCAGTCCTTTGGACTCCGCCGAAAGGCATCACGCAGGGATAGCCATCAAGCTTCTTTCGTGCCTAACGGGAGGCAATACCCTATACTGTATCTTGTCCTTACCGTTGCATTGACAGCTCTCAATAGCAGAAGGAGAAGATGGCAATGAGATGCCGATTGAAGACGATCACGTGGATTTTCATTCTTTTGCTGTGGGGCGTTCTGCCTTGCTCGCGGGCTTTTGGCCGGGAGATAGCAGCGGGTAGTCTTTATGCCGTGATAGAACTGAGCTTTGAAGGCCCGGGGCAAGGCCCGGCGGACGTCCCGGCACGCGATATTGATTTTTGGGTGCGTTTCCGCCACGAGAGCGGCTCGCCGGAATACAAAGTTTACGGCTTCTGGGACGGCGATGGGAAAGGGGGCACTTCCGGCAACGTTTTCAAAGTTCGTTTTTGCCCGACGAAAACCGGACGGTGGGACCTGGCCGAGGTCTATTCAAACGCACGAGAGCTGAACGGCCAAAGGCAGGGCCAATACGTGACCGCCGTCGCGTGGCACGGGCTTCCAGCCCGTGAAACACATGGCCAAGATGGCCATGCCACAGGAACGGCTGTGCCACATCCAGGTTTCTGGATGGCCGACCCCGACAGCCCTGGGCGGCGCTGGTACGTGCGCTCGGACGGCTCCCATCAATACATCTTCGGCAACACGCATTATTCATTCCTCTCGGGCTACTATACGGACAACAAACCCAGCGGCAACGACATCGCCGCCGACATCGCGGGCAACGCGAAGTATTTCAAGAAGCTTCGTTTCAGTCTGTACGGTGACCGCTATCCGAATCCGGACGAAAAACCGTTTTTCGACGCCGATGGGCGCCTGACCGATAGCGGCGACTTTTCGCACCGGCCCAACCCGAGATGGTTTGGCCGGCGGGCAGACCTGGCTGTACGAGCTGCATGGGAGCATGACTTGGTTGCCGATTTGATTCTGTGCGGGCCCGATACGAAAGAGTCGCGATCTGTCCTCCTCGCCGGCCACAACGGCGGCGATCCCACGCCCTATCTGAAGTATATCGCCGCACGCTACGGGAGTTTTCCCAACGTCTGGATATGCCTGTGCAACGAGTTCGATATCAAAGACCCGAAATATACCGAGGAACAAATCGCCCGCTTCGGGGACATCATCAGGGAGTATCTACCCTACCCGACGCCGCTGAGCGTCCATATAGCGTCCCGAACGGGGTGGCCGGGCAGGTTTGACGATCTGCCTGCCTGGAACGACCACCAGATCATTCAAAAGAAGATCCGCAACATCCCCGACTCTGCCGATGCGATGCGGCAGACCTGGGAGAACCCAGGGGGCAAAGGCCCGCGCAACAGGCCGACGGTCAATGACGAATTAAGCTATGAAGGCCAGGGCGACAAGCACGCCGAATACGACACCGTCGAGTCTCACCTGGGTGCTTTTTTAGGCGGCGGCTACGGCACGACCGGCGAAAAGCCGGGCAACAAGTTAGGCCAGTACTTCAGAGGGTGCTTCAATCCCGCCGAGCACACGTCCGCCGACAACCTGAAGTACCTGCGGCAGATTATCGACGCCCACATCACGTTCTGGAAGATGGCGCCCGGCCTGGGCATCTTCTCGAACCTCGATGGCAACTTTCGCGGCCTGGCCTGGCCCGGGCACGAATATGTCCTGGGCACAAACAAGGCGCACAAAAACATCGTCGCCAGCCTGCCGGATGGCGTCTGGACGGTTACATACTACGACATCATCAGCAAGGAAGCACAAACGTTAAGCGAGACCGCTCATGGCAGTTTCACGTTCGATGCACCCGACAGCCGGGCCGTCATGTTCCATTTCAAAAAGAACTAACGCAGGGGTCCGGCAGCATTGCCGGATGTGGTTGCCCCTACAGTCTTTTTGTCATGACGGCGATCCTTTGACGTCATAGGCGAACAGGACGTCACCGTGGCGGACGTACAGCTTGCCATCGACAATCACCGGGTGCGCCCAGCCTTCGCCGCTCATGCCGGGGCGTTTGGGCAGCTTGAACGTGCCCTTGAGGCTGTATTTTTCAGGACTGGCCTCGATCAGGGCCATGACGTCGTCCTGATAGCGGAAGTACAGGTTGCCGTCCGCGTAAAGTACTGCCGCTGAGCCGCCGCCCGGCTGATCCTTTGTCCACATCACTTTGCCCGTCTTGAGATCGAGACAGGTCGGCTTGCCCATGTTGTGGTCGTGGCCGCCGTAGATGTAATCGCCGATTCGGACAAAGCCGCCGTGATGATTCTGGAACGTCTTGGCGTCGAGGAAATACACTTCATCGGCCCGGACGCCGCCGTCTGCGGCGATGAGCTTGAGCAGCGCGCTGCCGGTGTTGTACGCCGAAGAGCAGAAAACATAATCTTCATACACAACCGGCGTGGAAATATTGGCGACGCTGTTTGCCACCTTGTTGTATCCCCAGAGGAACTTGCCGTCTTTTGCCGCAACGCCGATCACCCCTTTGTTTGTGAGCTGGACGTACTGCCGAACACCGCCGGCCTCGCTGACGACGATGGATGAATAGCCCGCTTCGTCCTTGCCCCTTGGCCCGATGTTGGGCATGGAGCACTTCCAGATGACCTCGCCTGTTTTCTTGTCGAGCGCGACCATGACGGCATCCCGCCCGCCGGGCGTGCAGATCAGCCTGTCCCCATCGACGAGCGGCGATTCGCTGTACTTCCAGTCTGGATTTTTCCCGACCCCAAGATCATCTTCGAAATTCTTGCGCCAGAGCACATTGCCGCTGCCGGCGTCGATACACACAACGTCTCCTGACGTGCCGAGAGCGTAAATCAGCTCATGGTCAACGGTCGGCGTGCAGCGCGGCCCATCGCCGTGTGGGGACCCGACCTGCGCCACCCACAGACGGCTGCGCGTGGACAAGTCGTAGGCCAGAACACACTGGACCTTCTTGGATTCAACTTCTATGTCGCCCATGGTGTAGAGCCTGCCGCCGACAATCGCTACGCTGGAATAGCCCGTCCCAAGCCCCGTAAGCTCCCAGAGGATCTTCGGCCCTCCCTCGGGCCAGCTTTTGAGCAGGCCGGTTTCGCTGCATATCCCGTCGCGATTGGGCCCGCGCCACTGGGGCCAATCGGCTGCCTCGGCGACGCCATTACAGCTCAATGCAATAAGGCTCAGCGCCAGACTAAACATCTTTGCAGGACAATACGCTTGTTGACTTGTTCTTTGCATGTTCGAAAACCCTCACAAAAACGTGACTATAGAATGGTTAGTGGACGGACACAAGACGCCGGCCACTGTAAATCTAATCTTGTGCAAGAATGTTGCGGGGCATCAACCTCCGCTCACATCGAGGCAGACCAGCCGCCCGCCGGCGTTACGGGCGTAGATTCTGCCGTTCGCCAGGACCGGAACCGTCCAGCACTTGCCCGTCAAAATCTGGGCGGATGCGAGCTCCTGATATTTTTGCGGCGAAGCCTCCGCAATGACCAGCTTTCCACTTTCACCGAGGATAATGAGCTTGCCGTCGGCTAACATTAGTGAGCCGGTCCCCATACCGTCTTGCGACCATCTGATTTCGCCGTTCTCGAAATTCACACACGCGAGCTTGCCTCTGCCGCCCACGTCGCCGTCGAATCCGTATAGGTGGCCTTTCCACAGCACGGAGCTGTTGACCTGATTACGCATGTTCTTGTTCTGCCAGATTTCGGTAAGATTGTCGCCGGCGATTTTGTAGAGCGAGCAGCCCTTGTTATAGCCGGAGGAGATGAACACCTTGTCGCCCGAAACGATCGTGTCCGCGGCGTTAATATCATAGCTGGTTTTCCACGGTATCTTCCACAAGACCTCGCCCGTTGCAGGATTCAATCCCACAAACTCACGGCAAACAAGCATCGCCACACATGGCCGGCCGCCGATGCTGAAAGGCACGCCGGTTGCATATCCGCCCGCCTCTTTTCCATTCTGCCAGACTATGCGGCCGTCCGTCTTATTAAGAGCGGTGCCATAAGTACCGGCGTTGAAAATCACCAGGTCCCCGGCCGGCAGCGGCGAACCGGCAAAGTACCACTCGGGAGGTTTTACGCCTAATTCCTTGCTGAGATTCTTATGCCAGACGATCTCGCCCGTTTCGGCGTTGAAGCGAATCGCGTCGCCGTTCTTACTAAAGGTGTAAACGGCGTCGCCGTCCACCGTCGGCGTCGCACAAGGCCCTCCTTCGTGCATTTTGGGATATAAAGGACAAGGATAGGACTTCTTCCATATCCGGCTGCCCGTTTTTGCATCGAAACAATAGAGTATATCGTTGTCGTCGATGTTGCCCATGGCATAAACCCGGCCCTTACTGACGGCCATCGAGGCAAAGCCGGTTCCAAGCTCAGCCTGCCAGAGCACCTTAGGCCCGTCTTCGGGCCATGCTGCCGTCCAGCCGGTTTCGTTTGATATCCCGTTATAATCAGGCCCCCGCCAATGAGGCCAGTCGGCCGCTCCGGCAGCGCCGCAAAAACAAACGGCCAGAGCGCAAATGCTCAGCCCGCAGACCATAATTCGCAAGTAACCTTCTGTGACCTTCTTCAACATCATACTGATTCTCCAGCAAACAACCTTAATGAAGCAGCTTTGTACCGAAGACTGCTTCGAACGTCAACTTTTCCATTCCGGGCCAATCGCCCGTTCATCTCGGGAACGCCAGCGCGCCCGTCGGACAGGCGGCGACACATTGGGCCGCACAACGCTTGAGACCTTCATCAAGTGAACGGCCGAACGGTACCTCGACGCGCACATCGAACCCGCGACCGACAAAGGCCAGCCCCAGCTCTTCTGCGGCCTCGGCGGCGATCTGAATGCAAAGTCCGCAGTCTATGCACTTACCAGGCTCGTAAATGACCTCTGGGTGTTGTACGCGCTGCTCGAACGACCGCCGCTCGCCCTTGTATCGGGTGGGTCGAGCGCCGTACTCCTGCGCACATTGTCTGAGCCGGCAATTGTCCGCCTTCCGACAATCACAATGCAGGCAGCGAGCGGCTTCCCGGTGGGCCTGCTCGTCCGTAAAACCGTTCCGGCCTTCCGGCGTCACTCGGCGGCCCTTGTCGCCACACGCAGCAAAAGCTTGTTTCTCATCATCTCTTACTTTCCCAATACGGGTGTTGAATTCTTCGGCAGGCCCGGTCACCGTTTGGCTGGCCAGGTATTGCCCGATGGATACGGCTGCCTCTTTGCCGTCTGCGACGGCTCGGACCGTGAGCCTGCGTTTGCGAACCGCATCGCCCCCTGCAAACACGCCGGGCACATCAGTTTGATACGTATGACTGTCGATTGCAACACCGTTCGGACCGGTCTTGAGACCCATCGGCTTGGCATCAGCGCCAGTTGCGACGAATACGGCGTCAAAATCCCTGCGTAAATCCTCCAGCGACAACGTCACGCCGATTCGCGTTTGACATTGGAATTTCACGCCCAGTTTTTCAATGATAGCAATTTCCTGATCCAGAACGTCTCTGGGAAGCTCGTTTTCCGGTACGCCGTACTGCAACATGCCGCCCGGCTTTTGGTGGTCGTCGAAAACCGTACAAGCGACGCCCGCCTGCTGCAGGTAGTAGGCGGCGGCCAATCCCGCCGGACCCGCTCCGACAATCGCCGCGCGTTTGTTCTGCGAAGGCTCGCAGGCCGGTAGATAGGGCTTGCCCGACTGCAAATCCACGTCGGCGACGTACCGCTTCAGAAGACAGATTGAAACCGCCTCGCCGAATTCATCGACGGCGGCGCGCCGGCATCCTCGCTCGCACGGCGCCGGGCAAATCCGGCCGAGGACCGCGGGTAAGGCAATATCTCGCTTGATGGTGACAATCGCGTCGCGGAGACTGCCGGAACGAATCTGACGAATCATCAGCGGAATGTTCATCTGCGCGGGGCATATCACGTGGCAGGGTCCGAGGCAGTCGCCCAAATGGTCGCTGAGCAGCAGCTCCAAAGCCGCCTTCCTCGCCTGACGAACCTGGTCGCACTCGCTCTGGACGCGCATCCCCTCCGCGGCGGGCGTGCCACAAGCCGGCGTAAGGCTCGCCATTCCTTCGACCTTGACCACGCAGACCATGCAACTGGTCGATGGCTCGTATCCTTTCAGGAAGCACATCGTGGGAATGTCAATGCCAAGCTTCCCGGCGGCGTCGAGAATCGTCGCGCCTTTGTCAACCTCAACCTGGCGATTGTCCACAAACAGTCTGGGCATGGATTAGTGAACCTCAACCGCATCCGCCGGGCACACGCTCTTGCACGTCCCGCAGCGAATACATTTCACGGCGTCAATTTCGTGTTTTTGATAGGGTTTCATGGCAATGGCATCGGCCGGGCAATGCTGGGCGCACAACGTACAGCCGATACACTCGTCCGTGATCGAATACGTAATAAGCGCCTTGCATCTGCCGGCGGGGCAGCGTTTCTCGACGTGGGCCTCGTACTCGTCACGGAAATATTTGATGGTGGAAAGAACCGGGTTGGGGGCCGTCTTGCCCAGGCCGCACAGGCTCGTGGTCTGAACCATCCGGGCCAAATCCTCCAATTCCTGAATATCCGTCTTGCTGCCCTGCCCGGCACACAGCCGTTCGAGAATATCCAGCATACGCCGGGTCCCGATTCTGCAAAACGTACACTTGCCGCAGGACTGGTTCTGCGTGAAATCCAGAAAATAGCGGGCGATGTCCACCATGCAGTCCGTCTCATCGAGCGCCACCATCCCGCCCGAGCCCATCATGGTCCCGATACTTTGCAGCGTTTCATAATCCACGGGAAGGTGCGCCAGCTCCGCGGGCACGCAGCCGCCGGACGGTCCTCCGACCTGCACCGCCTTCAGACGCAGGCCCCCGGCAATCCCGCCGCCGATGTCCTCTATAATCTGCCGCACGGTAATGCCCATCGGCACTTCAATCAGGCCCACGCGCTCTACCTTCCCCGCCAGGGCGAAGACCTTCGTTCCCTTACTGCTGCTCGTGCCCAATTCCGCGAACGCTTTTGCACCGTTACGGATAATCCACGGCACCGAAGCGTATGTTTCGACGTTGTTGATGAGCGTCGGTTTGCCCCATAGGCCGCTCTGGGCGGGATAGGGCGGCCGCAGCCGCGGCATCCCGCGCCGTCCCTCGATGCTGGCGATCATCGCCGTTTCCTCGCCGCACACAAAGGCGCCCGCGCCGGGCACAATCTTCAGATGCAGCGAAAATCCGCTGCCCATGATGTTCTCGCCGAGAAAACCGCGCCCGGCGGCGATCTCCATCGCCTGGCCGATGCGCTCGGTCGCCAATGGGTATTCGCCTCGAATGTAAAAATAGCCCCGGTTGGCGCCGACCGTATAAGCGGCGATGGTCATGCCTTCGATGATGCGGTACGGATAAGATTCCATCAGCATCCTGTCCATGAAGGCGCCCGGGTCCCCTTCGTCCCCGTTGCACACCACGAATTTATCGCCGCCCGGCTGAGCCTTCACGGCCGACCATTTGCGATGCGTCGGGTAGCCGGCCCCGCCTCTTCCTCGCAGACCGCTCTGCTCGATCTCGGCGATGATTTCCTCGGGGCGCATCTGTCCAATGCACTTTTGGAGGGCTTTGAATCCGTCGTGTGACAAATATTCGTCGATATCGAGCGGGTCGATGACGCCGCGGTGCTCGGTGGCGATGTGCTTTTGCCTGCCGAGGAAATCCGCGACCGGTTTCTCACGGACGTTGATCGAATAGCGCGTCACCGGCGCTGATTTCTCATCCGTGAGTATATGATCAAGAACCGTTGAGGCGGCGTTGGAGACCTTTCTCCTGATCCCCCCGACCTTAAAGTGACGCAGGACAATGGCCCTGGCATCCTCCGGCTGGACCCTGGCATACAGAAAGGACCGGTTGTCGGGCGTCACCACTTCCAGTAGCGGCGTCTGGTGGCACATGCCGACGCAGCCCACGCGCTTGACGCCCACTTTGACGCCGGTACCGCTCAGAGCTTCTTCCAGGGCGTCTCGCAATTTGCCGCTGCCTCTCGCCACGCAGCACGAGCCCAGACCCAGGCGAATTTCGCCGCCGGACGCCGTATTCTCAACGCGGTGTTTCGGCTTTTTCGCGGGCCGGCCCGCCCTGCTTTGCTCATATCGCAGAAAGTCGCTGACTACCGTAGCGACCGTATCAGGTGACAGATGCCCGTACGTCACGTCATCGATCTGCACCGCGGGCGCCAGCGTGCAGCACCCCAGGCAGGCTATCTTCTCAATCGTAAACATCTTCCGGGCGTCCGTATCGTCGCCTTTGGCAATACCCAGATGCCGCTGGAACGCCTCATAGACGCGGTCGGCGCCATTGACGTGGCAGGCGGTGCCGACGCATACGTGGATGACGTGGCGCCCGACCGGCCGATGCCGAAACTGGTCGTAAAATGTTGAAACGCCGGCGATGGCCGCCGGGGTGATCTTCGTTATCCGGCAGACACGCTCAAGAGCTTCCTGCGGCAGATAGCCAAAGTGCCCCTGGATGGCCTGTAGTATCTCCAGCACGCTCTCGGACCCCGTCCCGAGCCTGCCAACCGCCTGATCCACAAATGTCAAATCCAACGGGTCCATCAATTGCTGCTTCCTATGCAGTACAGGTTCTGCATGCCCCGGATAAAGATACGTCCATCGGCGAAGGCCGGCGAGGCGTTACAGTCTTCGCCCAGCTCGCATTTGGTTAATTCCTTGTACGCCGGTCCCGCCTCGATAATAAACATCCGGCCCTTTTCGCTTAGCAGATACAGATTATTGCCCACCAGGCTGGGCGAAGCCCTGAAGTACTCCTGGAAGTCGTGCTCCCACGCTTTCGTTCCATCCGAGACCTTGTGGCAGCTTAACAATCCTTCGGTCGCCAGCAGGAATATGAATTCGCCGTTACTGGCCGGAGAGCAGATGTCCGGTCCCGTGTCCTCGTTGCTCCATGCGATGTGCGTCTGAGTAACGTCACCCGCGCCGCCGGTGCGAATCGCAACCAGCTTGCTGTAAGGCTCAACGACAAAGACCTGCCCGTTCGAGTAGATCGGCGAGGGTGCGATATCGCCTTTGAGGCACTTGGCCCGCCAAAGCTCGGCGCCTTTGGCCGGCTCGTACGCAATGACCCACGGGTCGGCACAGGTGATGACCTGGGCCTGCTCGCCGATACGAGCGACGATGGGTGAGCTCCACGAATTTCCGACCGGCCGTTTCGTCTGCCAGGCAATCTGGCCTGAGAACCCGTCCAGGGCAATCAGCGCCGACAGGCCGTCCTCGATGCCTCCCTGGTCATACTGAATCAGCAGCAGGTTTCGATACACGGCGAGCGAAGAGGCGTATCCGTAAGAGCTGTCGGGTATGCCCAGGCTTTTTTCCCAGACCTTTCGGCCGTTGAAGTCAAAGCAGCCGACGTCCCCGGTCACGAATATGACGTACACGTGCCGTCCGTCCGTCGCCATCGTGGGCGCGGCAAAACCGGTGTCCTCCATCGGTTCCAGCGGATCTTCGCCCTCTTTCGGAGCCGCGCGTGTGACGTCTCCAGTCCAAAGCAGCGCGCCCGAAGCGGCGTCGAAACAATACACCTGCAGGGCGTTCGGATCGCCGCCGGAGAGGAAAATGCGGTCGCCCCAGACGACGGGCGAGTTGTTCCCTGCAAGAGGAACTTTCGTTTTCCAGAGAATCGCTTTGCCCGTCTTGCCGTCCCAGTCGGAAGGTACGTTGGCATGGGTGCTAATCCCGCTTCCATCGGGCCCGCGGAAGCTCGGCCAGCTCTTGGCCGCATCTTGGGCCAGAGAAGTCCCGCCCACACCGGCGAGGGAAAAATCGATCTTCGGCTTCAGAGCAAGAAATAACGACGCCGCGCCTAAGAGAACCATGCCCGCTCCCAGCATCCACCGGGCGAATGCGGCCTTGTGGATTTGCTCGTCGGCCGCGTCCTTGCCCGCGTGCGGCGCCGGCAGCCTTTGTTTGAGTTTGCTTGTTAATTTGAGGCTGATCACCAGGACCACGATGCCGCCCAAAAGCAAATAACCGCCCTTAGTGGAACGATCCAGTGCGCGAAGCCGCTGTTGGCGGATCTGTAAATCCATCGCGCGAATCTGCGCCAGAAGCTGCTCGTTATCAGGCTGCTTGCGGCTCTGTGCTCTGATATCCAGCAATTCTGTCTCCTGCTGCGTTTTCACAATGATGCTGCGGCCGTGATTGCCCAGCAGAAACACACAGACAATCAAAGAAAATACCCCGCTGACAACCGCCGTAACGACGGCGCATCGGTGCCACAGGCTTGCCGCCCCGGCGTTCCGTAAGATGTTGTCACTGTTGGATTTCATAAGCGTTTAGCTTTTGGCCTCTTTGGTTTTGTTCAGCCGGACGTGCTCTCTGGGGCAATATTCAAAGCATCGCCCGCACGCAAGACAGCTTGCCCTGTCAGCCTCGTAATCTTTCCTCTGACGCCAGACGGAAAGGCCGATCAGTTTCAGGCTGGCCACGAACCCTACGAATCCTCCGAAGAACCAGCCGCCGAATCCGAAGCGGGCTCGAATATTCGACGCCTCGCTGTAAAGCTGCTCTATCGTCTTGCCCGTCGCCCTGAAGGCCGAGCTGGCGTCCGTGGTGTCGGTCACTGCGCCGGTCTCTTCCAGATAAATGCGCTCGGCTAATCGAACAGTCGCATGCCCGCGCGCCGTTACCGCTTTGAGACTGGAGCCTGCCCATCCACCCAACAAAATCAACACGGGCAAAGCAAGAAGGAGAAGAACCAGCCTCTTTTTGGCGATGCGATAGTCCTGACCCGACCATTGCGCCGCCGGCTTTCTGATCGCACCAAAGGGACACGCGTCTTCACAGAGCTTGCACCGGATACATTCATCGGGGGTAATCGTCACGCGGTGCCGCGAAAGGCGCGAAAGCTGCCTGAGGATGACACCATAGGGACATAAGAACCGGCAATAAGGCCGTCCGATAAAGACGCCGATCAACAACAGGCAGCCGCTGAGTATCAGAATATTCAGGCTGCCGGTCAGACGGAAAACGGAGATAAACGGGTCGTACCGGCATATCACAAAAGCGCTGCCGGTGGCCGCGAACAGGACGGCCGCTCCCAGATAGACGTAGGCAAGCAGCCGTAATCCGCTCTCCGCCCAGCCTGGCACTGCGACCGGGTGGCAGAGCACCACATCCTGGATCGCGCCCAGGGGACAGACGGCGGCGCAGAACGTCCTTCCGAAAAAGAGGGTAAAGACAAGCGGCAACAGGAAAAACGCCGCCACGGTGATCGGCACGACGTACACGGCGTCAAAAATGGACAGAACGATATTCTGCGTGGCGCCGACGGGACAGATGCAACCTTCACGCCAGAAGCCGAAATAGAGCAGCGAAAACAGCGTCAGGGCGAAGATTGCCCGGCGGCTGCGTTTCTTCAGGACCAGGTACGAGGCCAGTCCAAGCGTAGCCAGCAGCACCGCAACGTCGATGTATTCGTAGATGTCCTGGTGCGGATGGGGCGTTGTGGGGCTTGGAAGCTGATGGCCGCCTTCGAAATCAGGCGGCGGGAAACGCTCGGCCGCCCACACGAGCCCGCATGAAACCAGAAGGACGGCTATGCCGGTTATGAGGTACGTGGAACGTATCATTAAGCGTGGTCTTCCCCCTTCAGCAGATAGGGCCGGTCGGCAGGAACCCGTTTGTACGCTCCCGAGGGGCAAGCCACGGCAATAGAACACTCGTTACAGTTCAGACAACGGTCATGGCGAACCTGAAGAAACAAGGAGCCGTTCCCGAAGGCGGCACAACCCTTGACGCACTTGCCGCAGCCGATGCAAAGAGTTTCGTCAATGGTGTACTCGTAGTAAGGCTCCTCGACGAACGTTCGTTTGATCGCCCCGGTCGGACAAAGCTCGTTCTCTGCGCCGCTCTCCAGCACCGCGACCCCCAGCTCGAAATAGCCTGGGCAGAAGTCGCAATAGCCGCAGATGGCGTAAACCTGCACACACTTGACGGCGGATTCTTCGAGGACGCAGTACGTCGCGCAGTTGCCGCATGCCACGCATATAGACGGATCGATTTGCCATACGGTGTCGGTCTTTCTGTGTTTATTCGCCGCCGTGCCAGCCACCATGCCCAAGCTGGCCAGGCACGCCCCCCAGAGGCCGTCTTTAAGCAAATGACGCCTGTTGATTATCTTGTTATCTTCTGTCACGATTTACTCCCACCAGAACCTTCTTTGCCGACAACGCCGCAGGCAGACCGCATCGGTCGAGAGCTTCGCAGCCGGAGCAGATTCCATCGCTGATGCAAATACCCTGCCGCACCAGTCGCTGCCTTTTGGCGTACAGTGCTGCGCCGCCCGCCGTCAGGAGGCCCAACGTTGCATATCGCAGCGCTCCTGCAAACAGCTCTCTGCGGCTTTGAACTTTTCCGGGATGCTCACTCATTATCGGCCCTGTATTCTGGTAAATATACGTACGATGTTTTTGATTGTGTCGAGTATTATCACGCGCCCTGCCGGGTCAACGGCAACGTCAAAGCCGCCAGCCTGACACTGTTCGGGCAACTCACAAACTTTGCACTCGCCCTCCCGGACCAACTGGCTCGGAGCGGCGACGACTCCTACAAATTCCCCCTCGGAGTCATAGACTTTCACCCGGACCAGACCTTTTTCGCAGGTGACATAACCGCCGTCAGGCAGAATGGCTATATTGACGGGATTACAGCACCCGCAAAAGCCCTCGATTGCGACGGAAGATGATCCCCACCAAAACTCAAGATCGCCGTCGAACGTGTATGCCTCAATGCGGCGGCGGCCGGGATTGACCGCTCGCAGCAGTCCGTCTCCCGTAACAGCTATATCAAAATGAGGACTCGGAATCACGAAACCGGGAACGTCTCTGACAGAGTCTTTCTTGCCGATGGGATTGATGATTTTGCCTGCCGTATCGCAGCGGACAACGACGCGGTTACCTGCATCGGCGACGAAGACGTTGTCACCCGAAACGGCGATACTGGTCAGAATCGCATCGGGCCCCAGGCTCTCCCATCTCGCCTGGCGCTGCCCCTGCGCATCATAGACCTCGACGTGGTCCTTCAGGCCGACGTATATCGCGCCGCCGGGTACCACGGCCAGGCACCTCGGGGCTTCCGCCAGCTCGATTTTACCGAGGGCGGCGCCGCGGTCTGAGAATATACGAACCGCCTGGTCCCCCGCGACGTACATGGAGCCTTTCGAATCCACGGCGATACCATGCGACGCGGCAAAGCCGGTCTCAATTGCATCGGCCGATTCCTCGTACATAATGAGGGCCGGGTCAACGCGAGCCGGCTCCCGGATGTCGTAGGCGAACTGCCTGCCCAGCCCGCTGCCTTTATCACCGCTGACGTCGTGCCGGATCACGGCCAAGACCGCAACCAGGACGGCCACCCCGACGAGCACGCCGACCAATAACCTGGCATCTACTTTACCCGATGTTCGGTTCATTTGAGCACCTCTGCAACTCTTGCGAACACAGCATTATAGCACAAAAGCCCTCGATCTTCAACGCCGCGATTCCTACGGCTCGGAGATGTCGAGACAGATCATTCGCTCCGTGTCGCGCACGATGAGCCGGCCCGACGCAATCGCCATCGGCCCCCACGATTCGTGGCCATCCAGCACTTTGGCCTTTGCCAGCTCGACGTAGCCGGAAGGGCCGGCCTGCGCCAAGGTCAGCTCTCCCGTATCATTCATGACGTAGATGAGACCATCGACGATAGTGTACGGGCCGCTGCCGAACTTTTTGGCGCTAGTGCTGGTCCAGACCACGTTGCCTTCGAGATCAAGACACACTAACTGCTCGTCGGGCCTGACTCCGTAAATGTGGCCGTCGTAGAATACCGGGGTGTGCTGAATCGAGCCGAACACGGTCGTCGGATGAAGAAACTCCGGCTGAGCCGTGATCTTGCCGTCTGCTTCGGTCAGCCGCAGCATCATGCACCCGTCTTCGGTCTGACCATAGCCGGCGGTCAAAAATAGCCTGTCCGGCCCGATAATAACCGGCATGGGAACGTTAAACCGCACTTTCCACTGGTCGGTCTTCCACAGGACGCTTCCATCCTGGGCGGAGACGCCTACGACGCCGCCTTTGGCGTTGTCGCCGCCGCAATACACGTAGAATCGCTTGCCCTTAAACTCCATCGGGACAACCGACGAATGTGTCATCATCCAGCCGTCCGGGTTGGGCGTTTGCCAGACGATCTGGCCGGTTTGGCAATCCACGGCCATCATCAGAATATCCCCCGCCGGGGCGATGATGGCCTTGCCGCCGTCGATCAGCGGGCACTGCGCCGCGTACCACTGCGGCACTTTCGTGTGGAACTCCTGAACGAGATTGAACATCCAGCGAAAATCCCCCGTCGCCGAATCCAGACAGGTCACGTGACCTTTAGGCCCGAGAGTCACAACGTACTTGTCCGTCACGGCCGGCACCGTTCGACTCATCCCGTGGAAGCGCTTGATCTTCACCGGGTAGGAATACCGCCAGATATCTTTGCCGTCCGCGAGCGACAGGCATCGCACAACGTCCGCCTGATTCTCGCGGTCATAGTCGAGAACATACACCCGCCCCGCGAGAACCGCCGCCCCGGCGTAACCTTCTCCGACCCCGATGGACCAGAGGACCTGCGGACCGCCGGCCGGCCACGTCTTGGCAGGCGATATGGCTTCGGCGCTGATCGCGTCGAAATTCGGCCCTCTGAATCGCGGCCAGGAACCGGGCAAATTCGCCGGCACGCCGTCGAGCTTCTCCAGCTTACCCTGTATCTTCACCGCACCTTCATCGTCAGAAAGCGTCTGTGCCGTATCCTGGGCGACGCGCACTCGCTCGGTCAGGTCCACAGCGGCGTCGGCGCTGAGCCACACGTACAGCGACGCCACCGCCAAAATGGCGACTCCAGCCGGTATTATCTTTGCTATCACCGATTCTTTCATATTCTGCTCGTCAAGAGCTTGCGGTCTCTATTCGTTTCTCAGCGCCTCAAGCATGCCCCCACTTAGTGCGAAGGCCGTCGCCACCCATATCCATATCATACCACTGATTCCTATCGCCGCAATTGTCAGCACTAACGAAAAGTACCCGACGTCCGCTCCGGGGGACTTCAGAGCCGGGGCCACTGCGACCAGCGCCGCGGCCACGCCACACACCATGCCGAACAACATCAGTCCACAGTGTTCCTGAAAAACCATCTTCCGCAGCGCCCTTTTCTCGAACCCGACGGCCCGCAGCATGGCCAGCTCGCCTCGCCTGTCCAGGACGTTGCGAAGCACAACCAGCCCCAGCCCCACGCTTCCCAGCACCAGTCCCAGGCCCCCCAACAACTGGAATATCGACAGATACGTATTCTCGACGGCGCTGAACTGCGCCAAACGCTGAGCCGCCGGCGTCAGAGCCAGCCCAAAATCCCGCAAGTGACGGGAGAGTTTGTCCATCAGGTCGCCTGCTTTCTGTGGCACGGCCATCCTGGCCGTGTTTTCACGGGCTGGAAGCCCGTGCCACGCGTCAATCAGGAGCATCCTGTAACCGTCTTCGGATGGAAACCGCCTGATAAACTCGTCTTCCGCGATGAGCAGGCTTCCCTGCAGGATCGAATTCTTCAACATGCCGACGAGCCGCAGGCGAAAATTCCTGCCTTTCTCGTCGGTGTATTGCAGCTCATCGCCGACGGACTTGCCGAGCGCCCAGACGACCGTTGCATAATCGCCAACCGCTGGCACGACGTTGTCGCCGAGGTCACGAGAAAGCAAATTCCATGTTTCATCCTTCTTTGCATCTTTGATGACTTTGGCGAATGAGAAAGAGCCTCGCGTTTGCAGCAGGCCGGGTTGCACCCCCAACAAGCGCGGACTCTGGGCGCGATTCAGATTGAGACAGCTCGCATCGTCCCCATCGTGCACCCGCAGCGGAACGACCTGAACACCTTCCATGGCGGCGTCATCCAATCCCATCGCCCGGCGGCCGGACTGGGTATTCAAATCGTGAACAATGCCAATCGTGGACTCGCCATACAGTGCAAAGCCCCCGGTTCCGGAACCTCGCTTGTGGGCGTCCGCCGCGGGATCATGCCGGTTCGCACCCACGGCGATTACCAGGAAAACGCCGCACGCGAGCAACCCAACCACCGCCAGACTGCGCCCGCTTCGCCTGGTGGAATTCCGCAGACCCAAGCCGGCTAACGAGGCCATTGTCCTGTTCCAACCGCCCGCCAGCATCCTCAGCAGTGCATGAGCCAGCCCAAGTCCGGCAATTAGAAGCAAAGCCCCCGCTGTGAAAAATGCCGCCGAGACCGAGCTGTTGTCCCCGGCCCCGAGCACCACAAGCAAAAGCCCGGCACCCGCGGCTGCTGCAATTGCCACCCACAATCCGGCCCTGTGTTTTGAGACTCGCTTTGCCGTGAAGAATTGCCATTCGAAATTTCCGGCAAGAAGCTCGCGGGCCGGCCGGGAAACCTGTTTGCGCAAGGTCAGCCATATCGCAAATAGAGACACGGCAATTGCCCCCAGCGCCCCTGTAAACAAAGTCGATGTTTTCGCGTAGAAATGGATCGTTGAGCCGCCCACCGCCGCATCCCACACGGTGGCCAGCCCGTAAATCATGGTTCTCGTGTAGAGCATCGCGGCGATAGTTCCGACAACGGCCCCGAGCACCGTCAGCACGCCGCTTTCCATAAACAGCAGCCGTCTGACCCGCCCCAGCGAAAAGCCGACGGCCAGCAACATTCCAATCTGCCCGCTGCGGTTTTCCACCCCGAACACAAACACAAGGCCCAACAGGATCAGAACGGCGACGATGAGGAACATGCTCAGACCGAGGAATAGCTGGCCGAAGTCCGTGGTTCCGCCGCCCGCTCTTGCGCCGCGGTCACGGACGGGCTGGAAGAACAGGCCCACCGAGGCAGGCTCGACGGCATCTAACAATTTGCCTGCGATGCCCGGCCCGGTGTCGCTCAAGGGATACCGCACGGCCGTCAGGTCTCCATACCGGTTGGCCCACATCTTCCGGCCGGCGTTGAGCGTGATAAACGCCTTCGGCGTACCCCGATACTTGTCCCAGTAGTCCTCGTCCTTCTTGCGTATCTTATCGAGGTCGATAGGAATGCCCGCTTCCCAGTCCCGGCAGTTTTCAACCCCGGCGAGGCCCGGAAAGTCCGGCATCAATTCCGGGTCCACGGCAGGCCCATCCATCGGCAGAATGGCCCGGACTCGGAAGCTGCTCTTACGCTCATCGAGTTTCCTCATCGGCGTCAGGGCATAGTAACTGATCTGAATCACATCTCCCACGGCGGCGCCGAGATCGTCGGCGAGCCATTGGTTAATAAGAATCTCGTCGTCTCGCATGTCCGAGGGAATAATACCGTCCGGATTCGACGAGCGTCCCATCGCCGTCACCATCGAGTACGGCGTCGCCTTGTCACCCAGGCGCAGCTCGTTGGCGAAATACGTCAGGATTCCGACCGCCCCGTCGCCCGCACTCATCGCCGCCTTCGCCGGAGCCTCGTCGATAAATATCCGCTTGCTGCGTATTTCAAAGACCGCCTGTGCATCCAGCCTGCGAAATTCAAGGCCCGCATCGGCAAGCTGCCAGCGCTTCTTCACCGCTTCGTTCGCCCTGCTGAGCGTCAGACTTGCCCTTGGATTTGCGGCAACCAACAGTATGTTAGCCCCTCCCGCCTGGCCGATTTTTTCCTGTATCCAGGTCAAAGGCACGAAAACATTTAACGGCGCCACCTGGTTGGCCTGCAGGCTGAATCGGCCAAACTGCGATTCGGCAGCAACAGCTTTCACTGCAAGCCGAAAGGCAATCGAGAGGTTGCTTTCCGGCGTCAGCGGTAAGTCGCGTGACATCAGAGACGGTTTTTCAATACGCAGCACAACTTCGTCCCCCGTGCGAATCCCCAGTTGCGCCGCCAGCGGCTCGTTCAAGACGACGCCCTCGCCCCCATCAGCGCCGAATGGATTTCCGCCCCCGCCGACTCTGAAAAAGCGCTCGTCAACGCCGAGCACCTCGATTCTGTTGGCCCGTCTTGTATCGTTACCGTCGGCAATCAGCCCCCGTAATTGCAGCACAGCCGCCACGGGGGTCTGGATCTCTTCGGCCAGCTCATCGGCAAGCTCGGCTCTGAAGAACCTGTCCTGCGAAACCGCAGCAAGTTCCGTCGCACCCAGGCGAGCGCTAGCCATCATGGCGAGGCTGTGACGAACCGAATCACCTACGACCAGCGCGCCGGTCAGAATCGCCGTGCTCACCGCCACGGTCAGCAGGACGCCCAGGTTTGTCCTCCAGTAGAAGACGAGACTATCTTTCGCAAGTCTCCACAGACTCATCACGGCTCCCCATCCGTCAGCAAACCTTCGCTCAATTCCATCACGTGCCCTACGCGCCCGGCAATTTCGAGCGAATGCGTGACGACAATCAAAGCCACCTGTTCGCTGCGATTCAATTCGATCAGCAGATCCGCGATGTTTTCCGCCGCGTCTCTGTCCAGAGAGCCGGTCGGCTCGTCGGCAAGCACAAGCTGCGGCTTGTTCATCAACGCCCTGACAACCGCCACGCGCTGCCGCTGCCCGCCGGAAAGCTCGCCCGGCCGGCGCCGCAGAAATTCCTTCAGCCCAACACGCTCTAAAAGCCCGACCGCCCTTTGGTGAATCTGGCCAACCGGCGGGCGATCCTTGTCGGCAAGCGTCGGCACCAGAACGTTCTCCAGCACCGTGCACTGCGGCAGAAGGTGATGCAACTGGAAAACGAAGCCAATTTGCCTGTTGCGGATCCTCGCCAGCTCCGTCTCATCCAGCGTGGCAAGGTCCCGACCGTCGAACAGCACATGCCCCGTCGTGGGGCGATCCAGCGCGCCGATGATGTTAAGCAGCGTGCTTTTGCCGCTGCCGGACGGCCCGACGATGACCAGAGACTTACCTTTCTCGACCGTCAGCGTGATATCCTTCAGGACACAGACGCCATCCGTATCACCCGCCGACGAGTAGGTCTTTCCCACGTGAATAAGCTCAAGCATAACTATTCCCGGACATTGTGCTGCGCGACTTGCCCATATATACGCACCAAATCTCGGGCAGTTTGGTCGATATTGAATTTTTCAAAAACCGCGTTCCTGCCCTGTTGGCCGATCTGCCTCGCGTATTGGGGTTCGAGCAGGAATGGTTCGATCGCGGCGGCAAAGGCTTCCGCCCTGTTCGGCTCGCACAGAACCCCCCCGCCGGTCATTTCCAGCAGCTCTGGAAACACCCCGTGTGCCGGCTGCACCACCGGTACGCTGGCTGCCAGGGCTTCGAGCACGTATAATCCATACGCCACGGGCTGCTTTTCCGGCACGGACAACACCGAGAGCGTTCGCAGGAAGGCCCGCCGGGCGTCGCGACCGAAATCCGGCACAAACTCCACGTCATCCATCACGCCGCTGGAGCTCAGTTTGCGCCGAATTTGATCCAGGAATGCCCTGTCATCGACGGTGCTGCCGCCGCATATCCGCAGCTTCGCATCCTTCAGCTTCTCTTTCTTCTTGAGGTGAATAAACGCCTCGACCAACGTATCCAGACCCCTGTCGGGACACATCCGCGAGAGATAGCCGACGGCCGGCGCCCCTGAAGCAACCTGGCCTGACTCGCATCCATCCAACGAAATACCGGTATAGACAACGGACACGCGGTCCGGATGGAGCCCCAGTCTTTGCCGCATCACGTCGGCATAATATTTGCTGACCGCAATGAATTGATCCACGTCATTCGCCCGTTCGGCAACGGCCTGCCATGCCTGCTGCGAATACGGCGATGGCAAACCGTCCAGAAATCCGTCCTCATCCTGAAGCAGACAGACGACCGGCACGTGAAGTCTCTGCCTGATAGGCCGGGCGAGCCCAACCAGCAAGGCGTTGGACAGACACACGACGTCCGGCTTGCTGTCTTGCGTATCGAGCCATTCGACGAGTCTTTCCAGCTCTTTCGTCTGCTGGCCTTGTTCCCCACGGAGCATTGATATGGTCATCTGGCCCAGGTCTCGTGCGCTCGTCATCCCCGCGTGATGGCTCAGCCACCTCAGAAGTCCCGGTGAATCGAACAAACGGTCCAGCCAGCGAGGGGTCCTTCGGAAGAACGCCGACTTCTGCTGAAGGTACACGTTGATCCCACCGAAAAAAATGGGGGAGATGCCGGCCGAGTCGCTCGACTCGGTCTGCAACGGAAGATAGAGCGGCATCATGAGCACGTCGTGGCCCAGCTTGAGCATCGCCTGGGCCAGGGCGGCGTCACGCAAACAGTTCTCACAATAGAAGCTGTCTCCCGCGCTGGGTGTAATCTGAATGATACGCATACGTCTCTACTTCGATTCTATCTCGCGGCGCCGAAGGCATACACATAGCCGTCGTCGCAGCCGACCACAATCATCCCTCGGGCCACAGCCGGCGACGACGTGATCGGCTGGCCCGTCTCGTACGACCAGACTTTGGTCCCGTCGGAGAGTCTGAGGACGTAAAGCCGGCCGTCTTCGCAACCGACGACGACCTTGCCGCCGCAAATCACCGGCGAGCTGTCAACCTCACCCAGCGTCTGGAACGTCCAGACGGCCTTCCCATCGCTACGGCCGACGCAATGTACCCGTTTGTCCCGCCCCCCAAAAACAACGACGCTCTGCCCGACCGCCGGCGACGAAAAGAACGGCGAATCGCTGTCCGCATATTTCCACACGATGGCCCCGGCGGCAATGTCAGCCCGGATAAAGACGTTATCATAGTTGCCGACATAGACCTGCCCTTCGAGAAACGCCGCGGAGGCCGCGATATAGGAGCCGCTGTCAATCTCCGTGACCTTGCGGCCGTCGGCCAGGGACACAACGTGAATCAGCGCATCGCAGCCGCCGAAAACGGTTCTCCCGTCATCCACCGCGGGCGACCCATTGATATAGTTACCGGTTTCATAGACCCAGACAGCTCGGCCGTTTGTCGAATCCACGCAGTGCAGCTTGTTGTCGTAGCTGCCCACGAGGATCCATAGCCGGCCGTCCGGCGACCGCGTCCAGTTCGCTGAGCCGAGAATCTGTCCGGCCGTTTCGTATTTCCATTTGAGCGAGCCGTCTTTTGCATCAAGTGCGTACAGGAAGCCGTCTAAGGAGCCGACAAAAACCGTCTCTTCAATGACGCAGGGCGCCGCCTCGACGGCATCGGTGGTTTCATACGCCCAGACCTGCCGTCCGTTTTCCAGGTCGATCGCATAGATCTTTTTGTCGGATGAGCCGATAAAGACCAGGCCGTCGACAACCGCCGGCGATGACTTGACCCCTCCGCCCGTCTTGAATTTCCAGAGGACTTTCAGCTCGTCCGGCAAGGCGCCAGGCGCCCTGCCCGACAGATTCGGCCCGCCCCGAAACATAGGCCAGTCTGGATTTACGATTTCTGATGTGGCGAGGGCATCTTGCCCTTGTTCCTTGCCGCTGGCAGGATGCCAGCGGGACGCAAGGCCGGGACGGCCTCGCCACGCCGTACGATCGCGCACCGAGTATCGAGTCACGAGCAACACCGCAGCGAGCCCGCACACCAGAACGACAATAATGCCGGCCATCCAGGCTTTGGTCACAGCTTTCATGGCCGTCATGATAGCGTATCAGATGGACGGAGGCAATACGCAAGACGACGGACGAGGGATGAAGGACGAGGGACGAAAGAAGATGGACGAAATAGGTGCTTTACTACGCCGGTACGTTGACGTTTTTCGGCGAGACTTGCTGTCCGGACGTGTATTGGTTTCTTGCCTCGGCAATGAGCTTGAGCATCTGGTCGGCCTGGGTTTGAATCCCGGGATCGGAATTGGTTACTCTGGCGTTCCATTTGCTGTATTCTTTGTTCAAGTGATGCCGAACCCCTTCTTTGTCCATTTGCGAGGTGATGCCGAGAACGGTCTCCATGTCCTTGACCTGATGCATATCGATAGGAAGGACTTTCTCCATCATCACGCGGAATCTCTCCGGGTTCACTTCGAGCCAGCCGGCCAGGTGTTTCAAGAGCGTCAATTCTTCGCCAGTGACCGAGCCGCTCGCCCGGGCCACGTACAGACACAGTTCCAGGATGTCATACCGCTGTGCAACCGGCGCGATGCCGACGATTTCCCGGCAAATCCCGGAGACGTCGAGGTTGTTACCGGCACGGAAAAAGGCGATGGTCTTGCCCAACGCCTTATCGAGCTTGCGAGCATCCTCATCGGATGCCTGTTCCGGATTGTCCAGGATGTTGTCTCTCGCCCAGTTCTTGATCAGCTCGATTTCGCAGTCGTACAGATTACCGTCTGCGGCGCTGACGGCAAACGCCATCGCGACGGCCAGCACCTTCGTCCGTTCGGCATTTTCGTGTAAATCCATGTAGCCGAAGGTCGGATTGTCGTAAACAAAGCTGCAACAGGCGTGAGCAAGCTCCTGGCCGCTCCGGGCCGACAGAATGGAGGTCTCAATCTGCAGGGTTCTGCTTCCCTTGCGGGGAAACAGCAGCTTTTCGAGGGAAAACTGGCCAACGCCGGTCCAGTCCGACAGAATCGTAACCTGGTTGGGCAGCTTGCCGAGCTCAGCTTTATGGCAAAACGGCGTCATAGCCGGCCCGCTGACCGACGCCGTCGGCTTAATCTGTGTTTGTACGGCCAGGGGCAATCCGTCCGTGACATCCAGGATGGATACTTTCAAAGCTGCCTGACACCCCTCGCTTGCGGTGTGAATGGAACCGCAGACTTCGACGCCAAGAGCGTCGCAAACACGGTTATCTTCTTTCAGCTTTCTGAGCTGGACGCGACAGTTCAGGATGCGGATATCAACCGGCGAAGGAGAGCCCGGATTCGAGCCGCGCCCAGCGCCGGTCAAAACCCCGAATTTTGTGCGGACAGACAGATTTGATCGCTTGAAGCGGCCAATCCATACCGGGAACTCCGACAGGCAGCTCTGAGCCGTGCGCGCCAGTTGATGCGCGAATCGTGTAAGTTCGGAACGGTCAACCAGGCCTGAAAACACCACGGCGGCGGATGCAGCCAGCAGAACCGAAACTAAAATCAAAAGTGTGCCCATCGACCTTCCCGCACATAGCGCTACTTGACTTTTGAATCGCCCACGGCAGCCATTTGTTTCTTCTTCTCTTTGACCTGACGCTCAGAGACGTTGCCCTCCTGGTCCAGCGAAAGATCGACCTCGAGAAGCCTGCCGGACTGGATGTCTTCGAATTTGCAGTGCATTCTCTGGTTCACGTCATAGCTGTAGGTGACTTTGATCGGACACTGGGCGGGTCTGTCCGCAGGAAGCTTGAATTTGTGCGTCGCTATCCTGTTGACATACTCGACGGCCTTGTCCTCTCCCTGCGTAATAGTTACCTCCACCTCCTTTTGTCCCTTCGTGAGGGTATAGAACATCTGCGATGCTTCGCAGGGCAACGGAGTATTCTTCTTGAGAATGATACGATTTTCGACGACGCGCCGCCCCGTTTCCTTGTCGAGGGGAGCGCAAATGGTGCCGTAACTGTGATTGCAGACGTCCGTAAGGGTGATGCCTTGTAGCCCGGTGGCCATACCGGCCGGCACGACGTCCGGTTTCTCCCTGACCATTGTCAGGCCGGCGTGCAAAGCGGCGCCAAGCGCAACACATTCATCTACGTTCACCGAGTTCTCCGGCGGAAATCCGAAGATTTTCTCCAGACGCTGCTGGACCAGCGGGATCCGGCTGCTGCCGCCGGTCAGCAGGACGTTGTTGATGGCGGAAGGCTTCAGGCCCGCCTCCTCCAGCGCGACCTCCACCAGGATGTCCGCGCGATCCATCAGCTCGGAAATACCCTGCTCGAACATCTCCCGCGTGACTTCCACCCTCATGCTGCCCGCTGTGCCGTACAGCATCTTTTTTGCCACGTCGCGCCGGGACAATGTTTTCTTGATGTCCTCGGCTTCATCTTCATATTTCGCTCTATCTTCCTCGGAGCCGATCAGCTCGGCGTTGAATTTCTCACGGTAGTTCCGTTCCAGTATGTCCAGTATTTTGCGGTCGAAATCGATACCGCCAAGGGCGTGATCACCCTGTGAGCAGATAATGTCCATCTGGCGCCCGTTGACGTTCATGATGGTCACGTCGAAGGTGCCTCCACCGAGGTCATAGATCATGACTTTTCCCGACACGTTGCGCGTGGTGGCGTAATACAAAGCGGCGGCCACCGGCTCATTGACGATGCCAATCACGTTCAGCCCGGCCATCGTCCCGGCGTCCATCGTCGCTTTGCGGCGGACTTCGTCGAAGTGAGCCGGAACAGAGATGACCGCGTCGCGGATCTCGCCGTGCTCAACGGAGCAGTCCTGTTTCAGCTTCTTCAAAATCAGGGCGGACAGCTCGACCGGCGTCCAGTCCTTGGAGTCGATCGTCTTGTGATAATTCGGATCGCCCATGTGCCGCTTGACCCAGCGAACCGATCGCTGAGCGTTCAGGTACCGCGAATTCAGCGCTTCGATACCCACGCGGACGTTATTCGGGTTCTCTTCGTCAAAGTAAATGACGGACGGCGTGAGCCTTTCACCATCCGCGTTAGGGATAATCTCCGGCTTGCCGATAGCGTTCAGAATCGCTAACGACGAAAACGTCGTGCCGAGGTCTATTCCCACTATATTCGTCATATTACACCCCCTATGTTCGTACCTGGCGCAAATCGTGACACACCCTGGTTGTCAGGCGTACAGTTTAACCTGAGCCGGACGCACCACTTTGACGTTATCCTCATTAATGAAGTACTGATAGCCCGGCCGAATGACGTCGGCAATCTTACCCGCTTGCTCCGGCGCCTGGCAGGGCTGTTTGTCTTTAATCGCTTCAGCGAACTTTTCATAGCCTCGATATTCGCTGTTGATCTCAGGCCTGAATTGCTCGATACCGCTTGACTCCAGGGCAAAAACCAGCTCATCCTTCACTTCTTCCAGATGCATCGCCCTGACCTCGTCCTGGCTCAATTGACCGATCCGGCTTTCGAGATTGTCGATGCAGCGGATCACCCGCAGACAGAAAGTCCGGATGATGTTCCAGTCATACCCGTCCTGGAGTTTTTCCAGCCTGTTCTGCTGGTAGGCCGTGTAGTCGCGGATAGCTGCAACCTGCTGGCTCAGCTCTTTGAGCGTATTGTTCAGCGGCTTCGAAGGTTCCCGGACGTCCGAATGCTCCTGCCCGGGTTTCGCCGAAACCTTTATGTCCACAGATTCCTCATCGGAAAGCAGCTTGGCAATCTTTTGAGCTTCATCGGAGAGTTTCTTGATCTGGCTCACTTCCGCACTGACCCTCGGGTCCGGCTTGACAGGGGCCGGCTTCTGGGCCGACTTCGGCCAGCTCACATTCACGACGTTCGGACTCTTTTCAGGCGGATTCGGCTGCTTGCGCGCTCGTTGTTCCCACGCCCCATCGCCGGCGGAAGCCGGACTCGTCTTCGGGGCGGCTGCTTTCGCGGGCGCCGCTTTCTTGGCTGGCGCCTTCTTCGACGCTTCGGGTTCTCCGCTGCGCCATTGCCTTACGCGAGAAACGCCCCGTCTGGCCGTTTGTACCATCCACACCAACAGCCACAAGGCAAAGACCAATCCTCCCGCCGACGTACAGACAACCGAGCCGATGAGAATCGCCTCATTCCGCCCCTTTTTCTGCTTGTACTCGTTCAGCTCCTTCTGCCAGTTCTCTCCGTAAAGAACGTCCGCAAACGGGTGGGCGGTTATCTCGCCCGTAGCCAGTTTGTCGATATCCGCTTTGAGCCTCTCCTGCTGCTCCTGCTGGAACTGGGTCCTTGTCTTGGCTTTTCCATCCTTATCCAAGAGCAAAGGCAGCTCCGTTCGCTCTTCGGCGGGCCGTTGCAGCCACTGATTGTATTGCCGCATGAAATCAGCCGTCTCCGTGCTGTATTTCAACTGGTAGTCAGCCGCTAAAGCTTGCTGCTCTTTTTGCTCGGTAAGAACCCACGACAGCAAAGAGACGCCGCCAAAAAACAATATAGAACCAACAATGATCGATTTCGTGCGCATGATCTCAAATTTCAATGATGAATCATCAGTTTCAGCCGCGTTTTAGGCAGACGCGGGACTTATCGACCCTCACGTTTTCATTATTGCCCTGGATTATAATTCTCAACGAAAACTTCCTTCTCGTTCTTGCCATATACTTCGGTGACGCGAAGCACCTCTTCGAGGGTGGTCAGGCCCTGCTTGACCTTTAGAATTCCATCGTCAAACAGGCTTCGGTGGCCTCCTTCGTGAAAGGCATGGCGCATGCTGGTCGCCGACGGGTCTTTGTTAATCATTTCTCTGAACCGCTCATCGATCACCAACATTTCGTAAATACCTATGCGGCCGGCGTAGCCGGAGCCTCGGCACTCCTCACAGCCTGCGCCGTGGAATACCTGGTCCCCCTGGACGCCCGCCCGTTCGACGTACTGCCGCACATTTTCCGGGATCGCGAAGGGCTGTTTGCACTTGGGACAGATTTTTCTGACCAGCCGCTGAGCCAGCACGCCGTTCAGCGAGGCCGCTATCAAATACGGCTCGATGCCGATATCCACCAGCCGGGTAATGCTGGCGGCCGCGTCATTGGTGTGCAGCGTCGAGAGAACCAGGTGGCCCGTCAAAGCGGCCTGCACGGCTATGCGAGCCGTCTCGTTGTCGCGAATCTCTCCGATCATGATCACGTCCGGGTCCTGACGCAGCAGACTCCGCAGGCAGGTCGCAAAATCAAGGCCGATCTTCTCGCCGATCTGGACCTGGTTGCAGAAATCAAGCTCGTACTCGACCGGGTCTTCGACCGTCGAGATATTCAGTTTGTCGCGATCCATCTGGCACAGAGCTGAATACAGCGTGGTGGTCTTACCAGAACCCGTCGGGCCGGTCACGAGCAATATCCCGTGAGGCAGCACGATCTGCTCGCCGAACGTTTTCATCGCGTCGGGTTCCATGCCCAATTGCTCGAGACCGCGCAGGACCGACAGGCTATCCAGAATACGGATGACCACCTTCTCGCCGTGGTTCGTCGGCAGCGTCGAGACGCGCAAATCGATAGCCCGGCCGCCCACGGAAACCTTGATCTTCCCGTCCTGCGGCAGCCGCCTTTCCGAAATGTCCATGTTCGCCATGATTTTAATACGCGAGACAATCGCAGGATGCATCTTCAGCGGCGACTGCTTCATTTCGAAAAGGATGCCGTCGATGCGGAACCTGGTCCTCATGAACTTTTCCTTGGGCTCGATGTGAATATCGCTGGCGCCTTCACGGATCGCGTTGCTGATCAGGTAATTGACGAACTTGATGATGGGCGACTGCCCCGCCATCTTCTCGAGGTCTTCGGACTCTTCCTGCTCGTCGTGGACCAGCTCGACGTCCGTCATATCGCTGATGATGTCATCGAGGTTATGATCTTCTTTTTCCCCGCTGAGAGCATCGCAGATTTTGTCGATATCCGCATCCAGACACACAACCGTCTCGGTGTTCATCTGGACCTGCCTCTTGACGTCCTCGATGACAAACAGGTCGGCGGGACGGCTTGTGGCCACCACCAGCGTCTCGCCCCGGATCTCGACGGGCATGACGCGGTTGTTCCTGGCATAGTCCAGGCCGAGCTTGGCGAAGGCCTCCCTGTTCACCTGTTCCGGCTCGATCCTGCGGAACTCCAACCCGTACAAGCCCGCCCGGGCCATCGACAGATCCGGTTCCTCGACCAGGTGCAACTCGGTGATGACTTGGGCGACATCGCAGGTGGGTTTTGTCTTCTGTGTTCGTCTGACTTCGGATAGCTGCTCGACGGTGATCTTACCCATTTCGCGCAGGACGTCCGCCACATCGCGAATCTGGGCGGGGCTTTCCTCTTCCTCCGGGCTGTACAGTTGCGACAGACCGCTGATTTCACCGTCGGAGCCATCATTCAGGGTGTCCACGGCTTGACTTCCGCCGGACCCCCCGTCTTTTTTGAATCGAAATCCAAAAATCCCAGCCATTCTTCGGTACCCCCAACCTAAAGAAGTTTCATACCTGTCAATTACCTAAAATATAAGTAATAATTCCCAACCCATCAAAACGGCTCCGGGCTGCGGAACGGCACTTTTTACGGCTTCGACGGCACTTTATCCGGCACAACAAAATCAGGATGACTCCGCCGGGACAATTATCGGAATGATTTGGAGGGAACTTGACCGGGAACTTGGTCCGGCTGTCTTTTTGCAGGGGGGTACGGTCGCGCCTTGGTAATATCAACGCGATTCTCGGACGAGGTTTCTCCGTTTATGCAGGAAACACCTCGTCCGCGAGGTCTTGGCCGATCTGCCTGCCATAGTATTGCTTGATGGCTTTCTGGCCCTCGGTCTTGAACGTATCCATAGAGGAAAAAACGCCGACCTTCATAAGAATAAGTATCGTGGCACAGGCGGCGAAATTCGCTATGGAGTGCCCGTATCGACCATACCTTTCCAGCGGTTTGGGCTGGGGCAGGATCCTCTTAAGCTGCTGAGCCTTTGGCGCTTCCCGCAGACTGTGCTTGAGCACACAAATCGCCTGTGCGTTGGCCCGCATCAGAAGATCAAGCCTGTGCGGCTGGGCCTTGATGAACGACAATGCGAGATCGACTTTGCCCCAGGAGGCCAATCGCCGCCGGCATCTCGGACAGCTCGCAACGTGGCCCTGTAACCAGCCCGCTTCAGCCCCGAGGCGGCTGCTCACCGCCGTAAGTAACCACGCTCTGATTCGTCTGCACTTGTTATCTTTTATATTTGCCATGGTTATTCTTCACTCATCCACACTGCCAACAACTGAACGGCTTTGCACCTGTAAACCCTCGCCGTCGCCGATGATATGCCCAATATCCTGCCTACCTGAGCGTAGGACAACTCTCCCAGATCGCGCAACGTCAGGACGTTCCTGAGATGTTCTGGGAGCTGGGCAATGTAACGTCTTAGAGCCTCCTGTAAATACTTGGAATCCAGCTCCTTTGCCGGTGAGCTGACGGCCTCCGCTGGACTGACAGGTTCGGACAGCCGGCTCTTCTCGGTCGTCCTGCGTCTCAACATTGAGATCGCTATATTGCTCGCAACCCGGAAGATGTACGCTTTTACATGGTCCGGCTTCTGGCCCCCTTCAAAATGCGCCAGTTGCAGAAAAGTGTCCTGGTAAGCGTCACAAACATCCTGTTCGTTGCCTAATATTCGCCAGAGCACCGTCACCAGCTCCGGGCCGTGCTTCTGCATGGCGGACAGAACCCACCTCTGGCTCTCAGCAACAGAGTTGCAGATAGCAGCGTCCCAAAGCAACCCGTAACTCACGGCCTTGCCAAACATAAGCGCCCATTCACCCTGTGTGACCTTGTTCTACACAATAAGACGCACCTCCAGATAATATGTTAACAGAAATTTTGCCAGTCTGAGCAAAAAAATCGGTTTTGGGAGATAACGTTTGGGTTGCGGCGGCGTCTTATGTTCGGTGGCAAAGCATTGGAAAATGCAGAATTGATCAGGATGAAGCCATAAAGCTACACATATATGGATACAAATCACTGCAAAAACAGCTCTCGCGAACCCAGGAAAGACGCTACTGACGTGGTCTTGTGGGTGGATGATATGCTCAAAAGAGCCGTCGAATATGGGGCGAGCGACATTCACTTCGAACCGACAAATGCCGCACTATTCGTGAAATTCAGGCTCGACGGCGTCCTGAGCATTGTGGAGGAGCTGCCCCGCTCCTTATCTGACAACGTCATCGCAAGACTGAAGGTCCTGGGGGGACTTTTGACCTATCGCAACGACATACCGCAGGAAGGCCGAATTGAGGCCGGCAACCACGAGGATAGCCGCGTGATGGATCAGCGGCTGGCGGTTTTTCCCACGATACACGGTCAGCGAGCGGTTGTGCGCCTGTTCTACAGCAATACGGAGCTGATGGAGCTGGACCAGTTGGGTTTTTCGCAGCCGACGTACACGGCACTGAGAAACATTGCCGCCCAGAGCCAGGGCGTTTTGTTGCTGACCGGCCCGGCGGGCAGCGGAAAAAGCACAACGCTCGCCGCCCTTCTGCGACATATCCTGAAATTCTATGCCGGCAAGAGCGTCGTGACACTTGAAGACCCGGTGGAAATCAGGATTGACGGGGCCACACAGGTCCAGATTACGCCGCACGGCCAGATGACGTTTCCTACGGCGCTGCGCTCGCTGCTGCGGCAGGACCCCCAGGTCTTGATGATCGGGGAGATTCGGGACGCCGAGACGGCAAAGATCGCCATCGAGGCGGGACTGACGGGCCATTTGCTCATGAGCACGATGCACAGCGGCTCGCCCGCCGGGGCGCTGCTGCGGCTGTTGGAAATGGGCATCGAGCCGTACCAGGTCACCTCAAGCATCTCGGCCGTCCTGAACCAAAGGCTGATCAGGAAACTCTGCACGAAATGCAGGCAGAAGGTCGAGGCAACGGGCTTGTTCAAAGCGACAGGATGCCAGGAGTGTTTCAACACCGGCTACAAGGGCCGAGTCCTGATCGCCGAGATAGTGCAGCTCGACAGCCAACTGCGAAAGGCCATTTTAGCCAAAGCTGACCTGGACGAGCTTGAGAACATCCTTAAAGATAAGGGCCACACAACCATGCTCGCCGACGGCCAGCGCCTGGTCAGTGAAGGCATCACGACCGAGGACGAGTTGAACAAGGTCTGCGGAATCGTTCCGGAAGGCTCCTGAACTTTGGGAGATATCCTATGAAAGGCGATCTGAATCTGTTTCACAATCCTCGATAACTTAGAAGGAACACGAAATGGCGACGTTCGAATATAACGCACTAACGCCGGCGGGCCGGCTGATGAAAGGCACGATTGAGGCCGGCTCGCGCGAGGAGGCCGACGGGCTGCTCAAACAGATGCAGCTTTCCGTCAATTCCATCGACAAAGCGAAAGCCGAAAAGCCCAAGACGGCCATCGGCAGAAACGAGTTCGTGCTCTTCAATCAGCAACTCGCCTCTATCACCAAAGCCGGGATTCCCCTGGAGCGAGGGCTGCGGGAGCTTGCCCGCGACGTCCATTCAAGCTCCATGCGGAGGCTTGTCAACGCCATTGCGGACGACCTGGAAAAGGGTATAGGCATCGAGCAGGCGTTTGAGAGAAGACAGAAGCATTTTCCGCCTTTGTACGGCCGCATACTCAAGGCCGGCGTAGAAACGGGCCGATTGAGCGAGATGCTGACCAGCCTCAACCGCCATCTGGAGATGGCCAACCAGACCAGGAGAATCATCTTCGAGGCAATCAGCTACCCGGCGGTCATTCTGATTCTGGCGGCCATTATTCTGACGGGCGTATTCACGTTCATTATCCCGCAGTTCGGAGCGGTACTGACCGAAATGACGGACGGCAAAAGTCTGCCGAAGCTGACCCGGCTGTTTCTCGGTATGGCCGGGAACATCGGGCTGTTCTGGTTCGTCGTAGGATGCATCATCGCCGCAATAATCGTCCTTTTTGCAGCGCTTTCCGCATCAGCGGCGGGCCGGCGGTTCAAAGAATCCGTGTTTCTGAATGTACCGGTTATCGGCAGAGTCTATCACAGCAGCGTGCTCAGCAGGATGGCCGAGGCGATGGCCATCATGGTTGCCGCCGGCTGCGATATGCCGGTATCTCTGAGATTAAGCTCGGGCGCCACTGGAAGCGAGAAGCTCATCCTGGAAAGCGAGGTCCTGGCCGGCCAGATCGAGCAGGGAACCAATATCTTAGAGGCGGGACATTTCTGCCGGATGATACCGAGGCTGTTCCTGTATTCCGTCCAGTTGGGCACGCAGCGAAACGAGCTGCAGGATAATCTCTACAGTCTTGGCCAGATGTACGCCGAGCAGGCGCGGTGCGGCCAGGCAAGACTCCAGGCCGTTCTGCTGCCCCTGATGATAATCGGCGTCGGCGGCTTCGTGGCGACGACCATCCTTGCGATGTTTTTACCAATGACAAGCGTGATAACGGCTTTATCTTCTTCGGGTTAGAATATGCTCGCGGCAATAACAATAGTTCTGTTGGTCTTGTATGCGTACCTCGGCTGGAAGCGGCCGGGCATCGCTCTGCTCACCTCGCCCGTTGTCACCGGCGTCCTGATTTTCGTTGCAGCCGCAGAAGAGAATGTTGTGGCTGTGTGCATCGCGCCTTTCATCTTCGTTGCGACGCTCATTGCAGCTCTGTTTTCAGGATACGAGCCGGAGGCGGAACAGTGGCCGCGAACGTGGGCTAAATGGATCCTCATCTTCTTGTTCCTGCTTGTATTAGCGATTGCGCTCGTTGTGCTCAATGTGCCTGGGGGGATTTTGCTTTTGATCCTTTTCGTAGGTTCGATCTTCGCCTACAGTTTAACAACACGGCACGTTACCGCCGCGTACGTTATTTCAACAATCGGTGCAAGCATGCGTCAGAATCTGCCGCTGCCCATGGCGCTGGAATCGGCGGCCAGCGGGCTTGCAGACAGCCGCTCCAGAATCCTGAACGATATAAAGAAATGGCTGGTCCAGGGCTTCTCGTTGAGCGAGTCCATCAAGCGAGGTTATCGCAAGTGCCCCGGTTATGCGGTGGGCATGATCGCTGCGGCCGAACGGATCGGGCAGCTTCCCTTTGCGATTCAGGCACTTGAGGCTGATATGTTGGTCAAGGCCGACGAACGCAGAAAAATCCGCCCCGTGCACCCGATTTATCCTGTGCTATTGATGCTTTCTGCATTTCTCATCTTATTGGGCCTGATGTTGTTTGTCATTCCGCAGTACGAGAATGCGTTGCAGGAAATGGTTGAGGGGACGCCGCTTCCGGCGGTTACTCGATGGCTTCTCGACGTCGCAGGCGTTGTTGCATTTCACTATGGGTGGCTGCTCGGGCTGATTCTTGTACTGGTCGCCTTCGTGGCCTTTCCAGTTTCGATATATGTCAGGTTCAGGCCCCGGAGGCCCGACAAGCCTTATCTGTTTTCCCGAATCGGCGACTTTATCAAATGGCATCTGCCTATCTTGCACCGCTTCGAGAGAGATTATTCGATGGTCCAGGCGATCGAGCTTCTGCGGCTGTCGCTGAACGCCGGTTGCACCGTCAATGACGCGATCAAGAACACGCTAAGCCTGGATGTGAACAACTGTTTCAGGAAGCGCCTGCGGAAGTGGCTGCAAAAAGTCGAACGAGGTGACAACATTTCCGCAGCAGCCAGAACAAGCGGATTGGGCTCGACCCTGGCCTGGGCCTTCGACGACAAGGTGAATCAGGGCAACACACTCTCGATACTGGAGACCCTTGAGTCATTCTACCGATCGAACTACAGCTACTGTGTCAACCTTGCCCGGTTCATCCTGTGGCCCTGTGTCATCCTGATCATGGGTGCGATAGTAGGATTTATCGTTTTTGCGATTTTCTCGCCGCTTATCGCAATTATCACTCAATTAGCGAACCAGGTGAATCCATAGCAGGGATAAGTGGAGACAACGTATGTCCGGTGATACTCGATACTCCAAGTATTTTCGCTTTTCGATTTTCGAGGGTGGCAGGCTCAAAGGCGAAGCCTTTGGGCATGGCCGACGTGCAAGAAGCCATCCCCAAGCTGCGCTTGAGGATGCCACCCATCGGCAATCGGCAATCGCACGCGGGTTCTTGTTGACCGAGCTGATCGTTGCGTTGAGCGTCCTGGGGATGCTGCTGGCCGGGCTGGCATTCTCGCTGACGGGATTCGCCAAATTCAATCGCTACCAGTTAATCAGGCAGCAGTGCATCTCGGCGGCCCAGGCACAGCTTGACAGTATCGCCGCGACGGGCCGGCCGATCCCCGACGAAGATTTCAGCCGGCTTTGGCCCAGGCTCACCGTCGCCATCAAGCAGACGCCCGGCGTGGGCCAATGGCAGGGAACGCAGCGAGTCGAGGTCACAGCCAGCGGCAAGAGCTCTCGCAAAGAAGTGAGCATCCAGCTATCCAGATACATTCTCGGTGAGAGATCCCCGGCCGAGGGAAAGGGATAAAGATGCGTACGGACACTTCTCAGACTAACAAAGGCTTTACCTTAGTAGAGATAATGGTCGTCGTTATCACTCTGCCATTCGTGTTTCTGATCGTGGACGGATTATTCAGAACGCTGCTCGCCGAGATTCCGTGGTCCTGGCGCATCGCCCAGGAAAACACAACGGTGTTGAACATGCTGGAGCAGATGCACCAGGACCTGGATAAAGCAAAGGGACTGCCGAAAACGTTCGCAGGGCGTACGGCGGACGATAAGGTGCTCCTGATCGAGCTGGCGGACGGCGTGATCTGCTACGAGCTAAAGGACGGCCGGGTCATCAGAGGCAGGCTGACAAAGGACGGGACGGAAGAAACAAGAGTCTGGTCAGCGCCCAACGCCAAAGTGGAATGGAAGGTTTGGACCGAAAACGGGCAAGGTTACGCCGTCGAGGCCAAAACAAGCGTCGAGTATAAAAGGCGAGGCCAGTGGAACAGGAAAATGGCGAATTCGCATCTGTATTTTGTGGGTGTCCTCAGATGAAGATTCCAGAGAAGAGGCATATGGATTGCCGATTGCCGATTGCCGATTGTGGTGAGGCCGTCCCGGCCTTGCGTCCCGCTGGCATCTTGCCAGCGGCAGTGAACAAGGGCAAGATGCCCTCGCCACGACACAAATCGCAAATCTCAAATCGAAAATTCGAGAATGGGTTCGTGCTGGTACTGGTGATCATGGTCGTCGCCATCATCGGAATCGAGATGTTTACACTGACCGGCATCGCCAATAGGATGCAGTTCCAGTCGCAGAGGGCCTATCTGCGGGCCTGCGAGCGGAATTTGCTGGCCAGCGGCCTGGCCTGGGCGAGACGGAATATCCCGGATAAAACTGGCGAAAGCTCCACGAAGTCGATACAATTGGACGTGAGCGAAATGAATATTCGGGCCGCTGCTCTGGATGTGACGATCCGCGTCGGGCCGGAAAAAGAGGCGGACGTTCTGGTTAATACCTCGTGCAGCCGGGGCAGGCAAACGTTCAGAGGCGGCGGCACGTACAGAATTGGGCTATATGATAAGCAGGAAACAGCTCCTGGAGCACGCCAAGACCCAGCAGGCGACTGACATCCATATCTGCGCCGGGGCACCCATTCTGTTCAGGGTGGGAGGCAAATTAGTTCCCATTACAAAAGAGCATCTGACCGCCGCCCAGAGCCGGGACATCTCGCTGGAGCTGCTGAACGAACAGCAGAAAGTGCAGTTCGAGAAGAACCTGGATTACGACCTGATGCTGGCCGACGAAGCAGGCCGGTACCGGATCAACGTCGGCTATTTCAACGGCGCGGTCGGCTCGACCATTCGAATCCTTCCCACCCGGCCCAGGACGATTGAGGAATTATTGCTGCCGGACACCGTCAAAGAGCTGACCCGAAGGAAAAAAGGACTGGTACTCATCACCGGAAGCACGAGCCAGGGCAAAACCACGACCATGGCCGCGATGATCGATGAGATCAACGCGAACTGCGAAAAGCACGTCATCACCATCGAGGACCCGATTGAGTACGTCCATACGAACAAGACCGGCGTGGTCAGGCAGCGGGAAGTCGGACGCGATACCCAGAGTTTCTATACGGGACTGCGCGCCGCCTTGCGGCAGGACCCCGACGTCATCGCCATCGGCGAGATGAGAGACTACGAGACCATCAAGATCGCCCTGGCCGCCGCCGAGACCGGCGTGCTGGTCCTGTCCACGCTGCACGTCATCTCGCTCGACAAGATTATCGAGAGGCTCTTGAGCTACGCGCCTGCCACGGACGAGGGCCAGTTGCGGTTCCTGTTGGCCGAATCGCTCCAGGGCATCATTCACCAGGAGCTGGTTCCCACCGTAAAGGGCGGGCAGAGGGTGGCCTGCGAGATATTGGTTGTCACCAGCGCCGCCAAGAACATTATCAGGAGAAAAGGAGGGTTCTTCCTGCGAAGCGTCATCGAGACCGGCAAGAAGCACGGGATGATGACGATGCTCGAATCGATCAACGCCCTTCTCGAAGCCGGCACAATCAATGCAGGTGTTGCAGAAAGCGTCCTGGCAAATTATAAATAGCCGTTATTTCGTGCCGGCTGATATGGAAAAACAAAAGAAGGCTTATCTCTGTGCGGCGATGGTCGTTCTGCTTTGGGCCACCGCGGCCTCCGCCTTCAAAATTTCGCTGCGGCACATAGACATCTTTTCACTGCTGTTTTACGCCTCAATTGTATCAACCGCTGTGTTTTTCGTTTATTTGCTGTTGTCAAAGAAGCTGAATCTGCTGCGAACTTTTTCAAAGAGCGACTATCTGTATTCGGCGCTGCTGGGTTTTCTCAATCCGTTCCTCTACTACACCGTTCTGTTTAGGGCGTACTCGCTGCTGCCCGCCCAGGAAGCACAACCCCTCAATTTCATCTGGCCGATAATGCTTGTCCTGTTGTCGATACCTTTACTCGGCCAAAAAATCGGATTGAAAGACATCCTTGCTACCTTCATCTGCTTCGCGGGTGTCCTTGTCATTTCAACTCACGGCGACATCTTAGAATTCAAGTTCACCAATATCACCGGGGTCTGCCTGGCGACCGGCAGCTCGATTATCTGGGCGCTGTTCTGGATTTACAACGTCAGGGACAATCGCGATGAGACGGCCAGAATGTTTCTGAATTTTGCGTTTGGGTCGGCCGTTACGTTTCTGGCCATGTTACTTTTCGCAGACGCGAAAATCCCCAGCCCCAGGGGCCTTCTCGGAGCGACCTACGTGGGGTTATTCGAGATGGGGATTACTTTCCTGCTCTGGCTCAAGGCGCTGAAGCTCTCGAAGACAACCGCGCACGTCACGAACCTCATTTACCTCGTGCCTTTTCTTTCTCTGGTAGTGATTTCTCTTGCCGTCGGCGAGAAGATTCTGCCCTCCACGGTCGTCGGCCTGGTCTTTATCGTGGCCGGCATCGTGTTGCAGAAACTGCGAGGCCGCAGGCGGAGCCGGATAGACACTCCACACTGTGCCTGAGCGCCCTCGGTCGCGCTGGATGGGTGTAGGGGCAACCCCGCGTGGTTGCCCGATTCATAGGGCGGCCACATGGGGCCGCCCCTACGATGCGTCTTGAGGCTGTCACCCGTTTATTGCTATACGTTTTCAGGCACGACGAACGGCTTGCGATACGGCCGCGTCAGAAGCTCATCGGCCTTCGCGTTGCCCACGAACTTCTCCGCCTTGGGATCGAACTTCAGCATCGGCCGCCTCGCGGCGGTTCATCGTGACAGGACTACTCGGGAATTGCTGTTGTCGGATCGAGGTTCCTTGGGCGGCAGAGAACTATCACCGCGTATGCGCTGGCGCTGACGAAGAGAATCACAGTTGCGCGGATTAGCGTCATATAGCTAACCATATCGCCCCCTGCAGCGCTGAAGCAGCCACAACTGATTGCGAGTCCCCGATATAAAGTTGCAGCGAGTGCAAACGTGAACATCGCCGCCATACCGACGCTGACTAATAGTGCCCCGCTGGTGAAGATGCCGGCAATCAAACAAATGCCAACGATCAATTCCACCCACGGAAGTACCATTGCGACTACCAAGCCCACACTGGGGCCGACAAGCTGGTAATTATAGACGCTGCCCAAGAAGTCGTACGGCTGACGGATTTTGGGCAGACTGCTCGACAGAAATATGCAACCCAAACCGAGCCGAACCAGCAACAGAACTACACCAGGCACACGGGCACTCGTAGATCGAACAAAATCTAACATCTCAACTTCCCTCCCTTTGAGCTTCTCTACATCAAAACGCCAGACCACTTGGTGATATTCTATTCTTTTAAACGCATATAATCGTCTCGGGTTGACTCGCACTTTGTGAATAAAAATGCAAATTTTGTCAAAAAGACTATGACCACGCATCAACCGTAAGTGTTCAACTGCGTTTAAAGAATAGAATTATATGTGGCCGAAAAGAAAATAGCTATCTTGCGTACCTGTTCATGAAGTTTCGGGTCACTTTCGGATAAGATGCTGATCATTTTCGGCCTTCGGTTAGATTCAATGTAACTTTATTGAAAGGAGTGATATTATGAAGAAGTGCAGTTTCATTAGATTGTGGCCGCTAGTCGTTGGCCTTTTGGTTGCCTGGAGCACTATTGTGCCAGGTAGCATGGTGCCATTGGTTCAACTTAGCACCTACGGAGGATATATAGGCGCGTGCGATGTACACGAGTGTACGTATGTGAATCCGCAATCTTGTGAAGACCTGGTAAATTCGAGTTGCACTGGCGTGTTGGTGAGTGTCAGATGTGAAACTACAGGGTACAACTGGCAGATTCTCTACGAGGAGACGGTCGAAGCGTGCAGTGGGCCAATACCGGAGTGCACCGGGAACCACCAGCTCGTCTATTCAGATGACTGCTACAGCGATTAACGAAAACATGATGGCAGTGTTTGTTTTGCGAACTGTGCAGTTGTGATATGCGCATCAGGCAGACGGTCACCACGCGGGAGAGTGTTTTTTGACGCGACAGTGCTCCTCGCGCATGGCAAGTGATGGTATGTTTGGCCAAGGAGGTTGTGTTGCCCCGAGCTTGGGAAGCGGGCGGTGTTTACGGACTTGTTTCTGTATGCGGCAAGTGTCCTGTGATGCACGCGAAGCTACGTTTTGGTTCTGCGTGTTGGGCCGCGCAAGGGTTGCGAAGGGAGGTTATGCGAGTGGGGTTTTGTCTGATTTCGCTGTTCCTGACCGTGGGGCGCGTTTCATCGCTTTCATACAACGATTTGCCCACGCTCGACGCGGTTCTTGACCAATACGAAGCAACGTGTGAGAGGCGGCGTTCGTGCTATATCAGGAGCGAGACCTTTTTGGAGTTCAGCTCGAGTTTGTCGGCGCAGGTTGACCGATCACTGGCTCGGAGCGAACTTTATAGGAACGGTTCGCTTGTTGATCTCTATATTGACAATTTTCGCCCTGTGTCCAGTACGAGTGATCCGAATGTTCCGGCTTTCTTGCGACAGTCCCAAATCCTGTGGAATGGAAATAGCCGTTATGATATTCACAATGGTGACCCCAGTTGGGTCTTCTTACGTGGGCGCAATCATGGGTCGGGAGAGAGTATTCTCGAGCGTGAATATCCAGGCCATGTATTGGAGGGATTTTTTCTTGGCGATGAGGAAAGTATTTTGACGATTTTGCGAGATCAGCCCCCTACTGCAACGCGTGTGTATAACACGACCCTCGACGAGTGCCTCTGCCGTGTCATAGAGACGAATATCGTCGGAAGAGGGACGTACAAGGTGTGGTTCGATCCGGCACATGGATACAATATCTGCCGTGCCCAAGTGACAAGGACTGCCGCTGATACCTTCCTGACTAAGCCGGTGTCTCAGGCATTCGGTCCGGGCCCTCGAATCAGCAGTATCGAATTCCTTCTTTATGATGTTACTTTTCAGAGATCGTTTGATGCCTGGTTCCCAGTCTCGGGCAAATGGCGATTGACCAGGATATACGAGAATGGTGAAAACAAGACGAGTATAATCTCTCATCGGTGTCTGGAAATAGAGTGTGGGAATAGCGATTTGAGGTTTGCTGAAGCTTTTGTGCCACATGTTCGTGATGGGACGGTAGTGTATACAGCGGGCAAGAGTTCTTTGCTCAGAGAGGAATGGATGAATGGCAGGCCAGAGCCTGTGGTTGATTGGCGTCTCATCAGAACCACAGATGAGGTCGTAGATCAACACATTCGGAATCTGGAGGAAAGAGGTGCGGTCATTTCCCTGATTGATGCTTCGTCGGCACCATGTGATCCCAACGTTGCATCTGATGAAGTGGAGATGCGGGAGCATTTTATAGAGGACGATCAAATTGAGACGAAGACGCGGATGTATTGTGGTCTGTATTGTGTGTATGCTGCGGTGCGCGCCTCAGGAGAAAGGGTCGGCTTCACGGAATTCCTGAAGACGGAGTATCTCGCGTCTGTAAGGGGTAGCTCTGTCTTTGGACTGAGAGCGGCTGCGAGAGATCATGGCCTATATGCTGAGCCGGTTGAGAAACTGACGGTCGCAGATCTCAAGGCTTCTCCCTACTGTTGCATCCTCCATGTGAAAGCCAAGTTCGAAAGCCCCACCTACAGTCATTACGTGCTATTCCTGGGAATGGAAGGTGATGATGCAGTGCTTTATGATGCAGGGCACTTGCGTCGGGTCCCTCTGTCGGATGTTGCTCCGCTCTGGAGGGGCAGCGGTCTCGTCCTCGCGTCTCAGCCGATAGACGTCGCGCGTCTTGTCGCACCGGGACGCGTCAGGTTCATTGTGTTTTCTGTTGCTGCTCTTTGTATGGTTGGCTTGGTTCATTGGGCAAAGCGTTCCTTTGTCGTTTCGTGTTGGTGTTTGCGCCGAAGCCGCCTTTGCCTGTCGGTATCGCAGGCTATGGCACTCGGGGTCATAGCGCTGTTGGCCAGCCTGGCAAACCATCTCCTGTTGGAGACAGGGATGGTGGCCAACAGAAAAGCGAGCACATCGGTGCGGGAAGCGCATTCAGGCGATTTCGTACCACGAATAGGACTCGCGCGTACGCAGTCCCTTCTCGCCGAAGGCGCCATTTTTGTGGATTCCCGATTCCGCAGAAACTACGAGGCAGGTTGCATACCTGGGGCCATAAGCATTCCTGTCGATGCCAATGAAAGCCAGTACAAGAACATGATTGTGCGGATACCAAGGAACTCGCCAGTTGTGGTCTATTGCCAGAGTGCCAAGTGCGGCTTTGCAGGCACGATGGCGGCGAGACTCGCCCGCGACGGCGACGGTTTCGAGAAAGTCTCCATCTTCAGAGGGGGCTGGTACGAGTGGGTCACAAGCAAAGACAGAAAGACGAACGAGAATCGTGATGCCCTTGGGCCACGAGCAAGTGGCCAAGAAGGAGTTTTACGAGCGCGTTATAGGCAACGATGATGGGCATCCAGAACCATGAGGACGTATGCCGAACAACAAGTGGCGGAGACGTTGAGCAATCTCCCACCAGTCGGAGGATATCAAGCACCGCCCATCCGTGAGCAATCTCAATTAGGCGTATTTTTTCATTTGTTGGCCGTTGTCGCTGTTGTAACACTGGCTGCCCACCTCCCCGTGCTCAAGTGCGGCGCGGAGTTCTTCGACGACAGGGAGTATGTGATAGGGAACCCACTGGTGCAAGATCTTGGCCTTGGCTCAGCCAAGCGATTTTTCACGGAGATATTTAACCCGTCCACGGTGCACGGTTACTATCAGCCTCTGACGATGGTTTCGTTGATGCTGGATTACGCTTTGATAGGGCAGTCTGGCAATCTCTATGGCTTTCATCGCACGTCGCTCATGTTTCATGTGGCGAACACCGTCCTCTTGAGTGTGCTACTTTACTTGCTCTTCCAAAATCCTTGGGCCGCTGCCATCTCAGGGCTTCTATTTGGCATTCATCCCGTGACGGCCGAAACGGTTGCCTGGATCAGCGAGCGCAAAACGCTACTGGCCAGCTTCTTTTCTCTCTTCTCGCTGATCTGCTATGTCCTGCACGCCCAGAAGAACCAACGGCGATTCTATGCGTGCAGTGTGCTAATGTACGCGATGGCGCTTTTGTGCAAACCCACGGCCGTGATGCTTCCAATCGTCATGATTCTATTGGATATCTGGCCCCTAAAACGATTCTCAGGAGTCCGGCGGATGATGATCGGCAAGGTCTCCTTGCTTGTGATATGTGTACTCTCTGCTGTGGTCACGTACGTGTCTCAGAGCCACAGCGCGGGCGTGCATCTCCCCACCGAATATAGCTTAGGGCACGGACCGCTAATCTTGTGTCACAATGTTCCGTTCTATCTACATAAGATATTCTGGCCGCTTTCCTTGTCACCTTTTTATCCATATCCGGAACCATTTGCATTGCTGAATCCCAAAGTGTTTCCGCACGTCACTGGCACAGTTGTTATCCTGATCTTGCTCGCTGTGTCGCTGCGTTGGAGTCGCGCAATAACTGTCGGGTTCCTCATCTTCTTCTTTGCAATCCTACCGACGATGCAGATTATCGGATTCTCGACCGAAATCGCTGCTAACAGATTTCTGTATCTACCATCCTTGGGTCTGCTCCTCCTGCTGGCCTGGTTTTCCGCTTGGCTGCTCCGGAGAAACAGAGCCCAAAGAACCATATTCTCTCGTTGGGCATTGGTTGTGACCTTCATGATTGTGGCCGTTGCAGAAATACACTACCTGAGGATCTATCTGGCCCAATGGCGAGACACTCGGACTCTTTCCGAGTACATGTTGAAAATCACCCCGTATGAGCATAAAGTTCATAACACCCTGGGAGTAGCCCTCCTGGAACAAGGAAAAGTATCGGAGGCCATCAGTCACTTCAAACTCGCCACAAGGTTTGCTGGCGATCCAGTTCGCGGCGTACGGGCTTATACGAATCTTGGTCGAGTGCTTATTCAGGCAGGTAACACGCGTCTTGGTCTTGATTTTCTGCGCAAGGTTGCCTACGGATGTCCGAAGTACTATGATGCTTCACTCTACCTTGCCTGGATATTGGCGACCCACCCTGATCCTAATGTCGTCGCCTCTGAGGAAGCTGTTCGACTCACCGAACCTATCGCAGAAGCAACTGATGAGCATGTCGTGGTCGTGCTTGACACACTAGCAGCCGCTTATGCGGCCAACGATCAATTTGAAGAGGCGATCCAAACGGCAAAAAAGGCCTTGAACCTATGCACGGCGAAGAAAGTGGGCCCATTGACAGAGAAGATTCAACGACGCATAGAATCCTATCGAAATCGGCAACGTTACTGCGAGGATCCAACGGTCGCTGCGTGGGCCAAAGCGTGGCAATGATTGCCCGAATCTATCATGGTTTGCCCGTACTGACGTGGATGATGGCTCGTGATTGCGAACTAAATCCTAATCATCTAAGAGATGCCTAAGACGTTTGATCCCTACGCAACAATAACGAGAGACAGATCTCTTTCTAATACCCAACTTCGAGGCGATTTCATTAACGTTTTTTCCACGAATGTACCGCTCTATTATAACATATGTCATGTACGGTGGCAACGCGTCTTTTAAGAGTTTCATCGTTTTGCGAAACAGATCAACCTGAACGAATTCATTCTTGTGGACATTTTCCGTACAAATGATTTTCAGAAATTCGGCATACTTCGTAGCTATGTTGTGGCGACTCGTCATACGCCGATAGTAGTCCCTTACATGATTTCTGACCACAGTCTTGAGATATGCACCAAGTGAGGTCCCATGCGAAGGTGGATGCCGAACGATAGACAAAAAGATATTCTGATAGATATCATCCACATCTTCTCCGCTAATGCCATAACGTTCCACCATGCTCCGGAGAGTTGCCCCATAATCTCTGAATATCCTGTAAGCAATCTCTACATTCTCTTTTGGGTTCATTGTGAATACATGAATATGGAACGTTACCTTGTAAACGATCTATGAGTTTAACATGCTTTGACAATCCCATGTTAGATAAGAACAGTGCACTTGCAATTCATAACTATACACGACAAATGCTTGCATCGCAAAAAAATTTCTTAATTATTGCCGCGTCGCGTTGATAAGTACAATACTGATTAGACTATCAGCATGGGCTAACAGAATAAACAAAACAAGTCCTACCGGCAAGCGCAAAGTGAAAAAACTCATCGACTTGACAAACCACTTGAGGATAGGATTTGCTCAATCGTTCGTGAGACGATGTAGTCCGGCAGCTTGTTCAACTCCGGCTTGGCCTCGTACTCCAGGATAATGCTCTTATCCGGGAAAGCTCCGGCCTGCCCGATCAGCTCCTCGGCCAGCACCCGCAGTCTTTCCTCCGTCACATCCGCCTCAGCCTTATTGCGTGCCGCCTGAACCAAAGCCGCAAATTCCGCCCGGCTGTCGTACCAATCGAGCTGCAATTCCAGCTCGAAGGCGCTTTTTGCCATTTCTCGGTCGTATAAGTACTGGATGCCAATAGGGTTATACGCCTCGATCCTCTCGTCCACAAAGGCCAGGCAGGCATCCCTGTACGCAGCATATTTCTCCCGGTCGAAATCCCCGAATCCGCGTGCCGCAATCTCAGCGGCCAGCAGGTCATCTATCCGCCCGGCCAGAAGCTCCTTGCCGGCTTCAAGCCGCTCGTACAGGGCCTCATAGTATGCCTTTAAAAGGATGCTCGTTTCGCTCATCGGTTCTCCTATGGACAGCCTTTGGCGGATTCTTCGCCATCGGCGGGCTCACTTCGGCGATTATAGCGTCGAACGTTCTCTAATTCCACACTATCGGAAAGTAACATCAGTCTTCGTCCGGTGACCAGCCTCCGAGGAGCCCGGTTTTTATCCAGCAGTCATAAAATGGTTGCAACGGCAGAGCCAATCGGGTATATTGATAACGTAACAGCTCGGCAGTGTGCGGTAAGCCGAGGTGTGGAGAGAATCTTGGTTTAAGGAAGGGCCGCCGGAAGCAAGTCATCGGCGGCGTATGGAATGCTCTTTCTTGAAAGAGGGCTGTCGTTCAGGTGTACAGGCAAATCATTTATTTGCCCAGACGTATTAACCGAAGCTATTGGAGGCACACCGAGATGAAGCGTGAACGAAAGACAAGAGGGCGCAACGCGCGAGGTTTTACATTGATCGAGCTGCTGGTGGTTATCGCCATTATTGCCGTATTGCTGGCCATCATCATGCCCACGATGCGAAAGATCAAAGAGATGGCACGTGAGACGGCCTGCAAGTCGAATTTGAGGAACATAGGCCTGGCCGTGGCCATGTATCTCGACGACAACGAGCGCACGATCCCCAATACGGGCAGCTCCAACGGATTTCTCTGGAACAACGTAAACGGTACGCCGCGAGCACCTGGTTCCAGCGGCGGAACGTATTGGGGTACCTATTACAGAGATTATTTGAAAGAAACCAAGATCTTCGGGTGTCCGAGTTTGCAGCGTGTTGCCGAAGGATTAGTATATTCATACAATGAGTATCCCGACCCTGCGGAAGTCATTCAGCACGCCGCTTACGGTTTGAATCATCATTCGAAAGCCAGAGGCCGCAATACGAACACCATTTACCGTACCTCAGAATTCCTCTACTGCAGCGACCACGCCGAACCCAGACCGGATGGCGGCTCGGACGACTCCTTTCATAACAATGACTCGCCCGGCGCGATGAATCTGACCCAATACCGGCAAGGGGGCAGCCGCTCGTTCACCTATCGGCAGATTTTCAGACACAACACCAGATACCCTGACGCTTACAAGACCGGCGGAAGAGCTAATATTCTATGGCTGGACGGACATGTCACCCCTCTGGAAGAAACTACGGGAGACAACGTGCTGCTGCGCTGGTACACCGGCGACCCGCCCAAACCAGGTGGACGGTAAGATACTTGGGCTTCGTCCTCGCGAAAAAAACGGGATCTTCGTTTTTTTAACGATTTTCTCTTGACCGGGGGGCGGAAAATCTGGTATAAATAAGATGCTTAAGGAGGCCGCGGTTTAGCTATATGCAGGTGGATATTTTGTCCGCTGCATTTTGCTTGACTAACTGCTCATATTGGGCCTTTTTAAGGAAGGAGGAAGCATCACATTTCAAGAGATTCACCGGGAGCGGCTGTTATTTTAATTCGAGTGTGGCAACAGTGCGATTGATTGCCGAACGCTTTGGCGTGTGGCCGAAGCGCAACTTTGTCTGATTCTTTATTTATGTGGAGGATTCCTACCATGTTTAGGAAGGCGTTTTTCTTGGTTTCTGTGGCTCTATTATTGAGTCTTATTTTTACAGCCGATGCCGATGCAGGTAGAGCTGGTCTTATTGGCTGGTGGAAGTTTGATGGCGACACGCAGGACTCTTCCGGCTTGGCTAACCATGGCGTTGCTGGGGGCAATCCGAAGTACATCGCGGGCAAGATCGGCTCGAACGGCCTGAATCTCGACGGCGATGATTATGTTGCCATTGACGGTGTAGTTGGTGACATAAAAACCAACGATTTCACCGTTAGTATATGGATCAAGAGCACCCAGACGGGTGAGGGGAACATAATTGCATCAAATACTACGAGCAGTCACGTCTTTCAGTTTGGCATCAAGGGAGGCGGTAATGTGTGGGTGGATGATGGTCCCGAGCACCAGTACGGTCCTACCCTCAATAACAACGAGTGGCACATGATAACGTTCGTCAGGGAGGGATCAACTGCGTATGTTTACAGCGATGGAGTTCAGGTAGGCACATTTTCAAGCCCCGCCAGCATATTGAATGAAACACGATGGTCCATAGGACAGGAATGGGACTCTACGGACTCCTCCACCCCGAGCGACTTCTACACCGGCGCGGTGGACGATGCCCGCTTCTATGACGGCCCTCTGCCGGCGTACCTTGTAGCGGATCTCTTTAATGGTATCGAGCCGGCATTCAAGAAGGCCGAGAATCCCGTGCCGGCTGATGGTTCCATATACGCAGACACGTGGGTAAGCCTGGCCTGGACGCCGGGAGATACGGCGGTTTCGCACGATGTCTATTTCAGCAACAACAAGGACGACGTGACCAACGGCACCGGTGATGCCTTTCGGGGCAATCAGGCCGGTACTTTCTACATTGCCGGCTTCCCGGGATATCCCTATCCCGATGGCCTGGTTCCGGGCACGACGTACTACTGGCGGATCGACGAGGTTGAGGCCGGCGGCACCAAGCACGTCGGTGCAGTCTGGAGCTTTTCGGTTCCACCGAAGAAAGCCTACAACCCCACCCCCGCCAACGGCGCCATGTACCTCGCGCTGGACACCACTCTGAGCTGGACGGCAGGCTTCGGTACGAAGATGCATTATGTTTATTTTGGCACCGACCGTGATACGGTAACCAATGCCGCCGGAGGCGTACCTCAGGCGCTGGCAACCTATAAGCCCGCTTCTCTGGCGAAGAACACGACGTATTACTGGCGGGTCGATGAGTTCGACGGCGCCACCAGGTATAAGGGCGACGTCTGGAGTTTCACCACTGTCCCCGATATACAAATCACCGACCCGACGCTTATCGGCTGGTGGAAGTTTGACGAAGGGTATGGCACCATGGCCCTTGATTTCTCCGGGCACGGCAACGACGGTTCGCTCCGAGGCGGCGCGCAGTGGATCGAAGGGATCATGGGCGGCGCCGTAAACTTGACCAATAGCGGCTATGTTGTGATTGACGGCGTGGTCAACGACATCACAGGCACGAACATCACGATCAGTGCATGGATCAAGACCACGCAGACGGGCGAAGGAAATCTGTTTGCAGCCAACGACAGCGCCAGCGGCCACCCCCTCATGTTCGGCATCGACGGTGGGAATCTATACGTCAATGACGGCAGCGACACGTTCTTCCCGCCGACGGTTGTCAATAACAACGAATGGCACATGGTAACGTATGTCAGGAACGGCTCATCGGGAATTGTTTATGTCGATGGGGCCCAGGCAGGTACGTACACACCGGCCTTCTCTTTGACCTCGATAACACGCTGGTCGATAGGACAGGAATGGGACGACACTACCGCAAGCGACTTCTATATTGGCGTGGTGGACGACGCCCGCTTCTACAATGCCGCGCTGACGGCCGAGCAGGTTGTGCAACTGACCCGAGGCGATCCCCTGCTGGCCTGGAATCCCAGCCCGAGCAACGGCGCCGTCGTGGACGTCGAGCGGGCCAAACAGCCGCTGACCTGGTCGCCTGGAGACAAGGCTTCGCAGCACGATGTGTACCTCGGTCTGGATAAGGCTGCCGTGCAGACGGCCGGCGCCTCCGACGCGTCGGGTGTCTATCGAGGCCGCAAGGCGACCGCCAGCTATACACCGACCGAGACCATCGATTGGGGCACTGGGCCGTATTATTGGCGTGTCGATGAGTTCAATACCGATGGAACAGTCAGCACGGGCGGCATCTGGACCTTCACGGTGGCCGACC